>Ga0180302_10001483_pt1 | contig 11140 bp, 12 predicted proteins | sample GuaBasSediGuay17_FD_121794 | JGI IMG/M metagenome (GOLD analysis project Ga0180302, IMG submission 121794) | Subseafloor sediment microbial communities from Guaymas Basin, Gulf of California, Mexico - Guay17, Core 4571-4, 12-15 cm | ecosystem: Environmental > Aquatic > Marine > Hydrothermal... | reverse complement strand
AGAGACTCCTTAGCGGGAATTATCCAGATATTATTGGAACCTATCCTCGATAGAACGTCTGTTAGGAAGTGGTCGAATCCTTGAGTATTTGAGATGAGCATGACGACCGCTAAGATGCCTATCGTGATTCCAAGTATAGTTAAGGTGCTTCTAGCCCTCCTATCCTTTAAACCCTTGAAGGCGTATGAGAATAGGTCAAGTGGTTTCACCAGCCCTCGCCCTCCTCATTAGATAGACCGCTGAGGCTATGACCACTATCGAGATCACCGCTATGATCAAGATTTCTCTCGGCCCAATTAACTGAGATGATTGATGAGTTTCGGCCTCGACTGGTGGTATCTTCACATACGCTTTCAAGATCGTGCTTCCTCTATTCCTTAAAGAGTCCATGTAGGTGACATTTAATACCACATAGCAGCTCGTGTTTGATTCACTCATCGATGAGCTATAGTTGCCCAGTGCTATGTACTCGATCGGTATATTGAAGAGAAGGGGCGCGTTTGGATTAAGGTCTCCTAGATAGCTGACGGCGCTCGATTTTAGATCTCCTCCAATTATCTTTACCCTAGTGTAGGATGCTGTTTCAGTTCCCTCATTCAAAAGCCTTCCAACTAGGAAGAGCTCTCTCCCCAATCTCTCCAAGGATATGTCCTGAAGCTTTACGTCAATGAGCCCCTTAACATACATTCCGAGCTCGTGAACCTCGTTTCTGACGAGTCCAGCGGAGTCCTCGAAGCTCGCGTCAACTCTTAGATTGAACGGCTCACCTATCGTCGATCCAGCCGAGGTCTCAGATGGAACATACATCTTTAACTTCAAAACCTTCTCCTCGCCATTCTTGATCGAATCTATATGCCATGTCGTTGGCCCCAATAGAGTCACCCAATTCGCTTCAGGAGTTAGGGTTAAGGTTAGATCCCTTAAATCCTCTCCAGCGATGTTCTTTATCCTGACCTCAATCTCCTCTATCAAACCACCTCTGACGTATTCATCACAGTAAATACTGAGCCTCTTTCTCCTACTCTCCTCAACGATCGTTAGGGTTATAAATCTCTTGACAACATGTCTTCCCTCATCATCGGCATAGCTTAGGCTCACGGGAATCGTGAAAGATTTTCCAGCCGCGAGCTGATTTACAAAGATCTCGAGCTTAAGCTCCTTCTCTTCACCGGGCTTTAAGTCTCCAAGCTTACTTGCCATGGCCCCGCTTACTAAAGTTATCGGGGGATACGTGGATTCTGGTAAGCTTATGGATATGTCGACGGACTTCGCCACTTCAGTTCCCCTATTTGCCACAACTATCGTTAAATCCGTTATCTTAGATGGCTTTAGGATGGAATTCCTTGAATACGTGTCTAGAACGACTCCGACTCCTCCAAGTGGAGAGATCTTAACCGATAAAATTCTCTCATCTTCGACTATCTGACCATATGAATCGAGATATACCATTGAAACTCTTATGCTTCCAATCCTATCCGCGAGAAAACTCTCGGCCAAGACCTTTAAAGAGATCTCCTTGGATTCTCCGGGCTCAAGATCGCCGATGATATGCGTTCCTTGGCCTGAGGTTATCGCCAATCCATTTGTCATGCTATCTACTCTTAGAGTTATCGAGGATGCCCTAGCTGATCCGGTATTCTCAATTTTTAGGATGAGATCTTCGACTTCATCGGCATCGATTTCCTCAGGGCTCATCGAGAGCTTTAGATCACTCCTGCCAGTCACTCTAAACTTCACATAGATATATGCGCTCTTCACATTCTCCTCATCCCAGAAGACATATCTCATCCAAAGCTTGGCTCTATATTCTCCAATCTCAACATTCTCTCCGATATCTACCAGGAATTTCAAGTAAAAGTAGCTTCCAGCCTTGGGAGATTGGACGACATATGATCTCGTCACGGAGTCTCCAGTCACCGAGTCGGTGAACCCCTCTGGAAGATATAGCTTCCCTTCAGCATATCTGAACGTCTTATTCCAAGCGTTGACTAGCCTGACAACTAATTGAACTCCATGATCTCCGGGAGCGACTTCAATCCTCTTATCGATCTCTCCGAACCATGCGTCTGAGAAAAGGACTTCAGGAGCCTTAGCATAGATGGGTTGGAGTAGCGGTATTAGCAGGGCTCCTATGAGTAGAATTATGATTATGCTAGTTCTCTTCATAGATTACACCATCCCTAATCCTGACTATTCTCTTGGCGGCGGAGGCAACTTCAGGATCATGAGTCACGACGACCAAAGTTATTCCAAGCTCCCTATTCAATTGGCTTAAGACTTTAACTATCTCTTTAGCCGAGACCGAGTCTAGGTTTCCCGTAGGCTCATCCGCCAAAACTATCCTAGGCCTCGTCACTATCGCTCTAGCTATAGCAACTCTCTGCTGTTCTCCCCCGCTCAATTCAGTAGGTCTATGGTTTATCCTGTCTCCTAATCCAACTTGTTCAAGAGCTTCTATCGCCCTTTTCCTTCTCTCAGATCCATCCACTCCCCTCACGACAAGGGGTAGCATGACGTTCTCCAATGCTGTGAGTCTGGGTATTAGATTGAAGGTCTGGAAAACGAACCCAATATATCTATTCCTAAGCTTACTTAGCTCATCATCATTCAGCTTGCTTGGATCTCTCCCCTCTATCAGCACCCTGCCTTTCGTAGGTCTATCTAAGGCTCCAGCCAGATGTAAGAAGGTCGATTTACCGCTTCCAGAAGGCCCCATCACCGCTAGATGTTCTCCTCGCTTAATCTCTATGCTCAGGCCTCGGAGAGCGGCGACCTCGACGGTTCCAAGCTTATAGATCTTCCAAACATTTTCAAACTTTATCGCTGGGACTTCCATCTCCGCCACCATGGCCTAGCTTTTGGGGCGATCATAAAAGTTTTTTGTAACTGGAGGAGTATTATTCATGAGAAGATGGAATCGGCGAGGATAATAAACTCCCTAAAAAAGCTTGGATTAACGGAGTATGAGGCCAAGACATATATCGCCCTATTAGAGCATGGAGAGGCCGACGCTCTAGAGATCTCTAGGTGAGCTGGAGGCGGAATGACTTTGATATTTGACATTCTATCGATGCTTGAGTCCAACGGCTTCATCCAGGGACTTAAGGGATCTAGACCCACGATCTACATAGCCCTTCCACCAAGCCATACGCTGAAACCCTTGAAAGACTCGATCGTTAAGGATCTTGAAGACGCTCTAAGCGATCTTGAACAACTTTATCTAAGAAACTCCTCATCACAAAGATGCAATGTTTGGCTCTTCAGGGGGCTACGAGCATATGGAACCGCTTTGAGGCTGATAGATGAAGCGAAAGAGAACGTCTTAGTCAGGGTAGTATATCTTCCACACGATATCCTTGAGAACCTTTGGAGCAAGTTAAGAAAGGTGAAGGCCGACGGCATAGACGTTTACTTAATACTCGACGCAAGGATTCTCTCAACATCCATGCCCAAGGAGATGATCACAAAAATTGTGAAGGAATTTAATGCAAAAGTCTTGAATTCCCTGATACCGCTCAATGGATTAGTCCTAGACTTCAAGCAAGCCCTTCTACTCTACGCCTCACCAACCCTCCCTAAAAATCCATTCGCATTCCTCATCGAAGATATCGGAGGACTCGGACAATTAATCAAGAAGCATATTATGGATTTGATGTAAGGAGATTAAAGATTAATTATCGGCGAAACGCAGATCAATTGAGGTTGAAAGCGAGGAAAATCACAGGATACATAACTCTAATCGAACCTAGAACTCGGAGAGGATTAATCGAATATAGGCTAAGAATAGTTACACCTGGAGGAGAGAGAATAGTGGCATATATCAGAGAGCCTCCACCATGGCTTAAACTCGGAACGCCCGCAGACATCACAATTATATCCGCTGGAGATAGGCTTTTGATAGATCGCATCTCAAGAAAAAGAGGTCTGAATGAATTGAGGATTGCTCCGATAATGATTGATGAAATAGTAAAAGAAGCGTTCACAGTTATGAGTGGGAAAATAAATGGTAAATTCTTCAGCGTCCCAATCCTCGACGAGCATCTAGTATCGAGGCTGCCTAATAAAGTCCCATCAAAAGTCTATTGCATATTCTCTGAAAGCGGAGGAGGATTAAAGATCCTCGAAATAATATCGGAGAGGGAATATATGATCTTCACAAATGCGAGAAAGATATTAAATCAAATTATAGGAAATGAGAGGAGGATAAATGAATACGTCAAGAATTTATTGGAAGATTATGTGAAGGAGTTTGGTTGATAAATCCTAAAATATCTCCGGAATTTAGATTAAATGTTAAAATGAAGATCAGATATGTTCAAGCGCCCGACTTGGATGAAAGAGTTAAGCGGATAGTAAAACTCCTTGACCTATCATATATAGATCCGGATAGAGTTAAGTGTGTTAGGAGTTATGGAACGAATGCCCCTAAAACGATTGCTAGGATTCACGGCATATCTAAGGCGTTCTTGATCGGCGTGGGGATGAAACCGCATTACGTCATAGAGTTTATCGCCGAGAAATTCGATAAACTCCCAGATGATGAAAAAGATGAGATAATAATTCATGAACTCTTACATATTCCAAAGACTTTTAGCGGAAGCCTCCTCGATCATGGTAGAATTGACTTCGATGGAGAGGTTAAGGTCTTACACAAGATATTGAAGCGTAAGCTTAACCGAGAAACCTCTCAAAGTTCCTCTCGATGATCTTCTCTAAAGAGACTTTGTCCACGCCCTTTATATTCGAGATAAATTCTATCAGATCCTTGATCATCGTTGGTCTCAGTCTTAATCCTCTGTAGTTGTATGGCCCATCGCTCTCGGTTATGATCATATCTAGCTCGGCGTTCTCAAGAATTTTTCTATGCTTTGGCTGAATTCTCACAGCCGGATTTATCGAGATATAATATCCAGCTTCGCCTATATCTTTTAGAAGCTTCATCGGCCCCGTATACCAGTGGAATAAGGCTTTCCTAACATCCATTTTTAGCATAATCCCAAAGACCTCTTCCCAAGCGCCTAACGCATGAATGTTCATCGGTAAATCCAGTTCCGCTGAGATCTCGCAGAGTAGCTTAAAAACCTCGATCTGTTTCTGAACACTTTTCTCGATTCTCCCGTCAACTCCAACTTCTCCAATACCTATTGCTTCACCAAGCTTAAGAGCTCTTAAAATCCATTCGATGCCCTCCGCTGACATAGATTCCAAGCTCCATGGATGGATACCTATGAATGGAATTATGTTATCAAATTTCTTTGAGAGATCGATAGTCTTCTTACTACTCTCGATATCTTCCGAGACCGCTATGATCTTAATTTTTGAGCATTCCTTTAGCTCCGCGTCGGAGAGAGCGTGAGCATGACAGTGGGCATCGACCAACATTCCATAACTTTATCACAATAGTTCTGGATTAAACTTTATCTGCTGAGAGAGGTTTTTATCTAGGAAGGCTGATCGATTTCTTATGAAGACCTACTCTAGGGTCTTAAGCATCGAGACCAAGTCGAGTGTGGATTTGAGAAACGTCACGGGCCACGTGAGGCAGGTCGTTGATGAAAGCGGATTGAAGAGAGACTTAGATAGCGTTCTTTCAAAATTGATTCCCAAGGGGGCTGGATATCTGCACGATGAGGTCGATGATAATGCTCATGCCCATCTCCGCTCAATAGTAATCTCGCCGTCCATCACCATTCCAATCATCGATGGAAGACTCGCGACTGGAACTTGGCAAAGCATATTCTTCGCGGAGTTCGATGGCCCGAGAAGAAGAAGGTTGATAGTCCACGTAATGGGCGCCTAGATGTAGTAGTGGACTCTCCTCAACGAAGGCTTAAATGTGAATGCCATTAGCAAGCCGGCTATGAATCCCCCTACGTGGGCGGCGTAAGCGACTTGGGAGAACGGGTCGAAGAATGCATAGATTGTTTGGAGGATGGCCATTAACATTATCGCTAATAGGGCTGGAGCGATTATCGGAAATCCCATGAATATCATGATCCTCCTAAATGGGAATATCACCGCGAAGGCCGCCATCACTCCATATATAGCCCCTGAAGCACCTATTGCAGGAGTTATCAGCAACCTCTTATACGGGAAGAAGAAGTAGATGAAGTATGCGTGGGCTAGACCTGCTACTATACCGCTAAGAAAATAGAGCAGTAAATATCTCGTCTTCCCCAGAACCATCTCTATATCCGGGCCGAAGATGAATAACGCGAACATATTCAGGACTAAGTGTATGAATCCGCTGTGGAGAAACATGGATGTTATGAGCCTATATGGCTGGATCCAGTTTATCGTTAAGATCGGGATCGCCCCAAACGCGCCAATCACATGCATGAAGCTCGTCGGAGAGCTATACTTTAATATGATGAGATATATGCCTATCAAGCTGTTCACGCCAATTATCGTCCAAGTCGCATTAGCGTTCGGGGTCCGAGCAATGTATCCCGCCATGATCTTTCACCCTAACTCTTCAAGATTATCTGGAGCCTTCCCAATATAAGCTAATGGATCGGCGGACTTCATGATCTCCCTTAAAATTATCGTCGCATAGCTTCCGGGTGGAAGTGAAAGTTTTAGGAGAAGCTCATCCTCGCCATGAGACAATATCTCGATGTCCCATCTCGGAATAATTATCGGCCTAAGTGTTCCCCTGGTAGAGGTCTCTGGAAGGGATCTAACCCTGAACATACTGGGCTCAACGCCAAGTTCTTCCAATGCCTTTCTCAATGCTTCTCCTTTCCAACTCTTGGGAATGTTTGAGAGATATCCCGGAACGGGTAAGGCTATCACCAATCTCCTCATCTTAATGAGCTTCTTAACGGTTTCTAAGTTTTCCGATCTAACTTGAACACATCTATCTTTCTCAGGTTTCCCGCCTAAACCTAGGGGTATCACGTAGTCTCCTATCTCAGGTTCTATCAATTTTCTCTCAGCTAATATCCTCGATAACGCCTTATTGAATGCTAGGGCAGCGACTGACTCCACCATAAGTCTTCTAAGCCTTATCGGAAGCGTTCTTAACGCTCCAACATAATCTTCCGGTTTCTGCATCAGGTATTTCATGATCTCCCTCTCATATCTCAAGCTTTTTGGAAATGTGCTGAGAGAATCTTCTAGATTCCAATTCTCTCTAAGGTTCATTCTCGCCGATCTATTCTCCTCTCCTTCAAGCGGAGAATACGCCGATAGAAACGCTTTAACCGCTTCCTCAAGCCTATCTTCCATGATAAGCTTTCCAACTATCGCCGTTATCGGCCTCGTTATGCCGAATCTTTGATGGCCATAGAAGTTCGGGACTCCATGAACCTTCAACTCCTCGATGCATCTCTTAACCTCATCGACATCAACTCTAGCACGTCTAATCTTTATCTCGAAGACATTCTTTAAAAGAGATCTAGAGGTGAGCTTGGACCCGGTATCCTCGACTGGTTTGATATCTATGATTTCATCTATCTTCAATCCATCGGGGCTCATGGTTCCTCTCGGAGTAGTTATGAATTGCCAAGAGATACTCATCTTATCCTTTATTCCGCAGAATCCTATCATCTTCGGCTTCACTCCAAGCGCCCTAGAGATTATGGTCGAGGCTCTAATGGTATCTATCCCAATCTTCTTTAAAACGCATAAGGTTAAATCTCCATAACCGACCCTATATTCTCTCCCCGTCTCATAAATCCTTCTAGCATCTAATCCGTTCATCAATATCTCCCAAGTCTTGAAGTCATCGGGCTTCTCCTTTATCACACCTCCTATTCCAGTAGAACTCGAAGCATATCCCTCTATGCCTATGAACTTCTCCACCATCAATTTATCTAAGCGGCTCAGCGATTCTACTGAGAGATCCATGGCCAATCTTCTTTTAAATCCTTAAAGTAGTTTAAGCTTTCCCGTAATCCTATCGATCAGTTCTGAAGGCGCAGGGCCGATTCCCAAGGCGGTAATGGTTCCAGCTGGAACTTCGGTTAAGCCGGCATCCTCGATCATGGATGTTGGAAGACCAAGAGAGTTAGCCTGCTCGTGAAGCTGTTTAAGTTCCTCAAGCCCTGAAACCTTTAACACGACCTTTTTCTGACCCTCCTCAAGCCAACCTCTAAACCATTCAGGTTTAATTCTCCTACACTCCTCAGCGGCGGAGACGGCTGCATGCGCTGCCTGAGCCGCTATCTTCCCAACGCTCATCTTAAGATCTACTCGAATAACTATCGCCTGCTTGTATGTAAATTCCATAATCCCCTCAAAAACGTTTAATCAGAATAATTTAGAGATTATATTGCGGTGGAGTGGGTTGAAGATTTTACTCATGCCTTTAGCGTCGAAACTCAGGAGATTCAAGGAACTTGATGATATCTTGAGAGGGCTAAAGATACTCGTCGATGGATTATATGATTCTGAAGTCTTTCCATCATCTAAGGAAGAGGCTGGTCGAGTATCAAGAGAGTTCGACGCGGTGATAGCGTTAGCTCTAACCGGCGGCATCGAAGAAATGTTGCTCGGAGTGGGAGAAACAGGTAAGCCCTTAATCATAATCGCCCACGATCAGCTAAACAGCCTAGCAGCGTCTCTTGAAGCAGCATCAAAGCTCAGAGAGATAGGTAGTCCAAGCTGGATAATAGGGGCGTGGACTCCTGGAGCGAGGAAGGAGATAGAATCGATCTTAGAGGGAATTGAAGCGGCATCGAGATTCGCTGGATTGAAGATAGGCTTGATCGGGGATATAAGCCCTTGGCTGGTCTATAGCAAGCCTGATCCAAATTCCCTGAAAGAACTTTTCGATATTGAAGTAATTAAGATCGACATGGACGAACTTTACTCGAAAATTAACTCATCAAAGGTTTATCAAGATCTGAAGTATAGAGTGTTAAAAAATGCTAAGCGTGTTGAGATCTCTGAAAGCGATTTAGAAGATGCTTTAAAAGTCTATCAAGCGTTGAAAGAGATTGTTAAGGAATATGATCTAGATGCATTGACGGTTAAATGCTTCGATCTTATAGGGGATCTGAAGACCACCGCCTGCTTAGCGCTCTCGCTCCTCCAAGACGATGGAATTGTCGCTGGTTGCGAAGGAGATATCCCGAGTCTGCTTTCGATGATTTTGGGAAAGCTCGTCAGCAATTCTCCAACCTTCATGGCAAATATATCGGAAGTCGGTAAAGACTACCTCTGCTTAACGCACTGCACAATAGCTCTGAGCATGGTCAATGAATATCATCTGCTAACGCATTTCGAATCGGGAATAGGCGTCGGAATTTCAGGGAGAATACTTAATGGAGGGAGAGTTACCTTACTAAGATTTAGACCAGATCTTAAGAAGATCAGGATCATTCGCGGAGTGCTCTTAGAAGGTAGCCCCTCCAAGGCACTTGCGTGCAGGACTCAGTTCAGAATTAAGGTTAAGGGAGACCCTAGGAGAGTCATCGAAGATCCGCTTGGAAACCATCACGTGATGGTCTTGGGAGATCTCGTTGATGCAATTAAGTCATTTTGCATGTTGAAGGGGATTGAAGTCGAGGTTCTATGATCTATCATCTTTACTAAAGATCTCCTTAAGCCTTTGAACTCCTCCGGATTCTTTGAGATATTCGGCGACGCTCTCTGACACAAAATCTTCCCATAGATCTCCATCGACCATTCTCTTTCTGATAACCGTTCCCATCTCTACATCTCTTCGATAAAGCTTCAGCCCCTTCACCTCGTATCCAGCTTCCTTGAAAAGTCTCTGAACCAGCGGGTTATTCGTATAGACTATGTCGAATCTTGGGCAATATGACTCTACTCTCGATACCCATAGCGAATGCTCTCCGACATCTGGAACTGGTATTATGATCACCTTGGATAGATCTACTCCACCATCTTTCAGCATTAACCTAATCATCTCAAATCTCTCCCCAGCCGTGAATGGATTCTCGAACGTATGACTATATTGCGAGCTCCCAATAACTATTATCAACTCATCGCATTCTTCCAGCGCTTGCTTGATCGCGTGGAGATGACCTAGATGAGGTGGCTGAAATCTTCCTATGAATAACCCTCTCCTCAATTCAACACCACTTCCATTGAACTCTGACGCACAATCTGGTCAAAAAAGATGGCGACAAATCTCTCAATAAACCTTTCCAGCATCAGCTCAATATCGAGGCGAATCAAATCTTAAGTAATAGGATTCTCTAATCCAATGCCCTTTATTCTAATGAACGCCGGCGATCCGAGTGTTCCATCCACTTCAGCCTCACATCCGGCCATGATCCTGCAGAGATCTATGCTCGTAGTTGTGTGACTTGTCAGCTCAGCAACCTTATATTCAGAGACTCCCTTCGCTAAGCATGCCCATATGACGAGCTGATCTCCTAAATGCTTATCAACCGGAGCCTCCGCCTCGAGTTGTCTTAACAGCTCTTCAGCGGCCTCTCCCCCAACTCTCTCAGCGGGAACTCCTCTCTTCCCAAGGTTATCTGAGGCTAGTAGGGCTCCAGACCTGAGCTCCGCTACCAAGATTATTCCGCATCCTGGGTCTAGGGAGCACTGCTTATCTCCGGGTTGGAGGACTTGCCTCTCTATCGCTACGTCATAGCCCCTGCTCGTTAAGATCTTTTCCGCAGATCTAGCCATTCTGTCGACTATATGGGAAGGCAGTCTACAGCTATAGCTTAATCCCCTTATGATTTTGACGCCATCGAATCTCGTGAGTCTTATCGGGTTTAGGCTCTTAACGGGTTTCGATCTAGCCCTAACCACCCCTCCACCCCGGGGATAAAATCCTCTTCTGAGTAGTTGGACCTCGAATTCGCAGCCCATCTTCCGCAGGGTCGGTATTAAGACATATTCAAAGTATTCGACTGGAGGGGCCATGGGGTTGTTTGTTCCACCTCTAAGCTCGACTTCGACCGGTGATCTGCTGAAGGCCATGGCCGGCATAAGGCTTTGAAGCATCAGGGTCGTGCTTCCAGCGGTTCCAGCATCGAACCTCATCTTACCCCCGCTAAGTGTTCTAGGCTTGAACACGATCTCACGGGATCCTATGGAGAGTCCTGAGACATTTGCGGATGAAAGAGCTGCAACGGCCTTAACTCCAGTTAAATGTTGAGGTCTTAGACCTGGATTGCTGCGCTTAGCCCTGATATTATAGACGCGGATAGGT
>Ga0180302_10001482_pt1 | contig 11143 bp, 6 predicted proteins | sample GuaBasSediGuay17_FD_121794 | JGI IMG/M metagenome (GOLD analysis project Ga0180302, IMG submission 121794) | Subseafloor sediment microbial communities from Guaymas Basin, Gulf of California, Mexico - Guay17, Core 4571-4, 12-15 cm | ecosystem: Environmental > Aquatic > Marine > Hydrothermal... | reverse complement strand
TCTCTTTCCTTAAAGCCTCGATTTGGCGTCTAACCTCCTCTCTCTCCCTGCTCAAGTTATCTACTATGTCCTTGATGCCCTCCTGGACTGAGAGCAAAGTGTTCTCATAATATCTAACTATAGTCAATTCCTCAGCAATCTTCTCCGCGCTATTAATGAACGTCTCCAGCTTTGACTTAATTATCTCCGGCTGAGCCGCAACTTCTTGGGTTAGATTGAGAAGATTCACGAGCTTATCTTCAATCCTTGAAAGGGACTGATCGAGCTTCGAAGACAACGACTCTTCCAGCCCGCCGATCTTCTCGGAGATCGACTTCTCAAGCGCTTCAAATCTATCCTTCTTCGTGAAGAGACTCATTTCCTCAAAATCCTAGATTACGAGATATAAAAACTGTTTCTTCATGCAACTTGATGAAACTCTTATAAAAGCCTTATTAGAGAGATATAAGAGGCCGTCCATATGATTCTTCCGCGAACTCAACATATTCCAGATAGATGGATGGTAGGATTATGAAGGTCGCCGGCCATATCTCCTGAAGTCTCCGGCGTCATTGACGATTGCTTGCTGGAATAGCCTATTATCGACCGTATCCGCTAAAGTCTATTCGAGTGGGAGGACAGGAATTGGGAAGAACCGGTTTCAAGCTAACGATAAGTCTGTTAAGTAAGGAAGAATTCACTACAGTCCATTGAACCTAGAACTCTTTAAGATTTGGATGCGTTGATGAGGATTTCTAGAAGCTGTGTGCCTTTAATCTTGAAAGAGCTGCGTGAACACTCTCTCTCACAGAAGCGAGTAGCACGACTTTCATGCTTAGAGGGTCCCCCATAAATTAACAGTGGGATCGGGTCGGCTGTATGTGCTTTAAGCTCGCATACAGTGGCGTGGTCACCTGTTATACATAAGACAACTTCCTGTAGGTCGATTCTTGAGATCAATTCAGCCAAGAAATATCTATCCCAGATCTCTAGTATACGTTTCTTCTTAAGTGCATCGCCATCATGTCCAGCATCATCCACCTCATCAAAATGTGAATATATCATATCGTATTGCTTTATCCTTCGCGCTATTATTCTTGCTCTTTCAGCGTAATATGCACCAAGATTTTCATGCGGGCTAATCCGTGGTAAATCGAGGACCTCCATTCCTAGTAGTTTGGCGATTCCCCTCTCTGTTGGTAATCTAGCTTGGACAGCAGACCTAAGATTATACTTATCCCGTAACCCTATAATTCCTTTTGGGATCTCGTTGCCTGCTTGCCTGGTTATTATTACATTCGCTTCAAGCATGCCTACTTCGCGTCTATAACGATTTACCGGATGATTACGCAACTTTTCATACGTCTGTTTAACGAATTCATTAACGGATTTACAAGCCCTCCGAGCCTCTATGGAATTCGTTAATGGCCTACATTCTTTCAGGATTTTCGGCTGATCAGCTCTCCACGGATCAACATCACTTATCGCCGCATCAAGCCATCCATCATTATGTTTAATGACCAGAACTCCCATGTAATCTACCATGTGCCTGAAAATAAAGGATGCATTTTCAATCTCCATATTTTCATTTATGAATTCTTCCAACGCTTTTGCCTCGCCATGGCTGAGCGTACGGTTGACCCTTCGATCTAAGAGCGTGACTCCATCATCAGCCAGCGTAGCGAAGTTACAATGTAATGCTAATTCGCCATCACTAAATGGTAATCCTTCCGCGACGACGTCGAGTATGGACCTCGAAACTTTGATTCTCGTTGGATCGTAGCCTAAGAGGCTTAAGACCGCTAAGTCGCTTGTGGGCTCACTTAACCCTAATGAATTATCCATCAAGCCTATCAATGAATTCGGCATTAAGCTCTCTACACTTGGCATCGACGCGACCTCAAGAGGTGTCTGATCGTTTAAAGTGACCGATGGTCTATCAGCTAAACCATCGATCACCAAGAGAATAATCTTCTTCATAGCCCGGCTATTTAGGTGAAAGCCCATGCTTATTTATCTTTCCTCATGATATGTGATGTCAGGAGATTCTAAACTTATAAAATTGTCTTCGTCTTCTCAAAATTTAGAAGTCATCTAGCAATTTCATTTGCCGGTCTTAACTCATTGAGAAAAGCTGTTATCAGTTTGAATATTATCCTCATGAGAGTGGCATAGGTAGAGCTTTTTCAACAAGATGTCTTTTCAATAGCCTAAGCATTAGATGCCATATACAAGCTGGAATGAGAAAAATTGGTGTATCGCTTCCTGAGAAACGCTGCAAAGAGATCATTTGGTGACAAAAGAAGTCTTCCACATTCAAATCCAAGAATACCGCGCTCAACGTGAACACTGGAAGAAGTCTGATGAGCAGTTGCGCCTGAAAAAGTTGTTCTATTAAGCCCCATATAGATGTATGTAAGTGACAATATTACGAATTCCGTAATAATTAATTTATATAGCCTATAAAATTTATATAGTAGACCGGATAATCAATAATAATGATGTTTCGTGGGGAAAAATTCCGTTGCGGTCTCTCTTTGATTCTTGTAGCCATACTCTGTGGAGCTTTGTTGATGGTGTTTATGCCCAGCGTAGCGGCTCAGCAAAAGGATAAGCTGGTTATCTTACTGTTCAATAACGATAGATACGCCGAGGCCTTCAAGGAGTGGTATAAGGCGAGGACTGGGAGAGATGTAGAAGTGGAGTGGTCTTATCCCGGGACACCAGTGGCTGTTCGACAAATCATAGAAGCTGGAGGGAAACCTCAGTGGGACATATTCTTCTGGCCTGAATACGAAGCTGTTGAAGTATTGGAGAGTAAAGACCTTCTAGAGCCATTCTATCTTCCAGACGACCCTGAATGGCAGGCGATAAACAATAGTATACCGGCGGATTTTTCCGGAATACCGCTTAAGGACTTAGATCCAGCCCACGGCAAATACAACTGGTGGGCGCAGTTCATGGACAGTTATGTAATAATGTACAACACCGAATATGCCAAGCTCTATAACGTTCCAGAGCCTAAGGATTGGCTAGATTACACGGATCCCATCTATATGGACAGGATTGCTATGACTCCACCTAAGAAGAGTGGTGGCCAGCATGCAGCTGTAGAGGTATTATTGCAGTGGTATGGATGGGCTGAAGGATGGAAGATTCTCCATATGATGGGCGCCAACATGGGCAAGTTCGGAGAGAGGAGCAGCGAGCCTCCGACATGGGTGGAGAAGGGTGAATTCGGATTCACCTTTGCCTCCGTCGGATACGCGATAGCTAAGAAGCAAGCAGGTGCCCCGATTGAATGGTTCTTCCCGCCGAAGGAGGGTGCACAGAAGGTCACCACCTTCTCGCCGCTCTATATATGCATGCTCAAAGGAGCTCCTCATAAAGAGGTGGCTATAGAGTTCATGAAATTCGCATTATCAGCCGAGGGAATGCGCGAGTGGCTGAATAGAGAGCCTCCATCCTACCTACTCCCAGTCATCCCCGAGGCATACGAGGGAATAACCGTCAGCATACCTAATATCTACAAAGCGGGCATTAAAGTCGTAAACTACGACTCAAGACTAGCGGCGCAAAGATACCTAGTAGTGAACGAATTATTTGACGTAATGATCGTGAAAAAGCATTCAGACCTTAGAGATGCATGGACAAAATTAATCAAAGCGAAGGAAGCTATAGATAAAGCTGAAGCCGAGAGAGGAGATGCGCCTGAAGTTCGGGCTGCAAAGCATATTTACGAAGATGCTCTAAGAACTTTAGGAGCTGTGCCGATATCGGGAAGCTGGGCCGCCACCTTTGGATCGAAGTTTGAGTCAGACCCGACGTTCCGCGAGAAAGTCTTAGGCGAATGGACAACGTTTGCGAGCGAGAAATACAGCAAGGTAAAGGAGTTAGCCGACCAGATCATGGATGTCTTAAAGATTAAGGCCGCCGCCCCAACGGTTACGGTAACCAAGACCGAGACTGCGACCATAGCATCTACTGTAACTCAGACGGTTGGGGCAGGCGCCACTGTGACGCAGACGCTAACCGAGACCAAGACTGTGACTCAAACTGTGGCGGCCGCTCCCTCCGCTGTATCTAGCTTAGGTATGCTAGTGATCGGTCTAATAATAGGAGCTGTAGTGGTTGGTTCAATAGTTTACTTCATCGCCAGGAGAAGGGGTTAACGTGGATGCGGCTGAAAGGAACTTCTATCTTCCCCCCTATTTTTCCCGTTAATAAGCTCATCAGCCATATTATAGTACCAATTAGCTTAATAACGATATTTAGCATCTTCATAGTTTATCCTATATTGGTTGTTATAGCTGGAGTGTTCATAGTTAATGGAAAATTTACGTTAGCAAATCTCTTAACTATAACCTATGACCCATTCATATCCACGATAATAATTAACACCCTAATAATGGGAGGATTGGTGACTCTGATAACACTGATCCTCGCGGTGCCCTACACTTACATACTCAATAGATATGATATTCCCTTTAAATCCTTCTTTCTGCTCATCACCTTACTACCCTTCATCTCGCCTCCATATGTAGGAGGTCTAGGATACATAAACATGTTAGGAAGACAAGGAGTGATCAGCTTATCGCTTCTCAGGTTAAGACTCATAGACAAACCTCTTGAGATTATGTATGCAATAACCCCGATAATCAATCCAATGACTGGAGCTAGGATTGCGGAGATACATTGGGGACTCATCCTGATATGCGTGTTAACCTATTTCCCTCTCATGGCCTTAACCTTTTTATCTGCACTTCAAAATGTTGATGAATCCTTAGAAGAGGAAGCCTATATTCTCGGCTCTAAACCCATGACAACTTTCTTCAAAATAACCCTAAAATCGGCCATGCCCGGGTTGATCTCCGGTATAATGCTCGTCTTCATATCTTTCGTGGATGAGATTGGAATTCCATTGATAGTAGGCTACAGAAATGTGATGGCGGTCGCCGCATATGAGGCCATAGAGGAGAGCAGCTTCTACTATACTCCGAGGGGATATGTGCTTTCACTCCTCATGATAACCATCGGACTACTAGTCCTTTTCTTAGGTAGAAAATATATCTCCCTCTCAAGGTATGTGAGCGTTGTGAAGGGAGCTGCTAGATATAGAAAAATCGTGAGAATAAGAGGGATAAAAAGAATACTCGTGATGTCGTTCATGATATTAATGTCCATCCTGCTCTCTATCGGCGCTATTGGCGTCATCATTGCCGCATTTGCAGAGAGGTGGTATCTCACTCCTCTTCCAACCAAAGTAGGATTAAAGAACTTTGGAGTGGTCTTTGATGAATACTTCACCTTATTCAGGAATAGCATTATCTATAGCATAACTTCGATGATCATAGGAATCATCATGAGTGCCTTAATATCCTATATAATGGTCAGGATGAAGATATCTTACTCAAGCGTTTTAGATTACATATTAACGCTACCACTTGTTGTCCCAGGAGTAGTTATAGGTATAGGGACCTGGGCTATTTGGAGAGGAACTCCATTGGATCCATTCCTAAACCCGATAACCATAATAGCTTTAGTCATAGCTTTCAGGAAGCTCCCTTATGCTTTTAGAGGAATCCACGCCTCTACTCTCCAGATTCCTCCAGAGTTTGAAGAAGTCGGGCTCACCCTCGGCGCGAGCAGGATAAAGACTCTTTTCAAGATTATGTTGCCGGCCTTGGCACCAGCTCTGGTTGCTGGAGGTCTCTTAGCTTTCATAGCTGCAATGACTGAGCTTTCATCCACATTAGTCCTCTCAGCCACCAAGAGCGCTGGAAGCCTGACCGTGGGGATCTTCCTAGCCTTGACCGACATAAGGCACGGACCAACCGTCGCCTCAGCCATAGCGATGATAATAATAGTGACATGCTTGATCGTTTCTTACTTAGCAAATCTCTTTGCCAAGAAAACCATAGGCGGGTTGAGGTTGTTCTAAAATGTCTTCCTTAAAATTTATAAAAAGTGGACTCGAACTCTTAGGAGGGTGGGGTAAATGGTTAATGTGAAGCTCGTTAACTTAACGAAAGTTTTCGGTAAAGAGGTAGCGGTAGATAATGTGAACCTCGAGATAGAACATGGTTGCTTCTTCACACTACTAGGTCCTTCAGGGTCAGGTAAATCCACAACTCTAAGGATGATCGCCGGTCTTGAGGAGCCTACTAATGGTGAGATACTGTTTGATGGAAAACCTGTAACCCGTTTACCACCATATAAACGGGGCGTTGGAATGGTCTTCCAGAATTATGCCCTTTGGCCTTTCATGACGGTATTTGATAATGTGGCCTTCGGCTTAAAGATTAGAAAATTTTCAAAAGAAGAGATAAAGAAAAGGGTGAGAGAGGCTTTAAGGCTCGTTCAACTTGAAGGAATGGAAAAGAAATATCCTCATCAGCTCTCAGGAGGTCAGCAGCAGAGAGTAGCGCTCGCCAGAGCGCTTGTTGTGAATCCTAAGATACTATTACTTGACGAGCCCTTATCTAACTTGGATGCAAAGCTTAGAATAGAGATGAGGAGAGAGATAAGAAAGCTTCAAAGGAGTCTCGGAATCACAACCATATATGTCACGCATGATCAGGAGGAAGCGCTTGCGATAAGCGATAAGATCGCGGTGATGAATCATGGAAGAGTTGTTGCCACTGGGACACCTTATGAGATCTATATCAATTGCTCCGAGGAATTCATCCTTTCATTCGTCGGACATACAAACTTTATAGAAGGAAAAGTAAAGAGCATCTTAGGAGATGGTAGGGTCCTCATTGAAACGCCGCTTGGAGACTTCGCTCTTAAGAATGCGGAAGGAACCTCCAAGAAAACTTATCTCCTTGGCTTCCGCCCGGAATACGCGAAACTAACTAAGAAAAAGACCAGACCTAATGCACGTGAAGCGAAAATAGTTGTTAAGGAATTCCTAGGCAAATTCACGAGATATGAAGTTAAAGTGGATGACCAAACAATCGTCGTCGACGTAATGGCTAAGGACGATCCAGGATATGCGGAAGGAGATGCTGTGTATATTGATCTAGATGAAGACCACATAATAATGGTCCGTGACTGATAAATTCATAATGAAGTATAAGTCGTCTCAAACCCAATCTTTCCATAAAATTTCTGCGAATTCCTGATAGCTATTTTGTAAGTCGATTAAGTTTGTCAAGATAACTCTCGGTTGCCCTATAAATCTCCAAGTAAATTTCAAAGAAGCGATTATAAAGTTCGAAGAGTTCTTTATTAGGTGTGGTTATCTCAAGATCATTGATTAAACTCCTTATATCAGAAAATTTCCGAAAAACGCCGACTCCGACCCCGGTAAGAAAAGCGTCTCCCATCGGCGCGCCCAGCGTCTTCTTTGAGTATAGCTGTTTTATTCCGGTAATGTCTGAGATTATCTTCCTCCATAATCTACTTTTAGCTCCTCCATTCGTAGCCCTTATTTCTCTGACTTCTATTCCAAGGCTTTTCGCGATTTCTATATGTTGCTTTATAGCGTATCCCACGCTTTCTAGAATCGCCCTATAGATATGTGCTCTGTTGTGGGCTATGGTGAGACCATAAATCACCCCTCTCGCATCCGGATTCCATATAGGGGTTCTCTCGCCAAAGAAGTATGGCAGAATAATTATGCCCCCGCTTCCCGGTGCCACTTTTTCAGCCTCCTCATCTAATAACTCATAAGGGCTTTTTCCAATTCTTCTAGAGAGCTCCATCTCCTTATGAGCGAAATTTTCGCAGAACCACCTAAGGATAGAGCCTGTTGTCACCATTTCGCCTCCGAGAACATATCTATTCGGCACAACATAATAGCTGGATAATAATCTTCCACGAGGCTCATACAGTAACCGCCCAGTAACGACATACCAGCAACTCGTCGACCCATACATTAGAGCAGAATCTCCATCATCTATCGAACCGATGCTCAAAGAGGACATAAGCGAGTCAGGTCCACATGCGATCACCGGCGTTCCTGGACTTAAGCCCGTTTCCCTCGAGGCATCTGCGGTCACGTATCCGACTACTTCATGAGAGTCATAGATCTCTTCGGGGAGCACATCTATATCTCCCCCTATCACAGACGCTAAATCGTTGGTCCAGCGACCGCTTTTCATGTCGAAGTATGGCGCATAGACACTTGCAGTTGCTTTATCGATTACGGCCTTTCCGGTGAGCTTAAACACTACAAATTTTTCAGCGTTCAATATTTTCCAAGTCTTTTTATAATTCTCTTCCTCCGCTTTCTTATACCATAGTATCTTATATCCGCCGAAATATGGATCTGGAAAGTTGTAAGTCTTTTTTATGATCTCTTCGATTCCCACATTTTCGATTAACTCTTTACACTCATGTGTTGCCCTTCGATCTGAGTATAGAATCGCCCTTCTTACAGGGTTACCATTTCTATCTATCGGGACTATGCTTGGTGAGAGTGCGCTGACACCTACTCCCACTATTTCTCGAGGAGCTATCCTAGATTTTTTCAAAATTTCCTTAACAACGACTTTGAATCCATTCCAATAACATCTAATAGGATCCTGTTCCATCTGACCAGGCTTAATTATGTTTACTTCATGTCCAGAGTAATGCGAAGCCACTATATCTCCGCTGGAATTCATTAGAATTCCTTTTGTCGATGAAGTTCCGATATCTACTCCTAAGAGATATTTTTCCGGCACATGGTTCTCTTCTAAGAAGCTTCGTATAAATCTGATATTCGGTCTAACGCTTTGGCGAAAAGCTTTTATAATCATGAAATTAGTTGGTCTTGAGCCATGTTTAACGAGAAAGATAAGATGCTAAGTGAAGTAAGTAAGAAGAAGTCCGCCTTTAAACTGGATGCAGGAAAAATCTTGAAGAGCGCCGAAGAAATGGGATTCGGTCCTAAGAGCTTAAGCCTACTCAAAAAAGCTTTAGCCGTAGAATCATTGGGGTCAATGCCCTTTAGCATGTATCGCGCTCCACCGATAATCGAGAAAGCTGGGGAAGGTGCCGTGATCTATGATGTAGACGGAAAGGAATATATTGACATGATCGCAGGATTCTCTGTCAACAACATAGGATATCACAGAAGAGAAGTTTTAGAAGCAATAGTTGAACAATACAGCAAAATAAGCCAATATGCAGAAATGCTCAGTGAGGTCAGAATAAAGTTATCTGAATTGCTGGTCAGAATAACTCCCAGTGATTATCCAAAGAAAGTTTTTTACGGCGTGACAGGCACGGATGCCAACGAAATAACGCTAAAACTGGTCAGATTTTATACTGGAAGACCTTATGTGATGACCCACTGGGCGGATTATCATGGAAGAACATCCACGATCTCATCTTTAACTTCTTCATTTTCGACTTGGGCGCAAACGTATCCCGTTCCTCCAACCGATCCGGCCATAATCAGATTTCCATTCCCGTATTGCTATAGATGTCCATTTAAATTAGACAGAGACACCTGCGATTTGACGTGCGTTCGGCACGTGGAATACATGTTAAAAGCCCCCTATTATGGTCTTTCAAATCCTAGGAAAAACCTGACCAACGTTGCCGCCTTTCTAATAGAGCCATTTCAAAGCGCAGCAGGTTACATAATTCCTCCAGAAGAGTATCTCCCAGCCCTTTACAAGATCGCTAAAGAAAGAGACATTCTCTTCGTCGTGGATGAGATTCAGACAGGGTGGGCTAGGACGGGTAAGCTTTGGGCGGTAGACCATTATCCAGAGGTAAAGCCAGACATAATTCTAGTAAGTAAGTCTATGGCTGGTGGTATACCTTGCTCGGCAGTGGTCGGAAAAAGTGAGATAATGGACTCATGGGGTCCTGGAGCTTTTTCAACGACCTTCGCGGGATACATGCTCGCGGCCGCATCAGCCCTTAAAACGATAAACATACTCCTTGAGGAAGACTTTGCATCACAAGCCAGAGAAAAGGGAAAATACTTCCTTAAGGGTCTAATGGATCTCAAGGAGAGGCATCCTATAATTGGAGATATACAGGTGAAGGGGCTTTACATCGGAATAGAGTTCGTCAAAAATCACCGTGATAAGAAGCCTGCAACCGAGGAGACGGCGTGGATGGCTTCAAGGCTCCTTGAATTAGGAATGCTCGTAAAGAAGTCGGGGTATTTTGGAAATAGATTCGCCATGTCCCCGCCATTAAACATAACCTATGAGCAGATCGATAAGGCGGTCGAGATCCTAGACAAAGCTTTCACGGAAGCTGAGCAAAAATTCGGGATAAAGAAGGAGTAATAAAAGCCTCCGATGCAATTTCTTTTCCAATTAATGTAATTGTTAGGAGAATAGAGTCGCTTATTGTCGATTGCAAAATCACCACGTGTATTTTGTCTGCATCGCGAGCATTACGCGGTTAGGCGGGAAAACTGATAATGGGGAAGCCGGTGTAATACATCCTCAAAGTACGGCTCCTTTTATCTCGCCGCCGAGATATAAAAACTGTTTCTTCACGGAATTTTGATGGAACTCTTATAAAAAGCCGTGCAGAAGCCCTTCTAGAGAGGTGGAGATGAGAGAGTGATAGTTAGCCAAGAAGAAGTTATGGCCAGATTCTATAAGGTTGGGTCAACTGCGGCGGCGGTTGGAGCAATACATATCCTAACCCTATTGCTCGCTTGGTATGTTCAGACCGACGCGGGATCCATAACCGAGCTTGCTGGATATGTTTTTCCAGAGTCATTGATATTATCGCTTATTGGCGGATTGATGGCTGGAATAGGTCTATTAGTGGGCCATATACTCAAGAAGCTTAGATCCGTCAAGTATTCGATCGGAGTTCTCACCGTGATCGGCGGATTGATGGCGATCTCATCCCCAATCTACGTCTATCTTGAGCGAATCCTGGCCTTAGGGATTAAGGGCTATCCAACTATGGGATTCTTCGCAGCGATCTTTACGGGAATAATTCAGCTTGGAGTGGGGTCTTTAGCCCTCTTAACGCCGATCAAGGAGGAGGTCGTGCCCGTTACTCAAGCGCCTACTCCAGCCCCGATTCCAGCGGTCACGCCGACCCCGGCTCAGCCTCCTGTTCCAAGAGCTCCCTCTAGAAGGGGTAGGGGGACGACCACGAGAATCCTGCCAGCTCCAGATCTTGAAGAAGCTGTCTGCAGTATATGTTATGAGCCTATACCTGTTGGTGAGGCGGTAAGATGCGCGAACTG
>Ga0180302_10001481_pt1 | contig 11149 bp, 11 predicted proteins | sample GuaBasSediGuay17_FD_121794 | JGI IMG/M metagenome (GOLD analysis project Ga0180302, IMG submission 121794) | Subseafloor sediment microbial communities from Guaymas Basin, Gulf of California, Mexico - Guay17, Core 4571-4, 12-15 cm | ecosystem: Environmental > Aquatic > Marine > Hydrothermal... | reverse complement strand
TAGGGGTATTAGAGATAACTGTGGGAAGGGTAGTGGCTCAAAGAAGAAAAATAAGATTGTAAACAACTTCTGGAGCTATCGATACATAGTGGAGAGACTTAAGATTACTGCAGAAAACCATGGCATAAAGCTAATATTAATAGATGAAAGCAATACATCGAGCATATGTCCAATATGCTGTGTAAAGGGTAGGAGAGTGTATAGAGGACTATTCCACTGCCAAAAATGCGGTAAAAAGATGAATGCAGATGTAGTTGGAGCACTAAACATAGCAAAAAAATGTGGAGCAAAAATATCTTCAAACATAAAGCTACATCCAAAAACCATAAAAATAAGGGAAATACTCATATAGAGAAAAAATAATCCTGAAGAGGGATAACTGGGTGCAGACCCACCCCTCCAATCTACATATAGGCTTAACCTATATGTAGATTGGAAAATTATTGAATGGTCTCATATCTATGATAACTTCTATATAAAGACAATATGAAAACCTTATTAATAAGAGGTGTTTCTGAAGATCTACTTAAAGAACTCAGAAGATTAAAGGTTAAACTTGACTGTAAAACATGGGCAGAGCTACTTGAAAAACTTGTTACATTGAAGCGCATAGAAATAGCCCTTATTGATGAAAAACATCATGCTAGGGTTAAAGAAGAAGTAGAGAAGTTAATTAAGCTTAGAGAAGTGGTGTCAGAGAAATGGAAAAAACCTCATGTTTTGGAAGAATTTAGGAAGGCACGACACCATGATAGTTAGACTAACATTATTTTTGGATGCAAATGTATTAATTCCCATATATAAAGTAATTATAGCATAATTATTAAAATTTATACAAATATTACAAAAATATACCACAAAATTTATATAAAAAATATTTATTATACACATATAGAACAATTATGAGGAGACTAAAATTAATTCTCCGTAAACCAAAAAACTATATTCTAATCTTTCTTCTCTACTCCTTATCCTTCTCTACCGAAGAAATATTCTCTCAACCCTCTTGGCTTGCTCCGGGAAAATATGCTATATATAAAACATATTCGAGTATTCATTATATTAGTGGGGTTTTATCTAAGGTAGATAACTGTACATATGGCTGGAGGATACTGAGTATAAAGGATAATAATATTACTGTCAGGGTATTTATTAAATATTATTGGGAGAATAAAGGTTATCTTAGTGAAAAAATAGTTTTTGTAGACGCTAAGTCTAGGGAAGTTTTTGATGAGAAGGGTAGGTTTATAGGTGTATGGCCCTTCTGGCTAAATCCGTGGGAGATCGGGAAAAGTAACGTTATTTTCTCAAGGAAAATGACAGAGAATAGGGTTATAAAGCTTATTATTAGACAAAGAGAAATGCATTGGACTGGTCCACTCCCATGTGGGAAATATATTTATACTCTTGACTGGTATGGGACAGATCCCTTAATAGTTTACGGCATTAATATACTTGGAGGGTTTAATTTATTTTATGATCATGCTACTGGCCTGTTAATAATGAATACATTTGGAGACGATATACTAATCTCTCTCTTTGGAATAGTTACATTTATATTCAATAAAAATGTTGACCCTAGAAATTTCCTCGAAATTTCGTTACTCGATACAAATGTAGTTGAATTAAAACCTGAGCCTGGGATTGATTGGAGACCGATAATTATTTCCCTAATACTATTATTTGGATGGGCTAGTATTAAATATGTTTTAGGATGGAGGGAAAATGTATCTATATAAATTAAAAATCTATATTCTTTTAATTCTCTCACTTTTTATATTAAATATATTGGTCTTTCAGGCTTTGTGGCTTTATCCCGGTATGTATGCAATCTATAGAACATATTCTCGCATTCTTTATATTGATGGTAGATATTTGAATATAAAGAATGGAGTTTATAGCTGGAGGATTTTAGATTTGAAGAATGATAGGGCTATAGTGGAGGTTTATTCTAATGCTATCTCTCTTCTAGATACAAATGTTGTTGAACTCCATGGAGGTATGCTGGGTAATCTCAAACTAATTATAGTTTCTCTGATTATATTATTTGGCTGGATATCTATTAAATACATATTTTTAAGAAGAGGTGAGAGATGTGAGGTTACGTAGAATATATGATTTATTAATATGGAGACTTCAACTATTTTTCAGGTTTAAAGTATTTGTTGTATTATTTTTATCGCATTTTATAGTTTTATGGATTATAAGGGGAGGAACTGGTGGAAGCTATATAAACCTTAGTAGTTTTAATAAAATTCTTTATAAAGGTATATATCGTCATGGTCTTTTTGGACTAATGTTTTCTCTTCTTATAGTTCCTCCGATTATAAGCTATCTTTCAAGTCTATTATTTTCATATGAGTTTGAGAATAGATTGTTTAGATTCTATCTATCACTTCCGATATCTAGGATACTTCTATTTATAGTAAATATTTTAGCTATGATTGTTGTTATTTTTATTCCAATGTTTTCAGCCCAACTTGTTTCATCAATATTGTTGTATAGGAATATCAATATATTTAGTTCAATAAATGTAATTATTTCAGGCCTGACAATATTTATGGGATATCTATTCATATATATTTTATATATTATTTCCCTTTCAGTTCTCCTAAACCTTATTCTTAGATCACATATTTATGCAACAATATTTACCTCAATTATAGTATTTCTCCTCTATTTTATCGGACGTAATAGCCGTGAATTGATGAGAATTCTGCCTCCACTCAGCATGATTTATAGCTCCCCATATCCTACACTTATATTATCAATTATATTTCTAACTATATCTTTAATACTTTTTAGGAGGATTGAGGCCTTATGATCGGTATATTAAAATTTTTTAGAAAATTCTTTCTATTCCTCATAATATTTTCATTGACGCTTATCTTATTGACATTCGGTCTAGGATACATGTCCTTTAGAGTAAGTGGATCTGGTAATAGTCCACCTTGTATGATACAATCTCTTCGCGGTGGCTGTATATTTCAGATTACTATATCTACAAATGATTCTAGGTTTATTGGATGGCTTGACGTTATTGAACCTAGTAGTAGGGTTTTAAAGTCCTATAGGGTTAGGGGTCTGAGAAGCGTTGTCATCTTTATTCCTAAGGTTAGAGGATTGTATGCATTTGTTTTAAGGTATAATGGTAGCTATGCATTTTTCACCGAAACTGAAATAATAGGTAGATTTGAGAATGATGTTCTCGAGGATGCTGGAAACATTCTCCTCTACTCCTCTATTCTATACATTATTACTGATATATTGGTGATTGTTTTTGGTAGGAGAAGAAAATATAGTCGTGGTTGAAAACCTATATAAGAATTTTGGTAGAACCATTGCCTTAAAGAATGTTAGTATTATTTTTAGACGTGGCTTTAATATTGTTATGGGTCCAAATGCTTCTGGAAAATCTACTCTTATAAGAATTTTAGCTGGTGTTTTGAAGCCTAGCTCTGGTAGAGTTAGAGTTTTTGGATATGATCCATGGATTTCTAGGAGGGTTTTAATGGAAAGGGTTAGTGTTATATATGATGTCAACCCTATTCCTATGGATGTTTCCGGATATAGTTTGGCTAAATTTTATTCTAGGATGAAGGATGGAGATTTAGATAGATTTATGGAGATATGTAGGAGATTGAAAATAGATGAATTTCTCTATAGAGATATTAGGACTTACTCTAAAGGTACTTTAAATAAATATTCTCTCTCACTCATATTGATGTGTAACTCAGATCTATATATTTTAGATGAACCTTTCTCAAACATTGATAGGGAGAGCATATTAGTTGTAGTAGATTTGTTGCACGAAGAGTTAGATAAAGGTAAATCTATTATAGTTGCCTCCCACATACCTTTTCAGAAAATTCCTCCAGAATCAAATATAGTTTTTATGTATAATGGAGAGGTTGTTGAGAAGGGGTTGTTTAGAAAGCTTTCATATAAATATTCTCTTGCATCGATTAGGATTAAAAATATGACATACGATGAATTGAATAAATATGTTCCAGTAAAGCTTTTAGATAAGATATGTATAGGTGGAGAAGGCTTAGAAATATTTTCTAGACATGCAGATAATATAATTAGAATTTTGGAGAGAAATGGTATAAAGTATGCTGAAATCTATCCAGATCTAGGGGAAATGTATTTAAAAATAGTTTTGAAAAGAATAATGTTATCGAGATGAATCGAATATAAAATAGATAGTTTACATCAAATTTTAACCCCTAATTTTAGCATCTCTTTATTAGAAAGATTGTATTTGAAACTGTTTCAAAGATTTTCTCCTAGATTTTTCAAATAATATTTAATAGCTGTTTCATTTAACATGATATTCATGTTTTGGAGGAAATATTTTATTAAAAAAGTTGTTGTGATAGCTTTTATAGTTGTTTTAGCTGTCTCTACAGCATTTTTAATTAAAAACATTTATAGAATTAGAGGACGTGAGGAGGCTAAGATATCTATGCATGAAATATATAGGGAAACTATTAATCTATATCCGGAGAAACATACATCTATAGAATGGACTATAGAGTTCTCTATGGGGGAGAGTATAAATACTATTGGAGTAAAAGTATCGTATGAAGGCTTATTAGAGGAGAAAAGCGATTTAGAGTTAGAGTTTAATAAACAGATCGGAGAATTCGATCTAAGATTTCTATCATATAATCTTAAATTTAAAGATAGAGAGTTATTAAGCAATAGAAGTATAAGTAAGACATTTGTCTGGAAGGGAAGAAAATTAAACATAACATTATACTATCCTTTAATGGGTATTAAAACGGTGAAATATATTTTTTCAAATGAAGCACCATATATTAGCATTCAAATTATAGGTAAGGGAAATGATGAATATATGTTTTTAAAAAGGTTTGGCTTTCCATTTTCAAATCTACCAAAAGCTTTACAAAAGAGGATTAGAGAAAAAATTTCTCAAACATCTATTTTAAAGGAAATGTTTAGAGAGGATCTAAATAAAACTATTATTAATATATATTATGATATAGTGGAGGACAATATAGTTATAGAAAGGCTAGAAATTATTCCGGTGGGTAAACAGCCATATCATATTGTAATAGATTTGAAGGAGAAATGGAACATACCTGTAAGTGAATTTAAATTGCTTAAGAAGTCTACTGAGGAGATAGGATTACCGTCTTTTAAATTGGTGAAGGAATGGGATATGGCTAAGATTAGGGAGAATATTAATAGGACTATGCAAATGATTATGGAGGATAAAGTTTTAGGTAAGGTTGTGGAAAAATTATTGATAGAAAAATTTGTTGCAACCTATAAATACGTTGATGGTGAAATTAATTTAGGTGATTTAGAAATATCTATGTCAAGCAATTTAATGAGAATAAAAGTAGATATAGATTCATTGAAATGGAAGGTAAATTTTATAGATATATATTTGAGGGAATAATGTATTGCCAGTGAAAATGGTTAAAACGACTCTATTAAAGATAATAATCTTCCTACTTGTATTGATAATTACATTTAAGATTCTTACACCATCTCCAATATATATTGTGATGGAGAATGGAAGGATAAATATAAGGCTTAGAAATATTTTTATCTATACATTCTTCGACATGACATTGATTGCATCACTCTCATTTATCCTAGGACTATTGATTGCATACTATTTTCTAATAAGTGAAACTAAGATGCCGATTAAGATAGAGGAAATTAGGGAGGGGAAAATAGTTTCATGGAATAATGCGGTAAAAGTTTTAGATAAAGATGAAATTAAAGTACTAAAAATCATTGTTGAATGGAATAAGATATATCAAAGCGAGCTTGTGAAGAGAACAGGATTTTCAAAATCGAAGATAAGTAGAATATTAGGTAAACTCGAATATAGAGGACTTATAGTTAGAAAGAGAAAGGGGTTAAAAAAGATAGTTATAAGTATGGTCAGCAAACCTAGGCATCAAATAATGGTTAGTTAAAAGAATTTTAGATAGTAAAAAAGATTATTTTATATATTTTCCCGCTATCTTCAGTATTATTGACGGAGTTGCTATAATTATTGATAATACATATATTGAGGTTAATAGTGTTAGAGGAAATGCTAGACACAATATTTGGGCAATAACGCATAATATTAATGTAGTTATAGGTATATAGATAGAATACTTACTATATTTTAAGCTGGTTTTCGATTTGAATAGTGTTAGTATTGGTAGTAGGTATATTATTCCAAGCATAGCTGATATCATTGTTCCTGCTAGGTATACTGTTAGTTCTTGATTTAATGGTGTTGTTGGTTGTGCTATGTTTGTCGATACTAGTAGTGTTTGGATTAATGGATACAATATTATTTTGAATGGTGTCTTTAGCCAACCATTCTCATGAATTATTTGTGCAATATATGGGCTCCAACTATAATAGAATGCGTTAAATGCTTTATAGAATCGTTGGCCAGCATAGCTATTCAATACAATATTATCCCTAAATCTACGTAGAAGGTTTACCTCACTACTAACCTCACTGCCATATGTAACTGTAGCGATAATACACTTCTTCTCCTTAATAGTCAATGTGAATGTAGCTGTTTTCTCCAATCCGTCTGCAGTACCTTTAACTAGGAGTGTATATGTTCCTTTAGCAGAGCCAGAGTTAATTGTAAGCACACTCGAACCCGTAGGTGTAACGCTTGATGGATTAAAGCTGTAGCTTGCACCACTAGGCAAACCTATTAACGTCAATGTTACCGTTTTAGCTGTACCACTAGTCTTTGTAACAGTGACAACAAGTGTTGTAGACTCACCCTGATTAATCTCAACACTAGAAGGACTAACAGAAATAGTGAAGTCGAATGGTGTTTCGGTTACTGTTATTGATAGGCTTGCTGTGGCTGTTTTTCCTCCACCACTACCTCTAATTACAACCGTATATGTTCCAGGTGATACTGTTGAGTCGATGCTTATAGTTATTGTTGCTGTGCTTCCAGGTGTTATGCTTGATGGGTTAATTGTTACTGTGAATCCTGATGGCTTACTATCCACGCTCAATGATACTGTTTGGCTGAATCCTCCAATCGGGTTTACTGTTATGCTCGCTGTTCCACTACTACCCTGCTGTATATTTATTGATGGAGGATTTATTGCCAAGGTGAAGCCTGTTGCAATCACATTTACTGTTAACGCGGCTGTATGCATTTTTCCTCCACCAGTACCTCTAATTACAACACTATATGTTCCGGGTGAAACAGTTGAGGCAACGCTTACTGTAACTGTTGCTGTTCCTGTTCCGGGGTGCGGTGTTATTTCTACAGTAAAGCCTGCAGGCTTACTCTGCACACTTAATGTTACTGGTCCGCTGAATCCCCCGCTGAATGATACTTGTAGTGTTGAGCTTCCACTACTGCCTTGTGATATAGTTATTGTTGGTGGGTCGAAGCTCATGCTGAAGTCTCCGGACGTTATTTTTAGTTGTATCATTTTTACCTCATCTATTCCTGTTCCATATGCCTTTATCTTTATATTATATGTTCCTGCTGGGGCTGTCGATGCAACGGTTATCGTTAGCTGTGAGGTGAATGGTGAGTTTCCATTACTTGGGTTAAATGTATATGCTACTCCTGTTGGTAGGTTTTCAAGCTTTAAATATACTTTGTTTGGACATGTTCCAGAGATGCTTACAGTTATTGTCTTACTACTTCCCTTACTAATACTAATCGATGATGGAGCTGTAATTGTTATCTTATATTTATATTTAACCAATAAATATGGACGATAGTTGGTATTACCATAGTTGCCCGATCTAACCCATATACGTCCGGCTCCAGAGATATATACTATTATTAGTCCATAGTTGTATGATGGATGGTCAACCCAGTATTGGACTAAATCTTTTAAATTATAAAATACCATCCAATTTGTCTTAGAAAAGGTTGATTTAACGGTATATGTGGAATATAGATGGGTATAGTCTCCTCCTGGACTAGACCAATAATTACTGCTTGTTCTCTTCTTCCATGTAGCTTCATTATATTTCCAAGATCTAGTTATCCTATATACCCCTACTTTGACCTTCTGTCCTGATGGAATATCGTGACCATATCTGTATAGATGAAGCTCAGCGCTAACTATCTCAATATTGCTTGGTAAACCTAGATTGAATTTTATAAGTGTATGCCGTCTTTTATTTGATGATGGATGTTTACCGAAAATAAGATACTCTAAACTACCATAATTTTTATCCGGAACATCTTCACTTATATAGGTATCAGCATAAATGCTTGTTATCTTCTTTGTAAGTACGCTTGCCTCCACCTTGATTGGATAGCTGGTCACTATGACTGCTGTTAAAATTACTATCAATAATAAATAACTATACTTTTTTTTAAACATATAAATCCATTATAATATGATCGAAGAATATATTAATTTTACTCTTATTTAAAATTTTGTCATAATTGTATTATAACTTTTTAAAAATATTATTATTAATTATTTATAGATTTATATTCTATAAATATTTCTAATATATTTAATCATCTCGTCTAAGAAGTTATATGAAATTTCTTAAAAATATTTGAGTAAATATACTCATCATTCAATATTTAAGTATATCTTTAATGAAATGTACTCATAGTAGACTATATGATAAGTATATTAATCTTTAACTTTTATTTAAAATTGGTGTATTTTTAAAGTTAAATGTCTTTAATCGTATAAGAAATATGTTTCCATCTAGTGTTTCTATATATTGATGAATGCGCATATGAAAATGGGGTTAAGTCATGCATACTGATTAATTTAGGATATACGATTTGTGCATCATTTTTATATATTTTTAAGAGCGTTGTTGTATTTTGGTTATTATGTAATGTTGTCTAGAAGTATTAATTATGGTTGGCTGAGACAAAAAGATCTATTAAGAGAGGGGAGTTTCAAATGAATGGGTTGTTGGTGCTTTGAGAACGTCTATAAAGGTCCCAATATTACTTGGAGACCTACATTTACCGTAGAGTGGTATGAATAGATGGTATGAAGCCCATCTTATCGGAGATAAATTGAATACATATGGAGCAACACTTTATGGTCTCCATTTATAGTGATAGGATTTAATGAACATATAGCATGGACATTTACAAGAAACTCTGTAGATCTTGCAGACATATTCTGAGAAACTTAACCCAAATAATATTAGAGAATATTTAACAGAAGATGGTTGGAGAAATATCGTTGAAAAAGGAATTGGGATAAAAGTTAGGATTGGAGAAAGATATAAAACTATCTCTAAAACTGTTTATTATACAAAGCATGGTCCAATAATATTTTATGATAAAGGGAAGAGGATAGCATATTCTATGTCACTTGAAGGTTTAGATGTTCTTCCAGTTCTAGATACATTTTATCATATAAATATTGCTGGAAATCTAAGTGAATTTATAGATGCGCTTAAATTAAATGATTTTAAAGTGTAAAGGTATTTTGAAAAAATTTATTTCTATAGAAAGGATATGTTAAAAATATGAGAAAATAATTGAACTAAATTATCTAAATGTACATATTATTGACCCAATTCTACTTCCGGTATCCGGAACTTTAATCATATCATCATCAATTATTTCAACATCCCCTTCATAGTTTAATGAAAATATTTTTGCATTAACTATCCTATCTATACCAATCTTTCCTAGATCCAACTTTATATCAAAATTTTCTGGGATGCTTCTATTATCTAAATAATTTATTAATAGAAATTTCCTAGACCTGTTTATAAACAGTTTTACCTCGACATGTCTAGGCTTATCGACAACACCTATATCATCTATAAACCTTGAATCATATTGATATTTTTTAATTCTCTTTCTAAGCTTAACTACATCCATCAAATATTTTGTAAACTCTTCTTCAAGCCCTAGTCTATCGTATAGAGTTATATCAAACCTATATCCAAGCAGATATACTCTATTCAACACATCTTTTTCACTCCACTCTCTCTTAATATCTGGATAATAGTTTTGCATCGCCTGCTGAGACCATGGATTTGCAAACCCATCAATAATGATATAATCTGGAAAAGTATATGAAAATACTTCTGGACATGGATATCTAGTCTGTGTACTAAAACTCGTATAAAGATGTAGATGTGCATATTGTCCTATAGCATCTCCATTACCCTCTATAGCTATAATAAAGTCTGGATCGATCCTCGTAGCCTCCTTTACAATCTCCTTTATAAATGATACTCTACATCTAACAGTATCTCCATGATGTCTATGACCATGTTTAAAATTAAAGCAGTATGTCACTGGCGGGGAAAATACCTGATCAATATAAGCAGCATTTACTCCATATTCTTTAAGATATTTCTCTATAATCCAATATTTAAGATATTTTCTCCACCCCCTACTACATAGGCACATTATCCTATATCCATCATGTATTTCCTCATTAGGATATTGTACAACATATGATCCATCAAACTGTCTCTGAGCATATTTTCTAAACTCTCTCCAATCAGGTATTGGAATATCCTTTGGAATTTTATTTAAATACTCTGAAGGAAGATTTGGAAGAGTTGGGTCAAATGCCTGTATATTGTAGTAGAAACCTATATGTCCACCTCTCTCCCTAACATACCTTATACCATCTTTAAATTCATCTATACTTCCTAGAAATGGATTTGGATAGTAAAATCTATAGCAACATGTATCTCCAACCATTTGGCCCCAAAACTGTATATGATTGAAACCAATTCTTCTGGCCTCTTCAAACAACATTGGAATATCCTTGAAACCTATATTATTTCTGAAAAGTCTATGAAAACCTAATCCATACCATCCATCAAAATCCTTAAGCCAGTCCGGTATTCTTGGTTTCCTCATCCAGCTATTACACCACTCCCTATACTTGTCTGCAGCCCAATGCCAGTCTCCACAATGTATTCCAATAACATATGGTTGTGAAATCCACTCAGATCTAGGTGGAATATATGGATATTTCCTTATACCGAGCCTAAGGGTCTTAGATTCATTCATAACATCAGTCTCTAAATCCGTTAACAATAATGTTTTATCATAACTAGCAAGATATATTCCACCACTTTCATCATATAGATCCATCCACTGCATTGATGCGAGTCCACCATAACATAGGTTTTTATGATATGTTCCATCTCTATC
>Ga0180302_10001478_pt1 | contig 11164 bp, 12 predicted proteins | sample GuaBasSediGuay17_FD_121794 | JGI IMG/M metagenome (GOLD analysis project Ga0180302, IMG submission 121794) | Subseafloor sediment microbial communities from Guaymas Basin, Gulf of California, Mexico - Guay17, Core 4571-4, 12-15 cm | ecosystem: Environmental > Aquatic > Marine > Hydrothermal... | reverse complement strand
GCGCCTCCAGCCAAGCGAGACCCCTCATAATAGGTTGAAGTAGGACTCCCCCTCGCGCAGCACGTCCTCGAGGCTAGCTCGCACCAGGAGGTAGTAGTTCTCCCTCCTGCCGTCAACGACCTCGGAGATCAGCTCTACCGCCACGTAGCCCCTGGACAGGTAGCTAGTTAAGGCTCGTCGCAGGGCCAGGCGCCACCTCACGTACGCCTCGGGGCTCGCCCTCCTGACGAGCTGGTCGTCAGCTGGGATCCTGACGAGCACCCCTGGGGAGTCCAGGTCCGTCCTCACCCTCCTGACGTCCTCGACCACTCGCCCTCTCACCGAGACGAGCTCGACGTCGTTGGCCAGGGCCACGCCAGCCTCCAGGAGCTCCTCGAGGCTCGGGGGCCTCAGCCTCCCCTCTAGCTTGCTGAGGACCCTCTCGGAGCGCAGCCACCACTCAACCAGCAGCCTGTCTGAGGGCACGCCTCTGTCGAGCTCGTCCCTCAGCGCGCCGTAAAGGTTCTCGAGGTACGTGGCTGAGACCCCGCCGAGCTTGGTCAGGTTGAGCCTAGCGTTCGGGGCCCTAAGTGGGTCAAACGTCCACTCAATCAGCTCGAATCCCTGTCTGAGCACGTGCTCCCTCTGCGCCAGCTTGAGCTGGTACCCCACGCCCCTGTAGCGGGCCTCAGGCAGGACGCCAGCCATGTGGGAGTGGTGCACTAGCCTCCCGCCCCTCAGCCCAGTTATCCCGAAGACGAAGCCGACGAGCCTGCCCTCCTCGTCGTACGCTCCCAGTACCAGCCCCCCGCACATGAGCGCGGCGACCATCATGTGCGCGGGGACCACGTCAACGTCGTCCATGCCCCAGACCTTCCTCTGAAGCTCCTCCACCTCGACCAGCTCACTCGGGCTGGTTATCGGCCTGATGCGGACTCTGATGCGGCCCAAGGGCTCACGCCCTCAGTGTGACGGCCCTCTTCGCTAGCCTCTCGACCTCCGAGGTGAGGACCTCGACGCCGATCCCCGCTCCCTCAGGGACCGGTATGGTGCCGCGTCTCGTGAGCTCAAAGGGCGGGTCGACGATGTCCCTCTCGTAGTACCTGCTACTGGCCGATATGTCGTTCGGGTACTTCATGTTAGGCAACGTCGCTAGGGCCACGTTATGGGCCCTCCCCACACCGGTCTCCAGCATGCCGCCGACCCAGCACGGTACGCCCCTGCTGGCGCAGAGGTCGTGTATCGCGAGGGAGGCGGTGTGGCCGCCGACCCTCCCCGGTTTTATGTTCACGACCCTGCAGCTCCCCAGGGCTAAGGCGCACCTGGCCGTGGAGTAGCTCGATATGCTCTCGTCGAGGCATATCGGCGTCCTGAGGGAGCGCTGGAGGGCAGCGTGGTCGACCAGGTCGTCGTAGCTCAGAGGCTGCTCGATCATGAGGAGCGAGTACTCGTCGAGCCTCTTGAAGATCTCGGCGTCCCTGAGTGTGTAAGCGCCGTTTGCGTCGACTTGGAGGGGGACGTCGGGGTACTCCTCCCTGACCCTCCTGACGACGTTGACGTCCCAGCCAGGCATTATCTTGACCTTGATCCTCCTGTAGCCCTCTGAGAGGTAGCCGTCGATCAGCTTCAAGAGGGAGTCCACGTCTTTCTGAATTCCTATGCTGACGCCGCTCTCGACCTCCCGGCGGACGCCCCCTAGGACCCTGTAGAGTGGCAGTTCCTCAATCCTCGAGTAGAGATCCCACACCGCCATCTCGACACCAGCCTTGGCCATGTTATGGCCCCTTACGGGCGACAGCACTTCAGGCACATCCTTGGGATGGTCAAGCTCCCTGCCGAGGAGAAGCGGCGCCACAAATTCAGTGATCACGTGCCACGCTGTCTCAACGGTCTCATAAGAGTACCAGGGCCCCCTGTCGGCGACCACCTCGCCCCAGCCCTCCTCGCCGCGCGACCTGACCCTCACCAGTATGCAGGGCTTGACGCGAGTCGCGCCGAAGCTCGTCCTGAAGGGCCTGACCAGCTCCATCTCCACCAAGTATAACGTAAGCTCCTCGACCGCGAGCACGCTACCCTACCCTCAGCTTGTGCTTCAGTATGGCGTGAGCTAGGGCGTCGGTGAGCCTCCGGGACTTATAGCCGCACTTCCTGCACACGTAGAACCTGCAGGTGTGCCAGCTACCCTGCTGGTACGGCTGGTCCGACCTGGCCACCCACTCCTTGAAGAACTCTGGGTGCTCGTTGTCCATGTGGTTTATGAAGTCCGAGATGAACTGCTCGACAGAGGGACCCCCAGGGGTCTGCTGGATTGTTATGGACAGCTCCAGCTCCCTGCCGCAGTAGGGGCACTTGACCCTGCCGAGCAGCAGCCTCCGGCCAGTCGTCGTCTGCGTGAGCACTAGCAGGTCGCCAACTCTGGCGAGCTCCTTGACCTTGAGGGCTTCGAGCCTGTCCCTGTACCTGCCGTAGTCGCCAGGCCTAACAATCATGGCGCTCGCCCCCCTAAGCACCGGGGAGGCACCTAATAAGCCTTGGCTCTCTCGCCCGCCTCCCAGGGCTTCCTGCTGAGGTCCAGTTTGTCTAGCTGCTCCAGGACGCGCTTCCTGACCTCGTCGGGGCTAGGCAGCTCGCAGACCGGCTCGCCGCTCCTCATGAGCGGCTTGAGCAGCGGCTCCATATCGGAGCCGCAGTTGGGACACTTGGGGGTCGGCTCGCCCTCGAGCCTCACGACGTCTGTGAGGCACTCAGAGCACCTGTAGACCACCTTCACGCCCGAGAACTTCCCCCTCTTGGCGGCGGGGACCCACCTCCCGTCCCTCCTGACAGCGACTACATCCATGGCCACGTCGACTATCTTGGCGTTGGCTATGGCCGACCCCACGCCGAAGCCAGCGACTCCGGCCCTCACGAGCCCCGGGATCGCGTCCTCGTCTATGCCGCCTGAGACTAGCACCTTCACGCCCCTGTAGCCCCTCGCCCTCAGCTCCCAGAGCACTTCCCTCACTATGTCCTCGAAGTTCCCCCTGCGGGAGCTAGGGGTGTCCAGCCTCACGCCCCACACCCTGTCGGCCCCAACGTCCTCAACCGCCTTGAGGGTCTCGGCCACCTCATCCCAGTACGTGTCCACGAGCATGACCCTCGGGACCTCGGGGGGCATCACCCTGTCGAAGGCCCTCCAGGCCTCCCCGTGGTCGCCCCTAGCGACCTTGTATATCACTATTAGGCTGTGGGGCATCGTGCCCATGGGCCTCTTTCCCAGGAACTTAGCCCCCAGGACGCACGACACCCCGTCGCAGCCGCCCATGTAGGCGTAGTAGCTTATGAAGGGGGACACCGCTGGGTGCATCCTGCGGGCGCCGAAGGACAGCAGCAACACCCCCCCGCCGGCCACCTTTCTCAGCCTCGCCGCCTTGGTTATGACACCCGATCCGAATGCTAGGAAGCCCAGGATGGGCGTCTCGTACACCGCGAACTTGGCGTAGGGGCCCCTTATCGTCATCAGGGGCACCTTGACCCCGTAGTAGTCTCTGTCGTAGATCACCGAGCCCTCCGGAATGGCGTCAACGTCGACTGGCAGCCCCCTCAGAAGCTTCGCCACCTCCCTCAACCCGCCCAGGATGGCCCACGGGTAGCCGTCAGGCAGGGAGCTCACGGTGAACTCTGCGTAGACCTCAACGTCGCTCAGGCCCTCACTCTCGAGGATCTTGACGGTCCTGAGAAAGTATACGTCGGTGGTGAGGCCCTCCCTTATGTCTCGGTCGGAGGCCATGATGAACTTTTCTTCGCTGTCCATGGTGCACCCCTGGCTGATATCACAGCCATGGGATAAAAGCTTTAGCCATAGGGCAATGCAGCTAGCTGTCCGGGCTCTAACGGCAATAATTGCCCAGCGGTTACGGCCTGAGCGCCGCTCTGGGCACTCTGTTCAGGAGCACCTCATCGTTCAGCGAGACGTAGGTGCGCCTGTGGATCTTCCTCACCTTGATTACTCCGACTCTGGACAAGATCATTAGGTGGTTGACGAGGTTGCTATTGTTTATCCCCAACATCTTCTTTAACTCCACCGTCGGCAAGGCCTTGAACCTTATTAAGTAGCTGACTATCTCGCGACGCACTGGGTTCGCGAGGGCCTCGCTAACTGAAAGTATTTTACGCGGCATGGCGCACCACTGAGAGCTTCCCTGGACGCCTCATATCATTCAGTTCAAAATATTTAAGGGTTAGTGCAGACCGAAACTGAGACCCAGTCGCCGTCCCTGAGCCCGAGCGCCTCCCTGAGGTTGACGGGAGCGATGACCTCGAGCACGTCTGGGCCGTAGTGCGTCCTCTCTATGAGGAGCACGGCGCCGCGCACCCTGCCCTCTACCCTCGCCCTGAAGCACTTGACGGCCCCGTACCGCCTACCGCCGTGCGTGAAGCCGTCTATCACAATGCCCTCCATCAGCTCTAGCTTCCTCCTGAGCCTTAAGCTCTCGCGGTCTAGCCTGAGGTTAAGCGTCCCAGGGTAGGGCTCGAAGCCGAGCCTCTCGACGAACTGCCTCCTATAGCCGGGAAGCGAGACGTAGTAGGCACCCTCGCCGAAGCCTGTGAAGACCTTGCCCCTCAGCACCATCAGTTCCCCACCCTCTAAGAGCCTCCCCAACTCATAGTACACGGCTCTCAGCACCTCAACTCCCCTCTCTGTCAGGAACAACACGGGGGCGCCCTCCCCCCTCTCCCTCCTCACGTACCCCATCCTCTCGAGCTCTCGCAACTTCCTGGAAGCCGTTTGCTGGGAGAAGCCAAGCATCTTGCCCAGCTCGGCCGTCGTTAGCCTCACGCCCCTCAGTCCACCGAGCTTGGCTATGTGGTAGAGGAGGTACAGTACTTCACCCAGCCTCATCCTCATGGTAGAAGCGTGGCGACCAATAATAGCGTTTCCGCAGCTGAAAGTTTAACTCACCTTGGCCTTAACTTAGGTCGTGCGCGTGGTGCTCGTGTCAGTCGGTAGCGTTGGGGAGCGCGTACTCAGCTACCTGAGGAACTCGCTGGAATCTAAGCTCCGCCTGCCTGTCGAGGTGTCGAGAGACGTGCTGTCAGTGCCGAGAAGCGCCTACGACTGGCGCAGAGGGCAGTACCTCTCCAGCGAGATACTAAGGCTAGTGGTCAGCTACGCTCTAGTCAAGGGGATCGACAGGGCGCTAGGGATCGCTGACCTTGACGCGTACGTGAGCGGGCTGAACTTCGTGTTCGGGGAGGCGGTGCTAGGCGGCCGGGGCGCTGTGGTGTACCTAGCTAGGTTGCGGCCAGAGTTCTACAGCCTGCCTCCCAGTGAGGGGCTGTTCCTAGAGAGAGCGCTAAAGGAGTGCATGCACGAGCTAGGGCATACCTTCGGCCTTCGCCACTGCGGGAACCCGCTGTGCGTCATGCATTTCAGCAACTCGATAGCGGACACGGACAGGAAGCTCGCTGAGTACTGCAACGCCTGCCGCTCCAAGCTAGCCCGCTTCCTGGAGGAAGTAGGATAGGGCCTCGCTGAGCGTGCCGACCTCGCGGACCTTGATGTCGTAACCCTGCCTCCTCAGCTCCTCCTCCAGGCTCACCATGACCGCCTTGTACTTTACCAACTTGAAACCGGGCCCTATCTTCACGACCTCGGGCTTGAGGACGCGCACGACAGACTGCCCCCTCGGCACGAGAAACAGCTTGGCTCCGTACCTGGCCGCCGCTATGGCCTTCTCGTACACGCCCCCTACTGGCCCTATCCTGCCGTCAGGCTCTATGGTCCCCGTCATGACGACGTCCTTTTTGACCGTCTTGTTAGTGAGCAAGGCGGCTATTATGGCAGCCAGCGCGCCCCCCGCTGAGGGCCCGTCTACCACATTGACGGTCTCGTTGGCTGTTATCACAATCATCACATCGTAGCTTCCCGAGACCCCAGCGTAGGCGAGGGCGACTTTATAGGCCACCTCAGCGGCCCTCTGCAGGTCTATTCCTATCTTGGGGCTCGTAGAGATGAAGACCCTTCCGCTCCCTGGGACCAGCTTGACGTAGGCCCTCATTACTATGCCGGTTACCTCCTCGTGAAACAGACCGAGTGACCTGACGTATATGCCTACTATCGGGATCCAGTCGTAGCCCTCTAAACTAACCTCGGCCTCCTGCGTCTCGGCCTGGCGGCTGAGCATCTCGAGCGTCCTCTTGAGAACGGACAGCTGGTCCCTCAGGCGCTTATTCTCCTCGACTAACCTGTTGTACTCCTCGACTAGCCTGCCGATCTCCGCTTGATGCTCGAGCCTGACCTCGTAGAGCGAGACCGCCAGTAGGACGTTTAGCGTGATGCTGAGCGCTAGGGCTAGCGCCAGTACCCACGCCTTCGCGGGGCTCCTACGCCCCAACGTCCCACCACCGTAGTGGTTAAGGGCAGCGACTAATAAACCTCAGGCGATCAAGCCCCCTTAGTTAGTTAAGGCAAAGCTCCGCTCCCCTTTAGGAACTTTTTACCACGACGGATGACCTAGCGCGGTAATCAGCTAAAAGACATCCCAAATATGTCATACAAAGAGAACTCGCTGGTATTTACGAGCCTTAATATCCCGGGGGGCCCTAAGAAAGGAGAGGGGTGGGTGAAAGTGGCGAAGCGCAGGACTGGGAGGAGAATGGTGCTGATAACGGTGCACTTAACGGAACAGCAACTGCGTGAGCTCGACCGCCTGGTTCAGATGAAAATATTTCCTAACAGGAGCGAGGCCATCAGAGTGGCCATAATGTATTTAATATCCCAGTATGGCTTCGGGCAAGGCAGAATCAACATGGCTGGTCTCGTCACCGGCCTCTAGCTCGGCCAGCCGACCCCACTTTCAGCTTTTATAATTCGCTGTCGTTATTCGAATCATGCGCACCGTGTCGACGCACGAGATGCGGGCCCTCGAGCTTAACGCCGAGTTCCTCGGCGTTGACAGGCTCACGCTGATGGAGAACGCGGGCAGAGCGGTGGCAGATCAGGTGGAGTCATGTCTAGGCTCCGTTGAGGGCGCAGCCGTTCTTGTGGTGGCTGGTCCGGGGAACAATGGGGGTGACGGGTTTGTGGCGGCGAGACACCTGGCGTGCAGGGGGGCCAAGGTCAGCGTGGTGCTCCTCGCGAGGCCCGAGGACATCAGGACTGATGAAGCCAGGGTGAACTACGCTAGGTTAAGGGCCATGATGGTGAGCGTCAGGGTGCGCACGGCTAAGGACGCTGAGGCCCTCGAGGGCCTCAGGGGGGCCCTCGAGGCAGCAGACGTGATAGTCGACGCCATGCTGGGGACTGGCTTAAAGGGTGAGGTCAGGGAGCCGATGCGCAGCGCCATAACAATGGTGAACGAGAGCCGGGCCCTGAAGGTCGCAGTTGACGTGCCCTCCGGCTTGAACCCCGACACCGGCGAGATCCACGGGGTCGCGGTGAGGGCCGACGTCACCGTCACATTCCACGCTGCCAAGCCAGGGCTCTTGGTTGAGGCGGCTAAGGAGTACGTCGGCAAGCTAGTCGTGGCGGACATAGGGATCCCGAGAGAGGCGGAGCTCGTCGTGGGGCCTGGTGACTTTAAGCTAGTGGTCAAGCCGAGGCCGAGGTGGAGCCATAAGGGCGACTTCGGCAGGATTCTCGTCGTCGGGGGCTCTAAGGACTTCAGTGGAGCGCCCGCCCTCTCAGCGCTGGCTGCCCTGAGGGCTGGGGCTGACCTCGCGGTGGTGGCCTCCCCCTCGTCAGTGGCACAAGTGATCAGGTCCTTCAGCCCCAACCTGATAGTGCGCCCCCTCCCTGGAGACTACCTAGCGCCTAGCCACGTCGAGGAGCTGACGAGGCTAGCCCGCAAGTCCACCTGCGTGGTAGTGGGTCCTGGGCTCGGGATGCGCGAGGAGACCGTGGAGGCAGTCGTGGAGCTCATCAGCCGGGTCAAGGAGGAGGTCAAGCTGGTGGTTGACGCTGACGGCATAAAGGCCGTAGCAAAAAGCCCGAGCGTGGTCTCAGGCGGCAGAGTCGTGCTGACGCCGCACGCTGGCGAGTTCAAGCTGCTCACGGGCGCCGCCCTGTCGGAGGAGCCGGGGGAGAGGAGCGAGGCCGTGGCGAGAGAGGCGTCGAGACTGGGGGCCGTCCTGCTAGTCAAGGGGCACTACGACGTGATCTCGGACGGCGAGCGAGTTAAGATCAACGTGACCGGCAACCCAGCCATGACCGCGGGGGGGACCGGCGACGTCCTCAGCGGGCTCCTGGCAGCCATCGCCTCGTGGACCGACGACTTGTTTAGGGCAGCATGCGTCAGCGCGCTCGTCAACGGGCTGGCCGGAGACATGGCAGCTGAGCGCTTGGGAAACCATCTGACGGCCACCGACCTGATTGAGCACCTCCCAGCGGCGTTCAGGGAGCTAGGCGAGGGGGTGGAGCTGAGCCTCGGCTACCACATGCTAAGGGCCAGCCGCCACGGCCCTCCTGGCCTCACTTAAGTAGGAGTCCCCCCTATACCTCCACCCTGCGTCCTCGTCGAAGAGGTCCTTAGGCAGCGGCCTCCTCAGAGCCGAGGTCAGGCTGAGCATGTGGAACTCGTAGCTAGTCAGCCCGTGCTCCTCAGACAGCTCCCCGACCACGTCGAAGACCAGAGAGCACACCTCGCTCACTGGCACCTCGAGCGTGACGAACAGCGCGTCCCTCCTGTACTCCTTGCACATGACCCTCGCGTAGGGCGTCCTGGACATCGCATAGGCAAAGGACGCCAGCCCTGAGGGATCGGAGAACTCAGCCTCCAACAGGTAGGTGCCGTAAGTGCCTGGTGCGAAGAATGGCATCTCGACCGCGTACCCCCTTATCAGCCTGCTGCTGACGTGGACGTCCATGTGGTACTTGATTAGAGACCTGTTGACGTTGGCTATCCTGGCGATCGTGGCGAGCCTCGTGGTGGCGTCCCGCTCTAGGGCCCAGACTATGAGCACGTCTAGGTAATCCAGGTCGGCCCTGAAGTGCTCAGGGTCTCTCAGCGCGACCCTGCCGAGACCGTATCTGCTCATGTCGCTCAGAAAGCGCTCAGCGCTGAACTCCCACCTCCTAGCCTTGAAGTTGAAGTAGCTGAAGTTGGGCAGGAAGGGCTTGAAGTCGACCACGTACCGGATCTGGTAGTCCTCCAGGGCGCCGAGCCTCTCAAGCTCGCCCACGTACTCCTCGAACTCCTTAACCCTCTCCACAGGTATGGCAAGCTGGGCCAGCAGGCCGTTGAACCGCCCCACGCAGTACCGCACCTCCCTCACGTAGTCGTTAGCTGAGAGGGCCTTAAGGGCGCCGGCCCTGCGCGAGGGGGGGACTCGGGCAAACAAGTAGACTCCTATCAGCCCCATGGAGTGGTACACTGGCACGGCCCTCACGTGGAGCAGCCCCTTCCGCCTGAGCTTAGTGAACCTAGCGTGAACCGTCCTCTTCGACGCCCCTATCGTCCTGGCGACCTCTGAGAGGTTCCGAGGCCCTAGCCTGAATACCTCGGCTACTATTTGGGTGTTAAGCTCGTCCAGGTAGCTCAGCGCTTCGCTGCCCCTCTCCAGGTCCACCGCCCCCGGGCCCTGGGGTCGCAGGAGTCTCAGCGTTGGCATTAACTAACGCAACCGCGGTCAGCTGGCCGGGGCTACGTAGAAGCTGCCCCTGACAGATAGGCTAAGGTCGTGCAATATTTAAGCCTTTGTTAAGCGGGTAGCTCTGGGCACTACTTTAATTAGCCCCACCCGCTCAGTTCTACTGATGCGCGTGAACGTTCCTCTCCATGTGTTCCGAGCGTACGACATCAGGGGGATTTACGGTGAGGAACTGACGCCCGAGCTAATGTCGGTGGTGGGCTCAGCGGCGGCTGAGTACGAGAGCAGTGACTTCGTGGTTGGCTGCGACACGAGGAGCAGCAGCCCGCTCCTCAAGCTGGCGCTAGCTTCAGGCATCATGGCCTCTGGCGCGTCAGTGACAGACGTGGGCACCGTGCCCATAGGTGCCATGTTCTTCTCAACGGTGGAGCTGAAGCTGGGCGCCATGGCATACGTCACGGCATCCCACCTCCCGCCCGAGTGGAACGGGGTCAAGCTGTGCCACTCAGACGGGCTCTACTTCGCGCCGGACGAGATACGCAGAGTCGGGGAGATCGCAGCTGAGGGCAGCTTCTCCAGGCCTAACTGGCGCGGGGTGGGGTGCCTCAAACTTAGGGACGTGCTGCGCGAGTACGAGGAGTTCCTAGTAAACACGGTCAGCGGTGCCGAGCTGCGAGTGATCCTCGACCTGGGCAACGGCGCGACTTCACTCGTCGCCCCCCGAGCCTTTAGGAGGCTCGGGTTCGACGTCTCGACGCTATTCGAGGACGTCGACCCGGCGTTCAGCGGCAGGGGGGCAGAGCCGAGGCCTGAGTGCCTCAGCGAGCTGTCGAGGGCTGTGGTCAGTAGGAGGGCTGACGTAGGCGTAGCCTACGACGGCGACGGGGACAGGGCAGTCTTCACGGACGAGCGGGGTAGGCCCCTCATGCCAGAGCAGGTGGCCGTGCTGCTAGCTGAGGGTGGCCTGAGGGGGACGATAGTGGCTAGCGCCGACTGCTCGAGCCTGCTGGAGCGCTACGCGGAAGAAGCTGGCATCAAGGTGATCAGGGTCCCGGTGGGGCACACGTACATGGTCAGGAAGGTGATCGAGACGGGCGCGGCCATAGGCGTCGAGCACTCGGGGCACGTGACCATAGGCAGGTTCTCCAAGTTCGACGACGGCATATTAGCGAGCTTGGTCGTGTGCAGCGTGGCAGCCTCTCTCGGGAGGCCCGTATCCAAGCTGGTCCCTGAGCCCCCCCGCTCCAGGAGGGTCAAGGTGAGGGTGGACGAGCGCCTTAAGTTCAGGGTGGTCAGCGAGCTCGTTAGGGAGTACGAGAGGGAGTTCGGGGAGGTGGATACGACTGACGGGGTTAGGATCTCTGCCGAGGACTACTGGGTTCTTGTGAGGGCGTCGAATACCGAGCCAGTCGTGCGGATCGCAGTTGAGGCCGAGAACGAGTCCCTGCTCGACAACTTGGTAAAGAAGTTTACTGAGGACGTGGAGAGGGTCTACCGCAAGCTGAGGAGGGAGGGGGCTGAGCCCTGACCCAGAACGTCATCACGGTAAAGGGCGTGCCGAGGGAGCTGTACCTCAGGGTTAAGGCGGCTGCAGCTAGCCTTGGGATGCCGCTAG
>Ga0180302_10001477_pt1 | contig 11165 bp, 6 predicted proteins | sample GuaBasSediGuay17_FD_121794 | JGI IMG/M metagenome (GOLD analysis project Ga0180302, IMG submission 121794) | Subseafloor sediment microbial communities from Guaymas Basin, Gulf of California, Mexico - Guay17, Core 4571-4, 12-15 cm | ecosystem: Environmental > Aquatic > Marine > Hydrothermal... | reverse complement strand
GTGTTTAGATGGTAATCTCGCAGAGAAGGTTAAATTTATTTTATTATAATTATGGGAATGTTCAATGCGAGGAAATTAAGAGAAAGAAGAAAAAAGGCGAGATGGAAGAAGAAAAAATACAGAGACAGAATTAGACGGAAAATGGGTAAATTTTTCGATCCTTTGGAGGGAGCTCCACAAGCGAGGGGTTTGGTTTTGAGCAAAAGGCAGGTAGAACAAAAGCAGCCGCATTCCGGGATGCTGAAATGTGTAAGGGTAAAATTAATTAAAAACGGAAAGGAAGTTACCGCGCATGCTCCAAGAGATAAAGCGATTAATTTCATTCAGGAGCACGATGAAGTTATGATAGAGGGCATTGGAGGGTCTCAAAAAAAGGCATACGGAAGTTTGCCAGGAGTTAAGTATAGGGTTTTCAAGGTGAACGGAATAAGTTTGGAAATGCTCAGAACAGGGAGAAAGCAGAGGGCAGCGAGATAATTTTTTTTCTTCTCTTTAGAAACCAAATCAACAACTCCGTGATGCATCAATACGAGACCTCGATGTTAGTTATCCAGTAGCCAGCAATCATCGCTGGAAGAAAAAGCTCTCTTGAAATAAAGCCAAAAGGTAGTGCGAAAACATACGCTAAGGGAATATTTACAAAAATGTCATTCCACCAAGACAGCGGAGAAAGTATGTATCCGATTATTGCCAGAATGCTTCCCTTTATTTTTCTTCTTTGCATAGTTCCTTATGGTTATAATTACCGGAAATTTATAAATTCATAAAAATTTATAATTATGTCCAATATAAAAAATAGAAAGATGGAAAAATCAATTGAAAATTTGGAAATTGTTATTGGAATAGCAAGGTGTTGATGATGAAAAGAATTTGTCTTGTTATTTTCAGTTTTTTTCTGCTCCTATCTATTGCTCATGCTCAATCTTTTGAATGGTGGAATTCTTCGTGGCATTATCGCATACCGATAGAAGTAAACTCCACATCTTACGAAAGAGAAAATGCGGTTATAGAGGTAAAAATAAATTTTACTGCCGAACTTGAGAATCTTAGCGCGGCGAAACCTTTTGATGAGAATTCAGTAAGGGTGGTAGAATATAACTCCTCTGGCTCTGTAATTTGCGAAATTCCTTCGCAGTTTGACAAAGATAAAAATTATAATGCCTCCACAAATGCTTTCGGTATAATTACATGGATAATGAATGGCACAACCCCAGCAAATCAGAAGAGATACTATTATATTTATTTTGATACTTTGGAGAATTCTAAAGAGCAACCTAACTATACCACAAATCTCACTTACAGTTGGGATGGAGAGGAATTTTGGTTGAACAACAGTTTGCGTGCAATCAAGGTAGATACTTTGAGAGGAGAAAATACATCAGGTATTTATTATGCAACAAATTACACAACAGACCTTTTTTATGCTTCTCCGACAGAGAAAACAATTGAGTATGTTAGGCTAACCAACGGCTCTCAGGATTTTATGTATGATTTGAGAGGAAACGCGAGTTTTATTGCAGGTCCTGTGAAAATAATTGTTATTCAGGAGGGAAATGAAGCTCTCTGGAATCAGCCCGAAGAAAAAACCAGTGAAGCGAAGCTTATTAAAAAATATATTTTCTATGAGAAGCAACCTTGGATAAAAATTCAAATAGAATTGAGAGCTAATGCGTCTATTACAAGAGAAAGCAGCGAGATTACAGCGATAGCTTTAGATGCAGAAAGAGCTTTCGGAATAGATGCTTTAACTGGGGATATAGCGGACCCATTTTCTTGGTACTCCGCTTATTCATCCCAAGGCAAAGGATTGGGCATAATTCTGGCCAATGAAACATATACAACAAATTTTTATGCGAGCGGTAGTTTGGCAGAGGGAAGAATAGGACTTAAGTTAGATTCCAGTGCTTTAATTCAAGGAGAATCTATTTTTGCGGAAGCATATATTTATCTCAATGATGAGGCAAGCCACGAGCCGGTTGAGGAGTTGAGAAAGAGACTTATGGACCCGGTGAAGATAATCAAACAAGCAACTGAAAAACGAGAAATTGTAATCGAGCCGAAAACGGATTTTTCTATTTACAATAGAGGGGAAACAGCAATAATCATGGCTAATATAACAAAAGATATCTACGATCTGGTTGCGTATGTTAACGCAACTTTAAACGGAACAACTTTAATGCTGTACGATGATGGAACCCATGAAGATAAAGTTGCCGGAGATAAGGTATACACAAATACCTACACTTTCCCAACTGATGCGGAAATCGGTAAATGGAATTTGACGGTAAAGGCTTACGATTCGGATTGGCAATTGCTTGTTGAAAATTCAACAACCTTCAATCTAACCAACCTGTATTTTGCGAACCTCACAATTTTAAATCCGAAGGGAGCAATAGAAAGAGTTGTTTATGCTGAACTAACACTAAAAAACTACAGAGGGGATAGCGAAATTAGCGGCGCTTCTTTAGGTTGTGAATTTGATTCAACAACTGTAAATAACATAACGGATGATGGCGAAGGAAATTATTTAATAAACTTTACGGCTCCTTCTCAGATAGGTTCTTTTAATTTAACTTGCAACGCAACTAAACACGGAAACTACGGCTTTGATTCGGAAATATTCTACACAGAAGCAAAAAAAACTTTTCTAACAATCGCACTTGAGCCAGAAATCATAATTGCAGCAAACATAACCCAAAACTCTTCTCAGTTATTTAATCTAAATCTAACTTTAAAAAATACAGGAAACGGAACCGCTTATTCAACCTTAATAATTTTTAATTTGCCTTTAGGTTGGAGTGTAGAACCAATAAATGCCAGTTGCGGAGATTTAAGTGCTAATCATACGTGCACGAGATATTTTAATCTTACAATTCCCCAAGGAACACCGCCAGGAAATTATTCGATTTTTTCTGTAGCTAATTGGACAAACCCGGATTCAACTTTAAACTCTACAGAAGATTTTTTAAATGCCAGCGTATTAAGCAATCCTATTTTAAAAGTTGAAGAAAATTTTTTAAAAGCAGAAATACAAGAAGGTATGACAAAAAATATAGGCAATTTCACAATAAATTCTGCGGGTAACGATGTTTTGCAGAATATAACTTTTGATTGTTTCTCAGGAGAGATTTGCAAAAACTTTACCGTAGAATTTTTACCATCCAACATATCAAGCTTAAATGCTGGTAGCACGGCAAATATCTCGGTTTTCGTTACTGTTCCTGAAGGCTATGGGCAAGGTAATTATACTGGAAAAATTAATATAAGCTCTGCCAATAACGGTTTTGATATTCTTGAGTTGAATATAACCGTGCCTCCGAGCAGAACATGGAATGTAACCCCGATAACTTGCGAAAAAACTGTACTAATAAATGAAACCGGATTTGTTTGCAATATTACTTTAAGCAACACAGGAAACCAACCAATTAACTTCACTATATTCCCAACATCTGCCAATTTCACATTTGTAAATGAAACTAACTTTACCTTAGAAAAACAAGAATTAAAAATTATAACAATAAATTACAACACATCTTCTGCAGAACAGAAAACCTATTATGCAACCTATACTATAAATGCAACCACTCCTAACTCAGAACCATCAAATCAAACCGTTAGAATAATTTTGCATGTTGTTTTTGGTCCGTCTGTAGCTTCTTTAACTGAAGATTTCGGAAGGCAACTTGATATAATTATAATAAAAGCCAATGTTACTGATAGGTCTGGAGCAACTATAGATTTTGTGAAGGTAAATATAACGAAACCAAATAATGAAATAGAAACATTGGAATTAACAAATGTTACACCAAATTTGCCGGGAGTTTCTTCGCTTTGGGTTGCTAACTATTCACCCAAACTTAGAGGAATCTACGAGATTTCAATTTTCGCACAGGACAAAGAGGGAGGTTTTGGTGAAGCTATAGATTCTTTCAAAGTTTTCGCGAGATTAAATATAACTCTAAAAACAGGAAGGAAAGCTTATTATGCCGGAGAGTCAGCTTCCATATATTACAATATAACGGATGGATTGGGAGAGCCGTTAAAAGCTAATGTTAGCTTAGAAGTTAGAAACTCTCGCGGCAACTTGATATTAAATTACTCATCCGAAACAAATGAAAACGGAACTCTTCCAATAATTCAAAGTTTCTTAATAGCAAACGATATGCCTTTAGGAAATTATACTTTAAAAGCATTTACCTCATTTTACGATAGTAAAGTCAATATAAGTTTGAATCAAACAACCACTTACTTGTTTAAAATTTTTGAAAGATACGAGGTTGAATTTGAAACTGCCGTAGCATGGTACCCAGAGGAGATAATGAAATTCTACATCTTGCTTTATACGCAAAATTCTATTATTCAGCCAGAAGATATAAATCTTGTTGTTTATGATCCTGCGGAAAATATATATTTAAAAGCGAACTTAAGCCAATTCACTCTAATAAATCAAACCAACATCTCGTTGCTGTACAGATACCAATATGCGATGCCTTCGAGTACACCAGCAGGCTATTATTTGGCAATCTTGGAGATTTCCCAGGATTGTTTAAAAATAAAGAAGCTTAAGAGCTTCCGAGTTTCCACGGGCGGACCTTATGATGTGGCAATAGTTAAAATTGAAGGAGAAGTTTCGCAAGGTGATAACTTAGATTTTGAACTATTAATCCGTAATATGGGTGATGTTTCCCAGGATGTTTTTTTGGATTATTGGATTTCAAAAGATAATAAAACCTATGCCTCAGTTCACGGCGAAGCAATTTTTGTTGAAGCCGGAGGAAACAAAACAATAACCAGAAGTTTACCGATTTATTCAAACCAGGCTCCTGGCGAATATTTTCTGAATGTTAGACTTAGTTATTCCAACATCAAACTTCCAATCCGTACGAACAGAAGTTTTTTGGTGACAGCAGCGTTACCTCCAGCTCCCACAGCAAAGGGTGCGAAGCCTCCTGCTGCACAGATTGTTTCTGCGCCAATAACCATTTCACCTGTTTTTGAAGTAAATGTAATTAAAATAATTCCTGAAGAACTTTTAATTGAGAGGGGTGGTGTGAGGTATATAATAATAGAGGTGAGAAACTCCGGAAATCAAAATTTGCATGAGATTTCTGTCAATGTAGATAAATTTAAAGAATGGTTTAAAACTATAAAAGAAATTGAAATTCTCGAACCAGAAAAGACGGCTTCTTTAATCGGAAAATTTGAAATTCCTTATGATACGGAGAAGGCAACTTATTTCGTGAATCTGACAGTTTTTTCAAAAGAAGGAACGAAAAAAGAAGAAGCATATAAATTGATTGTTGTTGAGTCAAAAAAAGAGTTGCTTGAACTTAGAATAAACAAAACAAAAGAATCTCTTAAAAAATTAGAAAATAAGGTTGCGGAGCTTGCTGCAGAAGGATTTGACATAGAGAAAGGTGTGAAACTTCTTGAAAGAGCCTACGATTTAATTTCAATCTCGGAAAGATATACCGAGGAAGGGAGATATTTGGAAGCTACCGAAATGCTGGAAGAAGCTAGAAATTTAATGGAAAAAGCAAGTTACGAACTTGGTATTTCAAAAAAGAAGGAAATTAAAAAAATATCTCTGTTTCCGATTTTCCTTCTCATTGCGATCACTTTTTTAATATTTCTTTTAATATTTTCGGGCATTTTTCTTAAAAAATTCGGATTCCTGAAAAGAAAACCAAAAAAAGAAGAAATTCCATGGGAAATTATCGAAACACAATACAGAGAAGGAAGAATATCGAAAAGAACTTATGAAGAATTGAAAAAAAGGTTTAGAAAATAAATTTTGCTAGAATAACCTAAATTTTTTCAAGATTCTCTTCATCAACGGCTCTTTCTCCAAAGGCATCCCAACAAGGTGTGAGGCAATTTTTTTGAATTCCTTGGCGGTTTTTGATTTTGAATATTTAAACACAAAAATTTCATTTTTCTCACCGCTTTCGAGAATTTTTTTATCAAAAGGGATTGTGCCGATTATAGATGCTCCGAGCAACTCTCTTATTTTTTCCAGAGTTATATGCCTTGGCCCAATGCGCCATTTGTTTACCACTATTTCTGTTTCTTTTTTCATTCTCTTTGCTAATTTTATAACTTTAGCTCCAGAAACTATAGAAAGCATCGTGGGATTTACAACAGCCAATACTTTATCGCAAGCTTCTATTGCGCTTTTTACCTCTTTTCCTATTCCGGCAGCTCCATCCAAGAAAATAAAATCGTAAGATTGGAGAGTTTCAAGGGATTCCCTTAAAAAATCTAAATTGCAATCCTCGTTATTGAAATCTGCCACTATTAAATGTAAATTTGGTTTGTAAGATATTACACAATCTTTAAGCTCTATTTCTCCTTCCATTGCTTTTTGAATACTCCGTTCTTGGAAAAGAGAACCAAAATATAATCCCAAATTCGGAGTAGAAATGTTTAGATCCACGAGAAGCACTTTCTTGCCAAATAAACTTAAAGTTGCCCCTAGATTCGCAACAATTGTTGTTTTTCCAACCCCACCCTTTCCAGATACGACCGCTATAATCATTTTAACTGTCTTACAGCCTTTTCCATAAGCTCATACGGTTTAAGCTTTTTCTCCCTGATATTTTCAGCGATCTTCACAATATTTATTTCTTCAATTTCTTTTTCTTCATTTTTTTCAGAGATTTTCTTTTTCGATTTCTTTAAAGATTTTAAAATATTCTTGATTTCCCTCTTCAGCTCTCTAATTTCTTTATTTATTTTGCGTAATTTTGATTCATCAATTGATTTGTTTATTCTAGCTGATAAATCTGAATAGGCTTTTTCCAAGTTATTAACTTTTCTTTTCAATTCTTCCAAAAATTCAGATTTCTTCACGAATCCCATAGTAGCGAATGCTCTATCAACTTGTTCTTCAAGAAATCCAAGCCTTTCATCCAACTCAACCACACTTTTAAGTCTTTCTGTAGTAATTGCTTTGGCCTTTTCTTCTGCAAGTTCAGGCAGAATATTTATTTTTTTCTCTAGATGCAAGAGATTTTCTGGAATATCTCTATTTATCCTTTTTTCTAGGTTCGATATCTTTTCCAGAAAATACCTAACCTCATTTTTAAGTGTTGATAGCTCTGCCAATTCTTTTTTTATTTTTTCAAATTCAATATCTTGCTCTATAGATTTTCGTTCGAGTTCGAAAATTTTTTTTTGAAGCACAGCAATATCTTCGGAAATTTTCTTTAGATTCATAAAATCGGTTTCTCTGAGTTTCGGAATTTCCGCTTCTTTACCAATCTCCCTTTCTATTTCCCTCCAAATTTCTCTCCATCTCATCTTCCGCTCATTAATTCTTTTATGAGAAGCAAATTCTTTGTTAAAGCTTCATCAAATTCTTTTTTTGTCTCAGAAATCTCATCATATATTTTCTTTATTTCTCCTGATAAATTTTCAACCTTTTCCTGAAGGTCGCGAAATCTTACAGCAAATTTGCCACTCTTAACCATACTTTCAATTTCATCTTCGGCTTCAACAACTTTGTTTCCCAATTCCCTAACCATTTTCTCAATTCTTAGCATATTCTTTTTAACAACTTTCAGTTCGCTCATTTCCCTTTTTATTTCTTCCTCTATATTTCCTCTTTCTTTTTGTAAATTCTCTATTAAATCTTTCGCATCCATTAATTCCTTCATACTTTCTCTTATTTTAGCGAGTCTTTTCTCTTGCTCCGCTAAACTATCTTTCAGGATTTCAATATATTCCAGTTTCTCCTTTAAACTCGCTATGCCATCTAAATTTGAAAACCATTTTTCCAATCTTGCAACTCTTTCCGCTACTTCCTCAATATCTTTAGGTTTCGGCAAAGTTTCAAATTTGGATGATAGCTCTTCCACCTCTTCTCTAAGATTTTTTAAATCCGCATAGAGAATATCTCCGCTGAATTTTTTCAGAATTGTTTCTATCTGCTGGAGCCTTTTTTTATTCGCGCTTACCAATTCTTTGTAACTTTCCTTGCTTAGAGAACCCTCTTTATATTCTTTTTCTATTTTCTTTAGGAGCTCCTTTATTTTAATCTTTTCCTCTTCCAATTCTTCCAAACTTTTCCTTTCTAATTTCACGGTTTCGAATTTTTCTTTTAAAAAATTATTGACCTCGTTTTTTAATTCACTCTTAAACTCCTCATACTCCCTTTTTTTAACATATTCGTTTTCCAATTTTACTTTGGTTCTGTCCATATCTTTGATAATCTCCTTGATTAACTCATTATTTCTGTGAATAATTTCTCTTTCTTTTTTTATTTCGTTCAAACCAGAAGTAAACTCAGCGAATAATGTTTCTATTTTTCCGACCAATCTATCTATGTAGTTCTTACTATCTTCTATTTTAGAATTTATTTCGGAAGCTTTCTCTATAAGTTTTACTATAACTTCTGGCTTCTTTATTTTGGAGAGTTTTTCTTCCGTATTTTTTAAAGCTTTTGATAAATTCTCGATTTTAAAATTTACTTTTCCGAGTTCGGCATTTATTTTTTCAAAGTTTACCGCAAATCTCTCAAAATCTTTTGCAATCTTTTCCGGTTTAATATCTTCCACCGCATTTTTTACTTTTTCAAATTCCGCACCGAGTTTGTCGAAAAATTTTTCTCTGTCCATAATCATTCTCCTCAAATCTCCAACACTTTCAGAAATAGAGGAGAATCTGTCATTGAGTTTATCAATTAAATCTTTCTGCAGCTCTATTTTACCTTCAAGTTTTTCAATTTTGAAAAAAAGTTCCGCTTCTTTTACCTCTTTTTTTTCTTCAATTTTTTCTCTTTCTTCGGATTCCTTTATCACACCTTCTTCTTTTAGAATTTCCCCAACAGTTTTTTTCCTCCTCATAAACCTTCATCCATTATTTATTTTCGGATTTTAAAAAATCTTTTAACAAAATCTTCGCCAGCTCATATTTTCGCTCTTTTAAATATTTTTCCACCAATTTTCTTTTATCTTCCGGCAAGTTTGTTGGTATATGGGGAAGTTCTTCTTTCCTTCTTACTATATTTCCAATTTTTTCTAAATCTTTTAGAAATACAGATTTAAAGCCGATTTTCTTGCGATAAATTTTAAAAAATACAAGCAAAAAGATTATAGAGACTAAAAAAGGTAAGCTTATCAGCAAAAGATTTATTTTTTCATCTAGCTCAAAGGTAGATGAGATATTCTGCTCCTCTCTTTTTTCTAAAGTTATTTTCTCTATGCGGTAAGAATTTATAAATTCCTCAAGTTTTCGGGCTGCCTCTGAATAAAATCCCAATTTCCACAACTCTTTCGTTTCATTTAACTTTTCCGTTCCAACAATTGTATAATTTTCGCGCTTTAAAGCATCAATTAAATTTTCATAATACTCAATCATCTCCTTCAAATATCTCGGTAGATTTGTAACTTTAATCTTCAACTTATGGGTTTTATTTCCGACTGTAATTTTCAAATCATAATTTCCAACTTTCTTAGAGTAAATGGTTAAATTTAATTCAGTCAAATTTTTAGCTCTTACTTCTATATTTTTCGGGCATATAACTTTGAGTTCCGAGATGCAATTCACATCAAACACTTTTCCCTTGCTAAAATCATCTCTAATTAACAATTTAGTCTTTGTAATGGTATTCGGCAAAACAATTATCTCTTTTTCAATTATTTCCTGAGCAACACCTAAATTTGCTAACCATAATATAGCAATCACAAATACAACCACAACAAATGCAAATCTTTTCATAATTTTACCTTGGAAGCTAAAGATTCTAAATAAATTTCCGCCATTCTGAAGGAACCCACTTTCAATTTATCTTTCGTAAGTTTCAATTCCAATTCAAGGTCGGAAGTGTCTTTGCCTTTTGCTTTCATTTTCTCTATCTTCTTCTCAATTTCCTCTATTTGTTTAGAAAACTTAATATACAACTCGAGCTCTCTATCGGAAAGTTTGTGCGGTTCGTGTAGCAAAGGTCTGAAGCGGACAAACCATGGCCGTCCTTTGTTGTACTTTGGATTTTGTATAAGCCCCGTGCCGACTTCAAGCATAGTAACACGTTCAGCATAAATTTTCCCATATTTTTTCTCAATTCTTTCAAGGTCTTCCAAACCTTTGGTGTGCATTTGCATCTCTGTTAGAACGTTACCTTTTATTGCTTCTTTGAAATCCGCCAATACCTGGGATATCATTATTATTCCAATACCCCATTTTCTAAATTCTCTGCATGCTTTTTCCAAAGCAATATAACCTCCTTTACCTCCGTATTTTTCCAGCAATCTGTGAACTTCATCAAAAACTATTAGCAATTTGAGTGTTGGCGATTCTTCCCATCCCTGTCTGAATATTGTGTTAATTATATTTCTCACCGCTATATCAAATTGCTCAGGTGTAAGCTTTCTCAGAACGAAAATGGTTATTTCTCCCGGATTCAAATATTTCCTTAAATCTATTTTGGCTTTTGGGTCTGTTATTTCGTATATCATACCTTTGAAAGCTCTTGCCTCATCTTCATGCATTCCAAATTTTTTGTACTGGGCAAGCATCCTTTTATCTCTACATGCTTTAAGGAATCCTGTCCACTGTGCAGTTGGATCAAAAACTACCACAGGTATCCCTTGTTTCAAAACTTCCTCAGCGATAACCATCGCGGAAACCGTTTTACCGCTTCCTGTTGCTCCAGCTGTTATTACATGGGTTGTTAAATCATCCAAAGCAAGCTCTGCTTTAAGCTTAGTTTCCGCAACTTCTCCGAGCCGTATTTTTCCTTTCGGCAATTCATTCGCGGCGATTGGCATAAGATAGCGCATCTTCCTAATCTTCCATTTCTTATAAAATCTGCGGGTAAAGAAGAGGGCAATTATTCCAATTCCAGTTGCAATTACCAAGATTACCAATCTGATTCTTTCAGGAGTCCAGAAAGGTTGGACAACTTCAAATATATCAACTCCTTTAGCAGTTCTGTTATCATATTTTCCTTCCACTTCTATGAAATATTTTCCTGGCTTTAGATTTTTGACTTTACTTAGGTCAAATACTCTTACAAAGGAAAGCGATGTTTCTATTGCCAGTGTCTCTTCTTCATGTGCCAAAATTCTTTCTGTTGCTACGTCTTTTATTCTGTAGGTTAGGAAAACATCGAATCTTTTCTTCATTCCGAGATTGTAAAGCGATACATGATATTTAAGCGTTCC
>Ga0180302_10001476_pt1 | contig 11166 bp, 10 predicted proteins | sample GuaBasSediGuay17_FD_121794 | JGI IMG/M metagenome (GOLD analysis project Ga0180302, IMG submission 121794) | Subseafloor sediment microbial communities from Guaymas Basin, Gulf of California, Mexico - Guay17, Core 4571-4, 12-15 cm | ecosystem: Environmental > Aquatic > Marine > Hydrothermal... | reverse complement strand
TTTGTACTCCGGCTTAAGAGGAAGATACACTACAGGCTCTCTCGCTTCCTCGTCGCTCCTCTCCTCCCTTTTTCTGCGCCAAAACCTCACAGCTCTCGCTCACCCGTGTTTGGCTAGCGGTAGCCCTTGCTTAGAAGCCCGCACTGGTTATTTCAACGCGGTCCTGCTTTTTTAAAAAGAATAAGAGGTAGGGCTGCAGCGGCGAGTCAATTAAGCCTCGACCAAACGTCTATCTCGGCTGTTTACCCTTCCTATGAAATATTTGTTACAACGTAGCAGGGGCGTACGCTCAGGGCGTAATAGTGGCCTTAACAGGGATAGCCTACGCGAGCTTCGGCTGGGCAGGTAAGCTGATACTGAGACTTTACCCCGGCCTAGCGGAGGATATCAAGGCCTCGGGCATCAGGGTATACCCCGAAGCTTACGCCTCTCTGGTAGCGATGCTCACATTCCTTGGATTCGCTCTGGGTCTCGCCCTAGGCATTCCAGCATACCTGCTACCTAAGCTCGGGTTTCTCCCCGCACTCCACCCCTCGCTAGCCCTTCTCGTCCCTCTGCTCTCCATGACGGGTCTGCCGCTCTTCCTCTTCATAGCGACCATAACGTACCCCAAAATGAAAAGTTTCACTAGAACTTCTAAGCTCGACTTGGAGATCCCCTACCTGGCAGTGTACATATCGGTAATGGCAACTGGTGGCATATCACCCTACGTCAGCATGGAGCGCTTAGCAAAGGCTCCCAAGTTCCTCTTCGACGAGTTAAGGAAGGAAGCAATGAAGTTCTACCTACGAATTAGAGCGCTGGGCGAGGACCCTCTGACAGCAATTGAGGAGTCCGCTAAAGAGGTCCCTAACAGGCAGTACAAGGAACTCATGCTAGGCTACGCGTCAACGCTGAGAATAGGCGGCGACGTTGTCCACTTCCTTCACCGTCAGACGGAGATGATGCTGAAGGAGAGGGTTTCCCAGGTGAAGGCTGTAGCTGAGAGGATCGCGACCCTCATGGAGGGGTACATGGCGATAGTCATACTCACTTCGCTTACCATATACACGCTCTTCGTCGTCAACATGGCGCTCGCCCAAGCAGGCTTCGCGCTGGGGGGCTCGGAGATACAGTTCGTCGTCTTCGCGTACATCCTAATGCCCATGCTCTCGGGTCTCTTCATCTACTTAGCAGACCTCATGCAGCCTAGCTACCCTGTCTACGACACAATGCCCTACAAGGTCTACTTCGGAGTGTCACTCCCGATTACCATAGCACTTATCCTGGGCATGTGCCTGCCCTTCATGCTGCCCCCAGGCACCCCCGCCTCAGTCGTGCTGTCTAGGGCGTTCTCCCCCACAGTCACCTTCGTTGAATCTATCGTAAAAAGGGCAAACCTCCCGGGAGGCTTTGAGGCCGGAATCGGGCTATGTATCGCGTTCATGGTAGGCCTCATACCATCAGTACTGGCACACGTAAGGTCGACTATCGTCCACGGCGGGATCCAGCACGGCGTAACCCTGTTCCTACGCGACCTGGTCGAGGTGCGCAAGACCGGTCTGCCTCCGGAGAAGTGCATCATGAACCTCTCGGGGAGAGACTATGGCAGGTTCACCAAGCACCTAAGGGAGATTGCGAGGCAAGTAGGCTGGGGCGTGCCGCTCAGCAGGATATACGAGAGGTTCGCGAGGAAGACCAAGAACTGGCTCGCGCTAATCACAATGTACCTGCTCGTGGACTCAATAGAGGTGGGAGGGGGCACTCCCGAGACCCTGGAGACCTTGGCGACGTACGCCGAGACCCTGGAGAGCCTCGAGAGGGACAAAAAGCGCATGCTAAGGCCGCTGCTCCTGATACCTTACATTGGGGCTATAATAATAGTTGTCGTAGTGCTGGTGCTCGTCGGCTTCATGAACCAGATAATGACGCTCGCTCACATGACCATAGGCACGAAGACCATGGTGTCCATGTTCCTGCCGCCAGTAATCATAAACTCCTACCTCATGGGGCTGACAGCTGGCAAGATATCCTCGGAGAGGGTCTCGGCGGGATTCGTACACGCGTTCCTCCTGACCCTTGCGTCGCTGGCCGCGATGCTACTGACGCCGCACATCGTGCGCAGCCTAATGATACCAGTCAGCCTGTAGCAGCCATGAGGCGCGGAGTATCCCAGGTTGTGACTACGGTCATTCTCACGAGCATACTCTTAACCACAATAGGCGTCGTAGTGTTCTATGCTACTTCCCTGATAGACGCTCACAGGCAGAGCATGGAGTATGAGGCAGGGAAGAACCTCATGGTCTACGCGGCAATGGCCTTAGAGCAGGTAGCCCTGGGCACAGGGGGTGCAAGGGAGGTGAGATTCACTTTATCGACGGCGGGTCTGAACTTCGTCGACTCCCCTCTCGGCAAGCTGGAGGTTTACATCAACGGCCAGAAGGTGCTTGAACATAGGCCGCCAGCGGTGGTGTTGAAGGGCGGCCCGCTGGTGACCCCGGTTTTCAGGCTGCTGAGACCCGAGGCCGAGGTGAACTCCGAGGCCGAGCTGCGGCGTCTCATAGTTGAGGCAGGAGAGCCCATGGTCATAGTCTATGAGAGCTTCAACAGAGAAGCCCTTGTCACGATGATCGCTCCCCGGGTAAGAGTCAACTACCTCGGCGTCTTCCGCGTAGCCCGCAAGCCCGGAGTCTTCGTGCCCTACAACTTCTTTGAGGTATCGTACATCAATGTAACGTTCGGGAGGCTCGGGGGCTCTGGACACATCCCTCTAGTTATGAGGAACGTTGGCGTTAGGGTTGTCGAGTACTTGTTCCAGACAAAGAGTATTGAGGTACGCTGCGTGCTCGACGGACAAGAGGAGACTATAACTCTCGAGGGGAGCAGCGGCGCCGAAGGGTCAGTCGTTGTGGTAAGGGTAGCAGACGTAATTGTGTCAACGGGGTGAGAGCGTGGTAGCGCCCGTGATATCTCACCTGCTGGGCACGATCACATTGCTAGGGATAATGGTAGTGATAGTTGCCGTCTTTCTAGGCGCGCAGTTGGTCATAAACATGAACGTGCAAGAGTTGCGCCTAACTGAGGTGGCTGAGAGCGTGGCTAGGGAGCTTGTCGAGCTAGCTTCCGTTCACACGCTGGGAGGTAGCGGCGTCAGCATCATGCACCTTACGGTGCCCCAGGAAATCTACGGGCAGGGCTACACGATAGAGCTTGAGAATATAGAAGGGGAGAGGATAATCGTCAGAGTGAGGCTCCAGATCTACCAGGTAATTAGGGTAGTCGTAGTTCCCAATTTCGGGAAGAGCAGTATCGAGGTCGTAAGTGGCGAAGTGTCTCTGCCAGGGCTAGGGACAACTGTCTCCCCGAGACTGCTGCTGCCAATCCCCCCGGGGAGCGGCGAAAGACGCCCTGCACTTGTCGCCTTCTCGCAGGACGATACCGTGTACTTAGGGTTTGCGATAGTGGAGGGGTGATCGTATGCACGCTACACTAGAATACGTTGCTGTCGGTGCCATGCTCATACTTTTCCTCTCGGTATCCTTCAACGTGATTTACAGCGTAGTGGCCCAGCTAGAGCACGTCAGAGAGGAGCAGCTGTACACAACTGCTGAGAGGATAATGGACAAGATCCTCCTGACCACAGGCGCGCCGCCAGACTGGGGCTCAAACATCTCTGTAACAACAAATGACCTATGCGATTTCGGTCTTGCACTGCAGGGTACGAGAACGCCCTACGAGATAGACCCGGACAAGGTGATGAGGCTGGCTAACCTGTCCACGCTGCCCAACCCTCTGCTCATAAACTCGACGCTTATAGCTGAGCTACTCGGCATCAAAGGAGAGTACGGCTTCAAGCTCGAGATGAGGCCTCTGCTTGAGCACCAGGTAACGCTGCTGGAGACGTACGACCTGCCCGGGGAGGGCAACCCCTCCCTGCCTGCCAAGCTCAAGGTCCAACTCGCGAACTGGTACGGCATGGGCGTTCCAAGCGCCAATGTCACTGGGATATACGTGCTCGTGCGGGTATGGGGGCTGGAAGGCCAGGAAAGTGAGGTCGAGTACTGGGTGTGGGCGGAGAGCAACGTCACAGACGCCCTCGGTACATGCACACTGGACTTCAGAGACGAGTTAGAGGAGTTCTTATCGAAAGGCGAGCAGCAAGGCGGGCAGCACTGGCTGAGGGCCTTCGTGATACTTCACACGAACTGGTACGGCTTCGTCTCGGTGGACGGCTACTCGATGCCCCCCGAGCCGGGAGCTCCGGTAGAGGGCTACATAATAGGCGACGCAATCTTCATCAACAGGACTGTGGAGGGGCTCAGCGGCGCGGTAATAACTAGGGATGAGGTCCTGCAGGCCATTCCCGAGTACGAGAGCCTAATCACAGTAACCGAGATTGAGTGGTGCAGGCAGCAGCCCAACGATCCTGTATGGTGCAAGGAGGCAGGCAATGTACTCCCCTCCTCAGGGGACTACCTAGTAGGCCACGTCAAGTACATCGAGAAACTGTCCTCCCACGTGTTTGTACTGGGGAAGTGGAGAGGCAGGCCTCTGGTCGTTGTGATAAGCAGGATCCCCGAGATCTCAATAACCTACGGCAGTAAGGAGTCGACGCCGGCGAACGCCGTTACGCTCCTACGCCTGGCACAGCTGTACTGCTACCCGTACTTGGTCAGGCTCACACTGTGGAGGTGGAGCGAAGGATGGCCGTAGCTGGCAGAGGACAAGTGAGGCTAATAGAGCTTATGCTGGCCTCCCTTATCATCGCATCTTCAGTATCCTTTGCCCTCTACTTCGCAAGGCCCGTACGTAGCATATACATTAGGGAGACGAGCGACCTCAGGAGGCTAGCTTACAACCTGCTTAACGATCTGGCCATGGCCGGAGTGTATGAGGAGATCATAGTTGAAGGCAACCTGACGGGTAGGCCTTGGGAGGACGAAGCGCGGCTGTTCCTCTCCACGAGCCTCCCGCCTGAGGTCGTCTTCTACATGGACGTTTACGAGGTCAGGCTCGAGCCGGGGGGCTTGAGCCTATCGAAGCTCAACAAGCGCCCCATAACCAACATGGAATCGGCTTCCACGATAGAGGAGTTCATGGAGAGGGTGACCGAGGCCGAGTCCGTGACTTACACCTACGTGTGCGTGAGGGACCCCGACAGGACCAGGGGTGTCCTGCTGGCTATACACCTGGTGCTGGGGTTCGGTGGTTAGTATGGTTAGGGGTCAGATGCTAGTCGCCGCGGCCCTTATGATGGCTATCGTGATAATGAGCATCGTTGTAAGCGTGTACGAGGCCCACGTCTTCTTCCTAAAGACGCGCAGCGTGGTAGTGAGAGAGGTTATCGGCGCGATCACCGCCGACTTCGAGAGGGCGCTTGCTGCGACTCTCGCGGTGGCCACGCGCGGCTACTACAACTACACTAGGTTCAGAGACCTCTGCGCCAAGTTCGGCAGCATGGGCTACTCGCCGCTCGAGAAGCACAATTTCACTGTGGCCAGGATAATGGCCCACAACTACCTCCAGTACTGGAGGACCGCCGTGGCCCGAGCTTACGCTGGCTACGGGCTCCAGGTCGACTACGAGGTCGAGACCTTAGACATAACGCATTTGCTAGGGAGGCAGCGGTACGTCTACAACATATCCGCTGGCTACTGGTACTACCCGTCGGCGGCCTCTGTAGCGCACGCAAGGCTTAAGGTCAACTTGACGAACCTCGGGTTCCACGGCTGGGAGTCCCCGGTCACCGTAGGCGTCTTCCTGAGAGTTCAGCCCGAGCCCGTTGAGGTGAACCAGGACGAGGGATGGATGAAGGTGAGAATAAACGTTAGAGTAGATAACGGTGAGCCTTACCCCTTACTAGTAACGCAGGGCTGGATTGAGATATACTACCCGAGAGAGGACAGCGGTAGATGGACAGGTGAATGGGCCAAAGCTGAGATCCTCGACGTGACTTACGAGGGGTGCGGTAACTACACGATCACTATATCCCCCGTGGTCGAGGTGTTAGAGGATCCCCTCACGGGGGAGAGGTACGCCCCCCTGCTTGTAGTGGTATCTGATCACAGGGGGATACTAGCCGAGGCCGTCACCTACGACCATATTGTGCTCAAGATCAGAAAGGGAACCCCGGACGCTCTCGAGTACTACAAGGAGGACGGGAAGCTATACAGCGTAAGTAGGCCTCAGTCGACACCATACGAGGTTTACACGATTGAGTTCAGCTCCGATCTAAGGTTGTTCTGGCTCGACATGGAACTTCCGGTAGACCCGGACCTTAGGATACCGCCTCTGCCTTTCATGCCCATCAAGCAGCTAATGGTCAATGTCTCATATGACGGCACGTTGGCAACGCTGCGAGAGCGCCCGCTTCAGTACGAGAACTGGACCCTGATGACCTGGCACGGTAGGCAGGTGTGGATCCCCTACGGCCTCCCGGACCCGACCACGGACATAAGACCCTACGTCCTTCTGAACGGCAACTACTATGCCATCAGGTTCGTGTTCCAGGTACCCTTCCCCAGGCTCGATATCAAGGAGCAGTACGTAGTGATATGGTGGAACGATAGCCTCGATGCAGAGCCGAAGGTCTGGGAGACCAGCATTAGCTACGAGTACGACCCCAGCCATGGTTTGAAAGACCTCGTACATCCGGAGCTCAGGATAGAGCTGATAGACACCGAGCATACACGCATGAGGGGCTACGTGGACTATGGTGGTGTGGCAGCTCTCGGGCTAAGAAGCCCCGACGATGAGGCGTTCGGCCCCTGGAATATACACGCCTTCGGAATATTCTGCCGGGGAGAGTGGTGTTACCTAGGGCGCTTCAGGCCGTACGGTAGGTGGGAGGTCTACTCCCATTATCTGGGCAAGTACTCGTGGCTGAAGGCGCCTGTAAGGATCTTCGCTGTTCTCGAGACCGACCTCGTAGCTTCGGTCTACGAGGAGGACCCTTATTACGGGAACCCGACCACAGGCTACTACTCCACACTGGCGGTGCTGGAGGTCATTAACGGCACGAGATACATCCCGTTGATACTGCACATCCACTGGCAGGAGGACAGGGAGGACTACAGCTACTGGCTCTACAGCATGATGGGGGCTGGCGTGCCGGAGAAGTTCGCCTACATGACTGGTTGGAGAGTTGGCCAACTTGAGGAGGGAACTGTTCGAGAGAGAAGCTACAGTTGGCCTTGCCCAGCGGAATGGGGCGGCTGCAGTGATTGCTATCATACGGGCTTTGCCGCACCAGGCCTTTGGTCCGCACATTGGAGCTCCGCCGTAGGCCGCGGCGTCGTCGGCAACGAGAACCTCTTGGAGCTCCTCGAGAAGTCGGAGATGCTAGGCTACACGCCAGCGTTCTACGTTACTCGCTGCGGCGGGCCTACGGGTATACAGAACTCCTTAGAAGTTAAGCTCGCCGACGGCTGGATAAGCGTGAGAAAGGAGGACTTTAACCCCCTGCTCGACTACTGGCTCGTCCTGACGATGTTCGATCCCCCATCGTTAGATGAAGGGTGGAAAGGTCTGTACTACTACGCCCCGATGTTCTGGAAAGAATACGCACCAGAGGTTGTACCACCCTAGCGCTAGAAAGCACCATGCAAGTTTCTCCTCCTAGGGCCGCAAAGGGAGAACGATAAATAGCCTTGGTGAGTTCGGAATTTGTGAGTAGGCCTAGGAAGCTCCCGAAAAAAGCGAGTAAGCGCCTACTGATGTACGGCATTGCCATGCTTCTAGCTATAGTCAACGATGCCCTGGACCTGGCGGGCATAGGGGTCCCCATACTTGAAACTTTGTTCGACGCCGCGCTTGCGATCCTAATAATCAGCGCCATGCCCGAGCGCAAAATTGCAGATATTCTTGTAGCCCTCGCCGACATGTTTACGGGAATCGATGTCGCGCCCATGTGGACGCTTTACCTGCTCTACAGGTTGGAGAGCGATCCCGAGATAAGGAAGATACTATCAAAACTTAGACCCTTCAAGAGCACTGCTCTAAAGGGGGAGAGCCTCGAAGAGCAGCGTCCTTCAGGATAGACTTGAGCGTTTTAAGCTCGCTCTCGACAGCATCGATCTTAGAGCGCGGAGTCTCATGGTCTTGCTTACCAGAGATTGCAAGGCGGAGCGTTAGGAGAGGCAGGAGCACCGCGCCTAGTTAAGGTATTAGCACATAAAGGGCGCCAGATCCCTGCCTGGCGCGAGACCACTACAGGCAACACCACTGGCTATGGCCAGTATTGTGAGCGCTGCCGCGAACTTCCTCGTCCCAAAGTCTCTAAGAGCGGATCTGAGCGCTATCCACGGCAGCCTGTGTCGCATTTCGGGATGCCTGCTCCAGGCCAACTAATAAGCGCAACACACGTCGGGACTCACAGCCCCCTGACGAAGATCCTGGGAGGGGTAAGACTTAAACTTTGCAAGGGGCTTACTACTGCGGGCCCGGGCTCTCCCTTCGCTGCTTTCGAACCTTTACATACCCAAATACACATAAATTGGTTTGAGGTGAAACACATGACCATATTGGGTATGGGTCCAGGATCGAGACCGATAGTGTCGGTAGTGGTGGCGACCAGGAATAGGGAAACCTACCTAACAGATCTGCTCAAGTCGCTAGCGAGACAGAGCTTCAGGTCTTTCGAGGTAATAATAGTGGACGACAGCGATAGGAGAGAGAGCAGAAGGGCGGTGGCGCTGGTCGTTAGGAGGTTCCTGAAGGATCTAAAAATTAAGCTCCTAAGGAACCCTAGCAGGCTCGGCATACCTAGCTCGCTCAACAGAGGGCTTATTGCCGCTAGAGGCCACATAGTGGCGTTTACTGACGATGACTGCATTGTTGATAAATCTTGGCTCGAGAACATAGTCAGGTGGTACCGGTACCCTAGAGTCGGCGGCGTCGGGGGGAGAGTGGTTCCTGTAGAACACGACGCTATGTGGACACCGAAGCGTAGGCGCCATCCAGGGGTGGTTGGGAGAGTGCTACGCAACGGGGAGGTTGTGAGCAACTTCGATCTCAACGTCGGACCCGTGCTCGTTGATTGCCTGCCTGGCGCTAACATGTCGTTTAGGCGCGACCTGCTACTTAGGGCTGGTGGGTTCTCCCGAGCTTACGAGGGCAACGCCTACAGGTTTGAGACGGATCTCTCGCTTAGGGTCAAGCGCCTAGGATACAGGATCGTCTTTGACCCCAAGGCGGTGGTCTACCACAGAAGGGCTCCAAGAGGCGGAGCGAGGGTTGGTGCCTACGAGTGGAACTATTGGTTCGGCAGAAATCACACGGTATTCCTGCTGACTTGCTTCAACAGCGGGGTTTTGAGAGCTGCATTCTTCGTACTCAGAGAGATCGTAAGGGTGCTTAGGCGTAGGCGGGCGTGCCCGTATGCACGTCCAGACGCATGGCACAAAGTATTGCTTGCTATGCTAAAGGGAGTCCTGGACGGGGTAAGCGTGGGTCTGAGGTACGCTGCTTCGAGACGGCGTAGTCTTGCGGGTCGGCGTGGTGGAAGCGTTCGTTGCACGCCATATTACAAAGCGAAGCCCTTCGGCGAGCCCCTCCTCACAGACGTAGGCGCTTGCCTTGCGCGGGAAAAACGCGCTCTTAAGGAGGGCGTCAGCTAACTTCGGGCTCTTCACAGATCAGCCGACTGTTTACTCCTCATCCGCAAGAAGAAAGCGCACAGTCCCTTTAATTCCCTTCGAGCGAAGCTATAGAAGCCGAGCGGGGCACCAGTCTACACCTGTAACAAAGGACTTAGCTCCTAAGGCCTCAAACCTCTCCTTGATTGTCGTTGCCACATCGGGATCCGCCAACGCGTAGACCGTTTCCCCAATCATCGCCTGCGAGGCCCCTATAGCGCCGCTCTTGGCAGCGGTCTCCACGCCCCGCACAACTCTAGGCGTCGCTAACCCTGCCTTTAGGGCGAACCTCCAGCTTTCCTTAACGAACCTCTCCGGCGAGGGGTCCTCAAGCACTCTCGCAAGAGCTTCCTCCCCCAGCCTGTTTATTCTACCCAGGTCAGCACGGCCCACCGTCGCTCTCTTACTCATAGGGGAGAAGAAGCCCACAACTACTCTTATCGAGGGCTCGATGGGTATCCTCTCAACCCTGTCCGCGCCGGGAGGCCCTGGCCCCACGACTAGAACAAGGCCCCCCACGGCTAAGCCCGACACCGTGCCTAGCCCTGTCCCCGCTTCAACCTCCACCACGTGAGCTATCCTAGCCAGCTCCGTGTACGTCGCCCTCACGCCGACCGCACTGGCGACCGCCAGGGCCGTGGCGAGCGCACTGGCGCCGCTCGTTCCCAAGCCCCCACCCACGGGGACCTCTATTCTCTGGTCTATTGTTACTTGGAAGGGCTCGCCTTTCAAAGCCAGAACCCTCTCAGCAACCCTTCTAGTCACGTCCATACTTGCCGGTTGGCCCTCGAGAAGCGTCTTGATAGCGGTCTCAGAGGCCTCCTCGGCCTCTACTCTCACTATGACGCCCCTTCCGAGCGTGAGCCCCCCGCCCTTGGCACCGCTCCTCAGGGGTTCGCCCGGTGTAATGTAGGCTGAAAAGAACCCCGAGAGGCCGGCGGGACTGAAAGCCCTCGCCACTCTCATCACTGCCACACCCCCAACCGGCGCGCTCTGCGGGATTGCGGCCCCGCTGAGCTATTAGCCTTTGGGCTCGGGGCACCGTGAGAAGAAGTGCGTGGCCACTGGCGAGGGCTTCCACAGCCAGGCAGCGGTCGAGACTACGCTGGAGAGGGTGCTGAGGGAGAGCAAGGACTCGGAGGAGTATAGGGAGAACCTGGCGCTCGGGGTCTACGTGGAGCCGATGCTCCAGAGGAGGAGGCACGAGGCAACTCTGCCCAAAGCCATTGCCGCTTGCGCGAGGGCTCGCTAAGCTCTCGCCTTGACAGGGATCTCCAGCCCTAGCTCCTCCGTCAGCAGCTTGTACCACTTCCTCACCGTTACCACGCTAACCTCCGCGGCCCTGGCGACCTCCTCCTGGCTCCTGTGCTTCCCGGTCATGAGAGCCGCGGTGTAGACCGCGCCTGCCGCGAGACCTGCTGGGCCCCCGCCTCGCGCCAGCCTCCTCTCCTCGGCCATGTCGAGCACCTCTACGGCAAGCCTGGTCACCCTTGGGGGGAGCCCGAGCCTCGCGGCTATGCTGACCGCGTACCTGCGTGGGTCGGCCCTAGGG
>Ga0180302_10001475_pt1 | contig 11166 bp, 15 predicted proteins | sample GuaBasSediGuay17_FD_121794 | JGI IMG/M metagenome (GOLD analysis project Ga0180302, IMG submission 121794) | Subseafloor sediment microbial communities from Guaymas Basin, Gulf of California, Mexico - Guay17, Core 4571-4, 12-15 cm | ecosystem: Environmental > Aquatic > Marine > Hydrothermal... | reverse complement strand
TTCATAAAGTGCCCTAAGTGTGGTAGTTTAGATTATGAGGTTATTAAGGGTAGAGGTGTTTGGATAAAGAGTATAGATGTACTGAAAGAGGTGAAGGAATAATGTACGGTATTGACCCCCGATACACTGTTATAAAGAAAAGACTAGAGAATGTAAAAACGGTTGTAGGATTTGTTAGTAATAAGGGTGGTGTTGGTAAGAGCGTTATAGCAGCAGTTTCATCACTAATACTTAGTGCTAAAGGTTATCGTGTAGGACTATTTGATATGGATTTCACTAATCCGTCATGCCATATAATTCTTGGCGTAAAAGATATGATGCCTATCGAGGAGAAGGGCATCATACCACCTGAACTCCGTGGAATCAAGTTTATGAGTATAACATATTATACTGGTGAGAATCCTCTACCATTAAGAGGACATGACATTACAAACATAATTCTCGAATTATTGACTATCACTAGATGGGATTCTTTAGACTTTCTAATATTAGACTTACCCCCAGGACTCGGTGATGAAATACTTGATGCAATAAGGTTTATTGATAAATTAAACATTATTGCCGTAACAACGCCATCGGTGCTTTCTTTATCTTCGGTTTCTAAATTGATAAAATTACTAAAAAGTGTAAAGAAGAACATAATGGGGGTCATAGTGAATGAGGCTGTCCCCTCATCAATAGACAAAAATAGTTTAGAGAGATTTATAGGATCACTCAATGTACCATTACTAGGAATGATACCTTTTGATCCATCATTAGAAAAAGCGCTTGGAAATTATGATAAAATATTAAGTACCAATTTTAAGTTACATTTAGAAAGAATAGTAAATAATATTATAAACTCGTTTTAGTCCACAGGATTTGCAGATAAATTAAGTATATCCCTATTACCTTTATTATTACGTCTATTTTGTGCTGTTGCCTTAGGTAATACTTTTTGAAGTATTTTTTCTCTGACATTAAATACCTCTCTTGCTATTGTGAATACGTAGTGATCTCCCGGTACATTCTTAGGGAATCCTAGCTTAACTGAGAGAGCCCGCTTAAATGCCTCTTTAACCTTAGGAGATCTTATTTCACCTTTAGCTATAGCCTCAGCAGTTCTAAAAGCAATGTAAAACTTAACATATTTTCTAATAGTATTTTCTAATTCAGGGAATGCTTTATTAATAACACTTATTATTTTTATGAACTTCTCCTCCGGCCAGAAGCCTAGTATTACTCCTGTAAAGGGTATTCTGAGTATTCTTGCTAATGTATTTCCATCAATTGATGATTCATTGTCAACGCCAGCTACTTCCTTGATAACTTTTTTAGCCTCATCAACATTGTCCATTTCTATGACTTTATTTACTGCTTCCTCCACTTTTGTTTCGAAGCCTAAAGCATCATAAAAAACATCTTTATAATCTTCTGAAAGCCCTAACCCATATTTGCCCACGAAGAATAAGCTTGCCAATTCTTTCTCATATATATCTGAGGGCCTACTTAGTCCTCTTAGTGGCTCAATTCTTCTTCTCAAATAGACATCTTTAAGTAAACTTATTAGTTCCTCCCGGGACCAACTCTTATTTATCGACATTATTTTGCTCCATACCTCTATTAGGGCTTCTATTCTTCTGTTATGCGCTTTTCTCACGGCTATTACACCTTCGTCTTATGCTTGACTATTAATATCTCTTACCTTGATCATGATGATAAAGGATTGTAAAACTCTTAGCTTCTAAAACGTCTTCTTCGTGATTGAAACTCTCTTTTAATGCTTAAACTTAGGCTCTTGACAGGACATTTTACCCAAACTTTGCCATTCTTATATACATATACTTTAGCTCTTACACCACCTACATTTATAAGGTACACTACTCTGTCACCTTCTATTCTGACATGTTTTAATTTTGCAAAACCATACTTTCTCCTCAGCCTAGATATTATAGATTCAACGTTTACCGTCGGCATCACCTATTTTTGCTTACGTCATTAACTTATTGTTTTGAGAGACACCTTAATGTATTATAAAGTTATGACTCTATGGATAGACTAAGTTTAGTGTGTATTTAAGGTTTATCTAGATTCCCGTATTAAACCATTTTATATATCACTTAATAGTGTTATTAAAATGGCTAGTATAGATATTACTTCAATGGGGCTCTTGTACCGTATTGAATATTTTACTACTTTCCTGACTATAGGCATTCTCCTTAGACTGGTCTCCATAGCCTTAAGTAGTCTTAGTAGTTCTGATACTAGATCCTTAGTCATTACTGATAAAAGTAGATAGGATAGTTGTCGTGGAAGATCTGGTAGCTCTCGATAGAGCAGTCTGTAGGTGTAAATCTTTGTAAGGAGATATTCAAGATATTTCTCGCCTAACTTATCGATTATAGTATTTATTGTTAAACCCTTTTGATTAATTATGTCTCTTATTTCTGTAATTACTTCATACATGTAAGGTAATGGGGTTAAAGATGATAACCATAACCCCATATACTTTCTTAAGTAATGTATTATTATCTCATCTCTCCCTATTATCTGATCTAATATAGACCTCATAGAGCTAAGGAATGTTATATCCCTAATTATTTCCTTTACGTTATCTACGCTTAAATCTGAGGGAGGGCTAGATACTATATACTCTTTTTCAGCGATATATACCAAAACTATACACCTTGGGCTCGAGTATATCAAGTACCTTTCCTTTTCCAGTAATCTTTTTACGTTAGTTTATGAGGATATATATTAGTTTTCACTAGGTAATACACAATGATAATTATAAAAAGCAATGAAATTATATTAGTTCTACACGCACGAGATCAGTTGTGCCTTCTCTCAAGCCTATAGTCATAATTACAATATCACCATAAGTTATTTCACCTTTCTCTTTAAGATAACGACTCATAATATCCCATAGGTTCCTTGTATCATCTATTTTCATAGAGTAGGCTCTTATACCCCATAGTATGCTTATCTGTCTAGCCACCTTAATGTTACTGGCTATCACTATTAGTGGTGTCGCTGGTCTATATCTTGAAAGTCTTCGTGCAGTATTTCCCTTCCTTGTATAGGCTACTATTTTTGCGTTCATAGACTCAGCTAGCAGGGTTATACCTTTAGCGAATTTATCATAGATCGTCTCATTTACTCCTTGGACTTTTACACATGATTGGTCTTCATAAGTTTTTATCACTCTTTTCAACCATTTAACTGCTTCTACAGGGTACTTACCTATTGTTGTCTCATTTGTTAACAGTAATGCATCAACACCTTCATGAACCGCCGTCATTATGTCTACTATCTCACTTCTTGTGGGTGTGGGATTTTGTACCAGGGATTCTAATAGTTGTGTTGCAACAATTACAGGTTTTCCTCTAGAAAGACTCTTAGTTATTATTTCCTTTTGTAATTTAGGTATTTCCTCTAAAGGAAAATGCATACCTAAATCTCCACGAGCAACAAGAGTAACATCGGTCTCCTCTATTATCGAATCTAAGTTCTTTATGGCACTTTTTGTCTCAATCTTAGCTATGATTTTGATGTCTTCTCTACCTCTTCTCCTAAGAATGTCCCTTAATGCTTTAATATCATCTGTAGATCTAACGTAAGATAAGGCAATATATTCTATATCATTGTCTATACAGAAATCTATATCCTCTAAATCCTTTCTTGTTAGTGCTGGTACGTGTAACTCTTTTCCTTTAATTACAACTGAGACACTTGATCTCACTTGGCCATCGGTTAATGCTGTAGCTTCTATGTAGTCTAGTGTTACTTCATCTACTCTTAATGCTATTTTACCGTCACTTAAAAGAAGTACATCTTCTTCTTCGAGAGAGTTATATAGATCCGGATTAGGTAATGGTATTACGTCTTTTTCTCCCTTTTCTGCAAGTATTATTTTCACTTTTTGTCCTTTCTTAATCGTAAATGCTGGTACCTTGCCTATTCTAATTGAGGGGCCGGAGAGATCACCTATTATTGGTAATGGCTTTCCTACCTTCCTTTCAACTTCTCTTGTCATTGATACCTCATATCTCTTATCATCGTGAGTACCATGAGAAAAGTTTAGACGAAAGCCATCTGCGCCTTCACGGACAATTCTCAGTAATGTATGAATGTTTCTTGATGCTGGGCCTATTGAGGCTATTATTTTAACCTTACTCATTAGATATATCACCTAAACCCATTATACTTGGATTATATGGGTAAAATACTTCTCTTTAACAAGTCTTTTAGCTCCCTCTTAGATGGTATTCTACCTATAATCATAGGTATTCCATTAACAACCAGAGTTGGTGATAGAAGGATACCATAACGTGATATTATGTCTTCGGAATGTATGTCTCTTTTAAGGACTTGCACTTTCACATTAAGCTCTGAAGAAGTCCTTAGAATCATACTTAATAGTTCTTTTACCGTATCTCTATCTGACTCTTCATAGAGAACCTCAATTATAACGCTCAATACACTTAACCTCCACAGTTAAGAGTAAAGGAATCTATCTTTCTAAGCTTTCTGTGAAGAACTAGAAAATAAATGATTTTTAGCTAGGAGTGAAGGTTTCTAAAAATTCATTAGTTATATATTTTCTGCTTTTAATTTTGACGTACATTAAGAATGCTCTTAATAAGAGTTTTACAGGAAGGTGCAACGGACTTCTCATGTAGAATTTGTTAAGTATATCCTCTGCCCAGTTAAGTGAATGTAAGAGACACGCTCTCATAACTTCTAAGTGCTCTCTTTTCAAGTGCACTCTTTTAAACCAGTCTCTGTTTTTGAAAACTCCCATAGGCACGAAGAACATGGGCACTATGAGGCTTCTATAATTCTTTAATCTATCTAATAGCTCTAATGTTGCTATAACATCATCTACTGTTTCTCCAGGTAGGCCTAGTATTAATGTAGCTGCAGGAATGATTTTATGTTCATGCATTATTGCAAATGCGTCTTCAACTACATTAGGCCAATCTCTTGCAGAATAGGGGGCCGCTTTTGCTGGCATAACTTTTTCAGCTAACTTAGGTGACCCTGTCTCAATACCTACTTCGACTCCCCAAAAGTCTTGATGTTCATCATATGAGAGCTCAGCTATTTTCGTTATTAGCTTATATTCTTCTTGAGCATACTTAATGGCGGATAGTGATGCATGACTCCAAGCAAAAACTTTATAATACTTCTTAACTAGCCTATGTAATCTAATTATCGGCTCGGGCCGGGGTTTTATGCCCTCAGCACCATATAGTAATACATCTTCGGAGTGAATAATTCCCTCACGAATTCCATATTTAACGTTGATTTGGAGCTCTTTTTCAATGATATCCAATGGAATATACCTTAATGGCCTTAAAGTCACCGAGCAGAATTTACAGCCTCGAGGGCAGCCTCTCATAATTTCAATAAGCCCATTAACGCTAGCATACTTTATAACCGGTATTTCATTAATCTGTGGTGCATCATGGGGGCTGATGTAGATGTATCTTGGAAGACTTTCTCCGTCAATTACTTTTTGGGCTAAATCTATGATAACTTTCTCTGCTTCTCCATCAACTACTGTGTCTACACCCCACTTCTCCCAATTATCAATCCTCCATAACCACTGCCAAGCCGCTGGCCCTCCTACAATTATTTTTAGTCCTTTCTTCTTAGCTGCCTTTATTTCCTCCCGTTCCATCAACCTTCTAAATGACCTTGCGTTTATTGGCTCTTTCTTAGTTATATACCACCATTCCGAGCTTGGTGGACATAGAGCAAAATAGTCATGATGTCCTATAAGTAACGCTTTAGCTTCATGTAGATATTTACCTATATAGTCGGGGTCTATTATTGCAGCCTTAAATCCATGGTTTAAAAGTGCTGCCTCAATTTTTCTAAGACCGTAGGGGGCCTCTTTAGGCCGTCCATATTTGTCAGTTTTCACTTTAGGTGCCGCTAGCCATAACCACAATCTCTCAGGCATCCCTATGGGTGGCCCCGTTGCAATAAACCCGAGAAACTCTTTTCCATGATGATTACTCATCATCGTCCTATCTGTTGTAATTATAAAGTCTACTTTGAATTCACTCATCCGTCAATCACCTCTAATCCATGTTTCTCCTTAATCACTTTACGAAGTTTATCGAGAATTTCTTGCGGAATGTCCTTACCGATGAGGACAAAATCGTTATTACATTCATTTAACTTACTCAAATCGTCAACTATATTGTCAAGTTTTCTCTCATAGATTACTAAACCTAATAATATATTATTCAGTATGATGTCACGTAATTTCTCCATATATCTCAAGCTATTACGGGTATAAACGTATAGCTCGAGCTTATTGTCTTGAGGATGTTGAATCAACCTCTTCGAAATATTGTAAAGAACTTCAGAGTCTACATCACCAACTATGTATACTCTCATATCACTATACCTCATTAACTAATAATTACTGTTTATTCAATTTTCGAATATATAATTATACATTTATATCTTTTACTTATTCATTAGATAATGATAAAGGAAATGGCTTGGAAAAATAAATGGTATATATCATTTAACTTAAAATTTTAAATACCCTTTGTAGTATACTTTGGAGAGAGGGTAAAAAGAATTATGACAAGACTAAGAGCTCAGTGTAGAGACTGTGCAAAAAGAGGTAGGGGAGGTTACTTTAGTATTAGGAGAACGAAGAGCGTAAATGAAGTAAAGGATCTTAAATGTCCATACTGCGGATCAACAAATATTAAGTTATTATCAAGTTAGTTTTAAGGTTGGATTATGAACCCTCGTGAACAGATAGTTTGGGCTGTAAGGGAACTCTTTAACAAAGGTTTAATAGGACTTTATGAAGGCAATATTAGTGTTAGGGCAGGTGAAAACTCCTTCTTAATATCCCCCATGGGTGTACCCAAGAATCTAATAGAACCCTATATGGTTGTAGAAGTATTTTTCGATGGATCATGGAGATGTGTTGGCGGCTGTAGACCTCCTCTAGAGTATATCCTTCACTTAAACATTTACAAAAGTAACATTAGCGTCGATGCAATAGTTCATAGTTTAGGTCCTTACACTTTAGCATTGGTTAAAGCATTTAAAGAGAAGATAATAGACATAATTCATGAGGAAGTACCATTATTAAAAGAGTACGCTAAGGGGGGAGTAAAGTTCATTAAAGAAGTTAAGCCGGATGACCCCAATTACATCAATATTATTACTGATAGCATAAGCTCTATAGACCAAATATTAATATTAGGCGAGTATGGCGTCATTGCTGTAAGCGATGATATATTTAGAGTAGTAAATCTTGTTGAGTCATTAGAAAAAGGAGCAAAAATAGTAACCTTAAGTAAGCTTATATCATCGCTTACACTACAACAGCCACAAAGTAGTCCCTAAAGAACCCAGGTCTCTTTACAATTTTAATATTATTATAGTCCGTATTATATAATCTTAATGTCACATAGCCTTTAGCCCATTCTATCTCTCTTATTAGATTTATTAGACTATTTATTGTCTCTTTAATCTTCCTATCCTTCCCTGGGGCTAACTTCTCTCTATTGTTTATATAGAATAGTCTAATAGTAACTAAACTTCGTGTCTTCAGAATGACAGCGATATAAAGTACTGGAAACATTAAGAATACTAAGAATGGTGAAAACATTATCCCTAAGAATAATGCTATTAAAGAGAATATTAACGTGAAGAAGACAAATCTATGGAGAAATAGTGATATTCTTAATCTATTTAGTGCCTTAGTTGCTTTCTTATCCTTATATATGAGTAGTAACATTTCTTCAATGTCCTTCTTTAATGCCTTAAATTTATAAGGTAAGGCTTCTTCAATTTTCTTTCTATTAGTTAGTATTCTCTCTATTGTTCTAAAGTCTACACCATAACCTACACGTACTCCATCAAAGTATTCTATGAGCTTCACTATATCTCTTATATAACCTCTATCTATTGGTACCATATTATTACCTGGTTATAAAGTATGTTAATCTACATTATCTATTTTTCTATGGTTGCTGTTTATATCCTATTTTCCTTAGAAATGTCTTTCTCTCCTTAATCTTTTCTTCGCTCTCTATCCCTACTGGTTTATAACCGTCAACTACACCTATTAACGCCCGTCCTTGATCGGTTTCAGCCACTATTACTTGCACAGGATTCGCTGTGGCAGCATAAATTGTACATACTTCTTGAACATGCTTTATAGCATTTAATACATTTATTGGCCAAGCATCCTTAATGTATATTACAAATACATGTCCAGCACCTATTTTGAGAGCTGACTCTGCTGCCAACTTTCTTAGTTCTTCATCATTTCCATCAAGCCTTACTAATCTATCACCACTAGCCTCACAAAAACCTATACCAAATTTTATATTAGGTACACTTGTAACCAAGGTTTCATAGAGGTCTTCTACAGTCTTTATGAAGTGTGACTGGCCTATTATGATGTTTGTTCCATGGGGAACAGGGATAGATATTACTTCAAATTTTACTTGTTGCATACCCTTTCACCAACTTATGGATAAATAGTGTAAGCAATATAAATTTACTTTATAAAGCTAGAATTAGCTTAGATACTTTATCGTATAATAATTTTTATGTTTCAACTACGTATCAGAATAACCTAGGTATGCTATGTGATGTGATGACGTCATGTTCTTAACTAATAGGCTTAAAAGAGTAAGAGATGAAATATTACCAGGTTTAAATGTTGAAGCTTTAGTGGTATTGAATACAGCAAATCTGTATTACCTTAGCCATTTTACTCCTATAGAGGATTATGTTACAGCACTAGTAATACATGAAAGTAAGGGAGCTAAACTCATTGTTCCTAGACTAGAACTTGAAAGAGCTGAAGAAGAAACAAAAGGTCTTATTGACGTAATCGCATACTCAAAGTATACCATTAACGATATGAGTAATGTCATTAAAGGAGACTTGCTGGAAGCAATTGTTAAAGTATTGCACGATATGAAAGTTAAAAGTATAGGAGTGGAATTTAATGTACCATATTCCATAATTGATGGTATAAGGCGTAAGTTAAATGTAAGGATAAATGATTCATCTAAGAAAATAATGGATTTGAGAATAGTCAAATGTGAAGATGAAATAATTAGAATAGAAAAAGCAATAAGGATTACCGAGAAAGCATTGAAAGCAGCGCTAGAAGTCATTAGAGATGGCATTCGCGAGTGTGAAGTAGCAGGGATTGCTGAAAAGACTATGAGATACTACGGTGCAGAATATTTCGCGTTCCCAAGCATAGTAGCTTCTGGTTTCAGAGGGGCCTTACCACATGCTACAACATCTGAGAAGGTCATCAAGAGGGGGGAACTAGTAGTCATTGACATTGGTGCCAGATATTTAGGATACTGTAGTGATTTAACACGTACGATTCCTGTAAAACCTGTGAGCAATGAGGCTAAGGATGTATACTATGCTGTCTTAGAGGCTCAAAAAGCAGCTATTAGAAAAATTAAACCAAGAGAAAAAGCTAGCGAAGTCGATAAAGCTGCAAGAGATGTATTAAAGGAGTATGGTTATGACAAGTACTTCATCCATTCAACAGGCCATGGACTGGGTATAGAGGTACATGAGCCTCCACGAATAAGTAGCTGCTCGGAGACCATACTTAAACCAGGAATGGTGTTTACTGTAGAGCCAGGAGTTTACATACAAGGTAAACTTGGTGTTAGGATAGAGGATATAGCATTAGTAACTAGTACAGGATGCAGAATATTATCAACCTTCACTAGAGACCTAATCTAATACGTATTATTTAATTAGAAACTCCTTTGCACCGTGATCTTTATATATGATGTTATACTTTTTCCACTTTTTTCAGAGCCTATTTCAACGTTCTTAATCTCTAGAGACCCTTTCAGTCTTTCCCTTAACGCATTAACTACATCAACTGCTTTACTTATCAGCTCCCCCTTACCCTTTATAATGACTTCATCGTATCCTTGATTAAACATTACTATAGCATCTAAAACATAGTTTGCGATAGGCTTCTTTCCAATCACTATCATGTTTAGACCCTTAGGTAAACTCATTTATTGACTCCTCCATTCCTTTCTTGTGCTAAACCTATAGTCTAAATGAAACTATAGATTAATAAAGCTTTATGTAATAAGGATGGTAATTCAGCCGGGATCGCTATTGCATCATTGGACCGTAGTACTCATTCCTCAGTGGATAGGGCGGTCATCCTCAAATCATTACTTGGGTCTTATCACTTTAATAATTTTATCCTCAACTTCATTAAGCGTTTCTACAGCCTTCCTTATATTTTTCTTAAAATCTTCATCATCAGTATAGTTTAAGGTATACATTGATGGGGGCAAAAGGGATAAATCAAGAGTGTCCATCTGGACAAGTTTCGGTATGTACCTAATTATTATCTTGCCCCTATGTTTACTTCTGCTAGGATATATTTCTATTAGGCTTCCTCGAGAATCTATCTTAATTAAACCTAAAATTCTTGTATAAGATTGTTCAGGTTTTACAATATGAATTTTATCAAAGGTTTTCCTTAAATAGTCCATTATATGCATTAGTTGAGTTGCACTTAGACTATGTAAAAGTGTTGCCCGTACCTCGTAACTAGCTGTGGACACGTACTCCTTGAGAAGAGGGGCTACAAACTCATACTTTAATAACGGAATTTTGAGTATAACTCTTCTGTAAACTTCATCTACAATTGATATTGAGGCTCCTTTGTCTCTTAGGCTTCTAATAAACTTTGTCAAGAGTTTATCCTGCCTTACTGTTGCTTTCACTATTATTTCATGTCTAATGAGCATTGTAAAATGTCCTCCAAAATCTTGTATCAGCCGGGGATAACCCGCTCATACTCTTTTCGCTCTTTTGGCCTAGCGCTCATCATCTACTTGATCATATACTACTATCATCTTTATTTTAGACCTCAGCCCTTCCACACTCTGTCATCTAGTCCATTGCAACCCGGGTTCTTTCCTCATCGGCCTATACTATTTAATATGTACGCTATGTAATATATCTTAAGTAGAGGTAATTATATTTTCCATGATGTGATAAGAAAAGAAATATATATGGTTTCCCCATTTGTGAATAATAAAGTTAGAGGAGTAAATCTATGGCAACAATGAAACAGAAGTTACTGAGATATGGACTTTCACAGTTAATTATCCCATTCTTCGC
>Ga0180302_10001474_pt1 | contig 11169 bp, 13 predicted proteins | sample GuaBasSediGuay17_FD_121794 | JGI IMG/M metagenome (GOLD analysis project Ga0180302, IMG submission 121794) | Subseafloor sediment microbial communities from Guaymas Basin, Gulf of California, Mexico - Guay17, Core 4571-4, 12-15 cm | ecosystem: Environmental > Aquatic > Marine > Hydrothermal... | reverse complement strand
GAGTTCTTTCTCCTCTTTGCTTAACTCGTCACCAAACTCGTCTAGGAGGATCGATATGTGTTCCAGCGGCACGTCGGTAAGGAGCTCGTCTCCCTCCTTTACGTGCCTTCCTACTATGACCTTCCCCCGTATAGATATGGCCACGGCCTGCCCCTTCTCAGCGTAGGGTATGGGCTTACCGTGCTCCTGTATCTGCATTATTTCGCCTACCTTCCTACCGCTGGCCGTGATTAGAGGCGTGCCGCGCCGTATTCTGCCCACGAGGACCTCAACTCCTACGATAGCGGGGTCGCTTCTCCTAAAGACGTAGCCCGGGAGTATCTTTATCTTAGCCGGGAGGACCAGCTTCTCCAGCGTGCGTTTCTTCTCCGCCTCCCTCTCGCTTTCGTACCACTTGAGGAAGTCCTCAACTAGGCGGTAAATTATGTTGCCGCGGAATATCTTAACCCCGCTGGCTTTGGCCTCTATCTCGGCCTCCTCGGTGACTTTCACGTTGAAAGCGAGAATTGCGCCCAGCAACCTGTTCTCGCTCCGTGTGATCTGGGCCTCCACAACGTCTCTCTTGACCACAGGGCCTACGTCCGCGCACCTAACGGGTATGCCATGCCTCTCCACGTAGGAGACTAAGGCTTCAAGACTGCCAAGGGTATCGGCCTTTATCACAACGCCAGCCTGCCTCCTAGAAACCCTTAGGCTCTGAACCTCCTCGCTGACCTCTTTAAGAGCTCTTTGTCTGTCTTCGTCTCTCCACACGACTATGACCGGCGCGCCGGCCACTACACCTTCCAATTCAGGCGCCGCTACGAGCACACCTGCAGCCGCGTGAACTTCGTCGATGCTAAGAAATCTGTCCTGTGGCGATCTCATCTCGTCAAGCGGCTTTGGCATGAATAGCGCTCTGACTCTGGTCAGAATGGGCTTTTCAAGGCCGCCAACCACTATCTCGTCTCCTTTCCTGATGACACCGTCGTACAGCACGACGGCTATGACAGTCCCTAAGCCAGGCTCCTCCTTAACCTCCAACACCACGCCGCGCCCAGGCCCTTTCTTGGCTTTAAGCCTCCCTATTAGGAAGCGCTGCGCCAGCCCCGCCAGCACAAGGAGAAGGTCGGGAATACCCTCCCCAGTTTTAGCGCTTATGGGCACTATGGCCACGGTCCTTGCGAAGTCCCTTATCCTGTCGTATCTGTCGGCCCTGAAGCCTAGCTTATTGAGCTCGGCTATCACGTGGTAGGTTAGCTCCTCCAACTTGGCTACGACGTTGGGGTCCTGCTTCTTCACGCTGAAGGCGAAAGGCTGGTCCGGACGAGACACCCATCCAGGTATTCTATCTATCTTGTTGAGAGCCACTAGGAACGGCGTTCTTCGGGACCTCAGTATCTCCAGAGACTCATAGGTCTGCTCCTCGAACCCTTTCAATACGTCTACCACTAGTATGGCTATGTCCGCTATACTGCCCCCTCTCCTCCTCAAATTAGTGAACGCCTCGTGGCCGGGGGTGTCTATGACCAGCAGCCCCGGTATCTTAACCTTGGCTTTCAGTCCTGCAGCCAGAGGGCCGCAGAGGGTTTCAAGAGCTTTCCATGGGAGGAACGACGCGCCTATGTGTTGCGTCATAGTCCCGGGCTCGCGAGCCGCAACTGCAGTGCCCCTTATCCTGTCGAGTAGGGTGGTCTTCCCTACGTCTACGTGACCTAGCACCACCACTATGGGTGATCTCACGTACTCATCATTCATGCTCATCGCTGATCTTCTCCAAAGCACGCTCTGAGAGGACAACAGCCAGGTGTAGTTTATGTTTATCGAGCAGGTCTATTCATCAGGCTAGCGTGAATAACTACCTTCTGCCTCCCTTTGCGTACACTCTCGTCCATGCAAGCTTCTTCGGGTTTCTGCGAAGCTTTAGCATGCTTTTGAAGCACTTGCTAGAGCAGAACCTGTATATCGTGCCGTCGTTTTTAACGTACATCATTCCTGTTCCCGGCTTTATCGGCGCCCCGCAAAAGGAGCAGTAGTATATCTTCGGCATCGCTCGGACACCCCTCGCGTTAAGACGCCTTACTTTTTAAAGCTTCCTGAACATCGGTAGTTAACGGTGGTAGGTTTTGATTCGCGTGGGCACGTGCGGGTGGTCCGCGAAGGGGGGAATGAGAGCTTACTTCCGCTACTTTGATGTCGTTGAGCTTCAGGACACCTTCTATAAACTCCCCAGAGAGGAGACTGCACAAAGGAGAAGAAACATAGCGCCACCTCACTTCGAGTTTGTGGTTAAGGCCTGGCAGGTCATCACGCACCCTCCTTCGTCGCCCACGTGGAAAAGAGCAGGCATCAAAGTAACCCCTGAGATCAAAGACAAGTATGGCTACTTCAGGCCGACGGACGAGGTCTTTGAGGCTTGGAGGCTTGTCAGGAGGATATGCATAATTCTCGGCGCCAAAATCTGTGTTTTCCAGACCCCGCCATCGTTCGGCTACTCTGAAGAGAACGCCAAGAACGTCGAGGCCTTCTTCTCGTCAATAGACAGGAAAGGGCTCGTACTCGCATGGGAGCCGCGTGGCACGTGGCACAATAATCCTGAGGAGACTAGGAGACTGTGCGACTCCCTGGACCTTGTGCACGTTGTCGACGTGCTCCGACGCGACCCGGCCACTGTCCACGAGATCAGTTACTTCAGGCTACATGGCCTCGGCGGGAGGGAGGTGAACTACAGGTACAAGTACACTGACAGGGACCTTGAAGTGCTGCTAGACAAGGCGAGAAGATACGAGGAAAAGAGCGACGTTGTCTACGTAATGTTTAACAACGTCTATATGTTCGACGACGCGTTACGCTTCAAGCGGATGATAGGTGAGTGAGCGTGAGCATATTCGAAGATCGTGTGAGGGAGATAGACAAGTCAGGAATGCTTGAGCTCATCCTTTCAATGCCTGAAGAGTGGGAACGCGCGGTAGTTGATTACGAGGCTGCGCAGCTCCCCGACAAGCCGCCATACGTGAGGCCCAGGAGGATAATCGTAATAGGCATGGGGGGCTCAGCCATAGGCGGCGACATAGTCTATGACTACCTCTACGAAAGGCTCACAGTACCCTACACCGTATGTAGAGACTTCTTAGCACCCAAATGGGTCGATAAAAACACGCTGGTCATCGCGGTAAGTTACTCTGGGAACACCGAGGAGACCATAAGATGCCTCAGAGACGTCCTAAGTAGGGGGGCTGGCGCGGTATTAGTGACGTCGGACGGTATACTCGAGAAGCTAGGAAGAAAGCGCGGCCTCCCCCTCTTGAAGCTGCCCCAAGGCAGGCCTCCTCGAGCGGCTGTCGCCTACATGGTCGCGTCGATCCTTTGGGTACTGGACAAGGCAGAGGTCGTCGAGTTCCCGAGAGCAGAGGCTGCGGAGGCTGCAACAGCGCTGAGAGACGCACGTAAAGATGTTCTGAAAGAAGATAGCGGGGAGTTAAAACTAGCTAAAGCCCTAGAAGGGCGCATACCCCTAGTCTATTCCTACAGACCTTACCTGTCCATAGGCTTAAGGTTTAAGACGCAGATTAATGAGAACGCGAAGTCGCACGCTTTTTGGTGCCCCCTACCAGAGGGCAATCATAACGAGATAATGGGCTGGGAGGGAGCATTGAGTGCTCCGTTAGCCCCAGTATTCATTCGTGGGAAAGAGGAGCCTGAATACCTGCGCGCCAGAATAGAATTCTGGAGAACGATGCTGTCCTCGCGCGGAGTGCCCTTCCACGAAGTGGTTTCTAATAAGGGCTGCAGGCTATCGGAGCTATTGACACTGCTGCTGAAGCTAGACATGGTCTCCTACCTCCTGGCTATAGTTAAGGGCGTAGATCCGACCCCTGTGACCACGATAACGGGGCTCAAAAGGTACGTTAGCGAGAGAATTAAGTTCGAGGAGCAGGTCAAGGAGTGGTTCTAAGGAAGGTTCGCTTTAGCCTTTATATAGTTTACAAGCTCGTTGAGCTTAACGCGCTCCTGAACTCTTTCGGCCATATCGCGCACTGTAAACACTCCCTCTCTCAACTCTCTCCCCCCTACAATTACCGCGAATCTAACCCCTGCTTTGTCCGCCCTCTCAAGGGCTTTACCGAGCCTTCGCGAACCAAACTCTAGGACCGTGGGAATATCGGCATCGCGTAAACTCTCAGCAACTCTCGCCGCCGCCGCCCTGAAGCTCGCGTCGACAGGAATTACTGCAACCAAGGCCTCGCGGTAGGCGCCTAAATCGGTGCCTTGGTGCTCTATGGCCTCCACAAGCCTCTCCAGCCCTACGGCCATGCCCGTTGCGGGCAGGTCAGGGCCCCCAACCAGCTTTATCAAGTCATCGTATCTACCGCCGCCTGCTACTGACCCCACTCCTACTCCGGGAACCTTAACCTCAAACACGAAGCTCGTGTAGTAGTCGAGCCCCCTCACTACACTTGTATCCACCTCAACCTCGCTCTCTACTCCATAACCCTGTTTTAGTTCTTCGAGAATCTCCTGTAGACGTTTAAGCCCCTTTCTTAGCCTCTCACTTCTCATAGCTTCTGAGACCTCTAAGGCGTTGATATGCCCCTGTAGCTTGTCTAGCAGGTCCAGTAGTCCTCGCGCCTTCTCGAGTCCCATCCCAGCCTCTGCGAGCTCCTTCTCGACGAAGTCCCTTCCCCGTTTCTCCAGCTTATCAATAGCGCGCATCGCTCTCGGCCAAAGTGACGGCGGCACACCAAAGGACTCGAGGATCCCCTCGACAAGCTCCCTGTCGTTCACCTTCACTATAAACTTCTTCAGGCCCGCCTTCCTTAGGGCGCGGATAGTTAGGGCTACGACCTCCGCGTCCCCTTCGGGGCTGCCTACACCTATAAGCTCTACCCCCGCCTGCCAGAACTCCCTGTACCTCCCATGCTGCGGCTCCTCGTATCTCCAGACCGGTTGGACGTAGTACAACCTTATAGGCTTAGGCACCATGGGGTTGGACGCTATTATACGTGCTATGGGGGTGGTCATCTCGAACCTTAGCCCTAATAGCCTCCCAGCCTTGTCCCTAAAGTCGTATATCTGCTTGACGACGTCCTCCCCCGCCTTGGCTACGAGTAGCTCTAAGTGCTCAAAGGCCGGCGTAATAACTTCACCATAGCCGTAGAGTTCGAAGACCTTCCTGATGCTCTCCGCTACCTCGCGCAACTTCCTTGCATCCTCTGGCATGTAGTCCCTAGTGCCTCTAGGGCGCTGGAAACGCGCCAAGGCTATCACCGCGCGCTCTTATACAGTGTCTCGCGGGTGTTAATAGAATTTTAAGCGCAGATTCCTCATGCTTGCCGCCTACGTCCACTCTACTCATAAGGTCGCCAGTAGTAACTTCGCGTGCTCTATCCTCCCTAATTAGCAGCACCTCAGCCTCGGGGGCGACTCTCTCCAACGCCTTGAGAATCGCTAGAGCCAGCCGGGGGTTAGTCGGCGTAATGCCAAGCTTTATTGTCAGCCTGCTGAGGCTTGGTAGAGAAGCGAGCTCGCGCACTACGCGAGTGACGGCCTTGAGGCCTCTGCGGGTACTCGTGCTCACAAGCACGTCATTAACGAGCACAGCAATTCCGCTTGACGTCTCACCGGGATCTATTGCTACGACGGCTTCGTGCGGACCATTCGTAAGGCTCGCAACGGTTGCGCACATGGTTACGATGAATACCTCCCTCACTCCTTGGGCCCTTACTCTTGGGAAGTGAGGAGGGGCTTCATGCTCCGAGTAGGCCACCAGGACCGGTAGGTTGAACCTCTTTATACCGCGCATTAACTCCAGCGCCTTGTCCGGAGTTGACACAACAACTATAGGGCCGTGCTCCCTAAGGAAGTCCTTCAGGGTCTTCAAGATACTCACGCAGCTCGGACTCCAGCGTTATCCAAGTTGCTAAGGGCTCAAGGGTTAAGGCTCTTTGCACAGCCGTAACGACACCTCGATTCACGTTGATCTCTACAATGCGTTCAACGAACCTGGAGAAAAACTTCCACAGGGGAGGGTTGCCTGTATAGGGGTGTCGTGGCGAGACTAGCAGCACTGAAGAGCCTCTCCTAGCCGCGTGGTCCCTCAATAGGGCTAAGCACGTAACAAGCGACTTAAGGATAGCGCGACTGGCCATATAGCCTCTCGCGCCCGCGAAGTCGGCCACGAAGCTGTCATAGACTACAGCTAAGGGAAGCCCCTTCTCATCGGACAGGAACTCGAGTTCGAAGGGCAGCCTCAAATCGTCTAGAATGGTGTGAAGCCTCATTACAATGACACCAGGAGGGTCCTCTAGCACGACGTGCTTTCCCGTCAGCACGAGAACGCGCGCTCTGGCGCTCTCTAAGCTTAGGGCCTTAAGGGCCAACGACGTCTTGTACGTTCCTTGATAACCGTAAAGGAGGCTTAGTCCAGGCTTAGAAAACAGGAAATGGTATAGCCTCGAAACGAAGCGGGAAGGAGGCTGTACGCCCCTCAAGTCTTCATCCCGTACATTACGGCTAGGTACATAATAGACAGCGCGACTATCAGCGACCCAGCGAGCACCTGAAACGTGGCGTAGCGGGGATTATGGAGATGCCGCTTGGCAGAGAATATTAAGTAGAAGCCCGAAGAGGCCAGCGCGTAGCCGAGCGATGAGAGAATAAGCTCCGATACCGTCTGCGTTCTGGTAGATGGGAAGACCATACCGCGACCTGTGACTGGCGGGGGTCTCTCCACTACGACGAAGAAGATGCCTCCGACTATAGGCAGCGACACCAGGTAAGCCACCTTCTCTAGCAGAGATAGGTCAGACAGGTAGCCCAAGAGCCTCTCAAGAAAGGGCCTGCGCCTCACCAATAGGCATCACCCGACGCTTACGGTAGCGACACCTTATAAAGCTAAGCTGAACCCAGCAGGAAAGCGAGCACTCCCAGCGCCATGCCTAGAAGCGAGACTCTGCGCGAGGTTTCGGCATTCTGCCTCGTAGGATCCCTGACCACCAGGAGGGCGGAGTAGGCGAGGAGGATATCCGCTGGTACGACGAGTGCTGAGTAGGGAAGCGGTTTGGGCACGAAGAACGCCACAGGCACGCTTAGAGCGATGGCCGACAAGGTGAACGCCAAGGATATGTAGGCCGCCTTCCCAGGCCCTACCATAATGGCATACGTCCTTACGCCCACCTTTCTATCTCCTTCCATATCTTTTATTCCCTTGACAATTTCCCTTCCGTGGGTTGCAAGGAGGGCCATAAGGAAGAAAAGCCAGGTTCTAAGCGGAACCCCCTCCCACACTCCTAAAGCTGCCACGGAGCCGTAAACAAATGGAAGCGCCGTCGAAAAGGCCACTGAGAGGTTCCCCAGGGGTCCCCAACGCTTCAACCAAGCGTTGTACATCATTCCAACGGCTACGGCTAGGGAGGCCAGACCTAAAACGCAGAGCCCAGCAGCGTAGGCTAGGCAGAGCCCAACGGCTAGCATCAGGGCGCCGAATGTTGCAGCCTCCCTTAGAGACAGATCCCCCCGCACCAGCGGTCTCTCAGGGCAGTTTACTCGGTCCTCTTCTACGTTGAAGATGTCGTTGTAGGCAAACACCCCAGCCTCTATGAAGAGGGCGGCGATAGATGCTATAATTACGTCGCGCTTTAGCAGTGCCTCCAAGCTCTTAGCCGCGACGGCGCCGGTCACCGTAGCCGCCAGAACCATGATGCCATGGTCTATACGTGATAGCCTAAGGAAGGCTGTAGTCTTTCCCAAGCCCGGCACCATGTCTGAGTGCGCCGAAGGGGCTTAAAGACTGCGCGCAGAAATGGCGGGCCCGCCGGGACTCGAACCCGGGACGTCCGGGGCCAGAGGCCACTCCGGCTCCGAAGGCCGGCGCCATATCCGCTAGGCCACGGGCCCTTGTACCAACTCAGCGCCGCTATATAAACTGCTTACGTGCGACCTCCAGACCGTATAATGCGGTGAGCCACTAAAGAAGACACAATCTTGGAGCCCCGGCCGGGACTCGAACCCGGGACCTACGGCAGCGCGGCCTTAGGCCGTCGCTTCTCCGCCTTACCAAGGCGGCGCCATAGCCAGCCTAGGCTACCGGGGCTCTGCCGCCTCCCCGGCTCATCGCACGCCTTCAGCGCTCTCGCTGGGGTGGCGTTTCTTATCCCTACCTAGTGCCTAATTAGGTTTACTCGCTTGGTTATCAAGCACGGTTGGTGGGGCCGCCGGGATTTGAACCCGGGACCTGGGTGGCCCCACGCGGCGAGCCCGAGTGGTCGGGCCCAAGCCGCCCATCATAGCCAGGCTAGACCACGGCCCCCACAGGTGACCCGACGCTATTACCAATCCCCGATTTATCTTCTTTCCGCACTCAGAGCCTCTGAGAAGAGTTCCTGACTCGGAAGCGTGGAAAGGCCTCTCTATAAGGCTTAAAAGAGATATCCTACCCCCTGCCAAGAACCTAGCCAGCTCCTTAACGAACGCGTTATTCCTGTTTATCTCATACCTTGGCGGGTTGTAGTCGGCTATGACGCGAACTATTCCCTGTCTTGCTAAGCGCTTGAGTATAGGCCCCGCATCATATACTCCGCTCTCCTTCTCCACCCAATACTTAGTCAAGGACCTTCGGCCCTGAGAAGCGCCTTGATAACCCTTAACGTGCCTAAGTGGTGACGCCTTAGAACATCCTCCAGCAGGTGCCTCATGGCGCACCGAAAGAATAGTTTGGAACAATTATAAGGGTGTACGGATACCCCCAGGGGGATATGCCCTGCAGATAAGAACAGTGTACAGAGGTAGAGCGCTGACCCTAAAGGTCATGACGCTCGAAGCGAGAGGACGCGCACTTGAAATCGAAATCGTTGAGCACCGCGGCGCTGCCGTAGTAATGCCCCTCTTGAATGCCAGCCATGTAGTGCTCGTTAGGCAGCGTAGGCACACGATTGGAGAGGAACTGCTCGAGTTCCCTGCGGGAACTATCGAGCCAGGCGAGAGACCTGAGGAGTGTGCTGCGAGAGAACTCGAGGAGGAAACAGGTTACAGGGCTTCGAGCCTAGAACTATTAGCCTCTTTCTACGCGTCACCGGGCTACTCGACGGAGGTTCTCTACGCATTTCTAGCTACAGGGCTAGCGAGAACAGAAGCCAGGCCTGAGGCGGACGAGGAAATAAGCGTTGAGATTGTGCCTCTGAAGGAGCTTGTAGAAATGGTGCGCTCGAACGTTATTAAGGACGCTAAAACCATAGCGACTCTCGCTCTCTATTTACTTAAGCAAGGTAAGGGACTCACTATCTGAGGAGCTCGCTTTTCTTTGCGATAACACAAAAAATTTAACTAGTGCATAGACGCTAAAACTCCTGGTGGAAAGCATGTCGATCTGGTGGTATAGGATGGCAAGGAGGTACTGGCTACCTTACCCGTACTACCCTTCACCCCCGCCGCCGCCTCCACAGCCTCAATCACAGCCGCAGCCTCAGCAGACCCAGCAGTACCAGGCTCAGTATACAACGCCCTACGCTCCCTACGTCTTCTACCCGCCGCCTCCGCTGCCTCCTCCGCCTGCTAGCCCTGAGGAGGAGCTGAGCATGCTAGAGGAATATAGAAGGCTATTGGAAGAGGACCTCAGGGAAATTCAAGAAGAGCTACGAGGAGTCGAGGAGCGTATCAAAGAGCTAAGGGAACTCCTTAAGTCTAAGAGGCAGAGACCCTAGCCCGTTTTCCTAGCCGTGGGGCCTCGACGTTATTATTAGGGGCCTGCTCTCAATGATGGCCATAACCACCTTACGCCTAGCGTTGTCAAGTATACGCCAAAGAGTGCCTCGCGAGACCCCCATCATCTTAGCGGCCTCATTCTGAGTCTTACCCTCAAGGTAGACGAGCCTAAGGGCCTCCAGCTCGTCTGGGAAGAGGTAAACAGGCTCTCTATTTTGCGAAGCCCCCATTGGGACGAAGACCTTCTCACCCGCTATCCACCTGAGCCTGCGGGGTATAGGTCTACGCCCACGCCCTCCTCTCCACCCATGCCTCCACCAGTACGGCCCCCCCACGCCTAACCCCAGTAGTAAAGGTGCAAGCGCTAATATAAAGGGGGTTTGCGGCTGGCTCTCCCTATCCACTCCCTCCCAGGGCCTTCTCCTAAGATCCTTTCGCCCGACGTGGCCTTCTCATTATAGCCAAGAGCCCATCTAACGGTGGGCGCGACAATCTCACATAACATGCACTAGCAACATATCTGCGAGTTCCCGCCATTGGAGAAAAGATTTTTATGTGCAATGTCTCAAAAATATCACGGTGGGATCATGGGATGGTGGGGATGGGGAAGAGGTGGGTGGAGAAGAGGATGGACAGGGCCGTGGCCCGGTCGAGGGCCTTTCAGTTACCTGCCCCCATGGCAGAGACCCGGCTGGCTATTCGGCAGAGGCTCGTGCTGGTGGCTGTTCGGGTGGCCGTGGGGGCTTAGGTGGTACTACCCGCCGTACTACACTCCATACTACCCGCTGTACTACGCCTGGCCGCTTCCATGGTGGGGCTATAGGTGGTACTACCCGCCGTACTATGCCTACCCCGCGCCTTACTACCCGTACTGGTAGGGGGGTGAGAGAGTGTCTTACAACCCGTATCCGTATTGGGCGCCCTATCTCTACTATCCGTACTGGTCTCTCCCTCTGATAGATCCGTTGGCACTAATGAGTTACTGGATGTACATGTGGACATACTACATCACAGCTCTGTACTACATCGAGATGTACAAGGTGATGGTTGAGGCTTGGAAGAAGTACATGGAGAGCATGGCCGAGGCCTTCAAGCCGCCAACTTGAAGCTTCGGGAGCGCCCTCGTTCCGTCTGTTAAGGCATTCCGTTAGTGCGCACCGCGCTTCGCGGCTAAGCCTAAAGAACTTTTAAAAAGGTGCCACGACAGAGTGAGCTGGCGTCACTATGGCAGTGGAGGCCTTCAAAATAGAGGGGATGAGGGACAATAAGCTACTGGGCAGGAAAGAGCTGAAGATAAGGATAGACCATTTCGGGAAGGGAACGCCCACGCGGGCCGAAGTCAGGGAAAAAGTCGCCAAGATGCTTAACGCGTCCATCGACCAGGTATACGTTAGGAAGATAGAGACCAAGTACGGGATGAACGTGAGCTGGGCAACTGTCCACGTGTATGATGACCCGAAGCGCGCACTGGAGATAGAGCCGGAGTACATT
>Ga0180302_10001473_pt1 | contig 11171 bp, 10 predicted proteins | sample GuaBasSediGuay17_FD_121794 | JGI IMG/M metagenome (GOLD analysis project Ga0180302, IMG submission 121794) | Subseafloor sediment microbial communities from Guaymas Basin, Gulf of California, Mexico - Guay17, Core 4571-4, 12-15 cm | ecosystem: Environmental > Aquatic > Marine > Hydrothermal... | reverse complement strand
GTTGGGAGATGTGTCCAAAATCTTTTTTCTATATCCTCCCAATGACCCAAACCAAACGTACTCCACACCCACTTTTTTAAGATGCTTCTTCAAATTCTCGGACTTAAAGTGTTCATGTTTCGATGTAGGAAAGCGTCTAACGTCTGCTAAAACTTCCACATTATACTTCTGCAGTAGTCTCAAAAATTCCTCAATACTCCTGTTTGAGTGGCCAATAGTGTAAATGGTCTTAGGCATATACTTTTAAATTGCTACAAGTCCTAATATCTTCTTCTCATCTCATTTTTACTTGCAAGACTTTAGCACTCCTTCACACTAGATCGTCTCTTAACGATGTTTTCTTTGAGACTAAGTAGTTTACTGACGATTAAAACTAATCAATATCTTATTTGCTTAATCTTGCAAAAATTTAGCAGGCAAAAATAGATGACTAAATTTAGTTGAGTAGATTTAGTAAAATTTATTAGTGAATGCCGAGGAATGCGGAACATGGACGCCGTTACTTCGCTGATTGCAGCTGCAGGTGCTTTCGCAGTTCTTTCATCTATCGGTGTTCTACTCACTAGAGATAACTTCTACGCTGCATTGTACATGTCTGTAACAATGCTTTTGATAGCAGCAATCTACGCAGTTTACAACGTCCAAGCCGTGGTTGTTATGATAGCGCTTATTTTTATCGGTGCTGTTGGTATAATCACAGTTGCTGTTGCTGCAAGCTATAGGTCTATGCCTTCAAGACGAGTTGATTTGCTATGGGTTGCTCCAGTAATTGTCGTTTTTGCAATTGTCTGTTATGCGTACATTAAATTGGCAAAGGGCGCAGTAAGTCCTATTGAGTTCGGATACTTCTCAGCTGTACCAACAGACTACCTGCTTGTAGTAATCTTTTTGTTCTCTGTTATAATTCTCATGATGCTTTCAGCGATAAAACTTGCTAGGAGGGTCGAACCATGATTTCGCAACTAGCAATCCTACTTTCGATTTCAGCCGCTATACTTTTAATTGCGTATATAACCGCGATATCTTCAAGAGACTTGGTAAGACTACTGATTAGCCTTGAACTAATGTTTGGTGCTGTCTTTTTGGCAATACTTCCTCTCTTCTCAATAGCACCAACCATGGCATTCGCCATAGCTCTGCTCACAATCTTCACAAGTGCAAGTGAGTTGCTTGTTCTAATTACAGCAATAATCCTCCTAGATAAGAGGAAGAAAGGTATTGGTGTTGATAAAGTTGCTGTAGGAGGAGATAGCCTATGAGCGGCTTGCTTATCTTACTCTTAATACCTTTAGTTGTGACGTTTATTCTACCTGCTTTTAGGCAGAAGGTTGCAACAGCAATTTCAGCCCTATCATTCCTAATCCCGATGTTTGGTATACTCTACTATCTGCTAACTCTACAGAACTTTGAACTTCACCTCTTCGACGTCAGTCCACCGATCGGTGAGTTCTACCTCTTTGCTGATCCAATATCAAATGCCTTTGGATTCACAATTTGCCTAGTTTCATCAATGGTTGCACTATACTCTCTCCCATACATGAAGCACCGCTTTGAGGAGATGGGAATTAATATAGAAAGGGAATTTAGGAAATACTGGTTCCTTTATAACTTATATGCTGTTTCAATGCTATGGCTTGTATATTCAGGAAACCTCATCCTCCTATACATATTCTTGGAGCTCTCCTTGCTCGCTTCGTTCCTGCTAATATACTTCTACGGTTACGGAAACCGGCAATGGGTTGGAATTCTATATTTCGTATGGACTCATATAGCCGGAGTTTTAGCACTCATCGGATTTCTAATTATAGGCTTTGAAAACAAGACACTAGCTTTACATGCAATTTCAGCTGTTGGATTTACGGCTTGGCTCCTGATATTTTTAGGTATGATCGTGAAATTACCAGGGCTTGGTCCGCATATCTGGCTTCCATGGGCTCATGCAGAAGCACCAACACCTGTTAGCGCTTTACTAAGTCCCTTGACTGTTGGACTTGCCGGATACGTTCTTCTCAGAATCTACCAAATAGATCCCTCATTTATTAACACATTCAGAGATCCAATAATAACCTACGCCTTAGTATCAAGCGTTTATGCGGGATTGTCCGTATTTAAGCAAAAAGATTACAAGAGACTTTTAGCATACTCCACAGTTTCTCAAATGGGTTACGTTCTAATAGCAATTTGCCTAGGAACCTCAGGGCTCGTGGGATTGGTAATTCAGTATATGAGCCACGCATTCGGTAAGGCTATATTATTCATGACGGCTGGAGCGATAATTACTACGTTCCATGGTCTTAGAGATTTGAACAAAATGAGCGGTATGCACGAATACATTCCAACTATCGCAAACGCGGCTCTCTTAGGCTTTATGACTCTAAGTGGAATTCTAACAATAGGCATGTTTGCAGAGTTCTTCATCTTAGTAGGTTTGACAGAAATATACGGATTTGACATCAAAACAATTCTCGCGGTTGTACTAGTGTTCATAATATCTGGCCTGTACAGCTTCTACACAATGAGGGTCATATATTACGGAAAGCCCGCCGGTTACGAAAAGCCAAAATTCAGTAGATTACTCGATGTTCCACTTTATGTCATTGCCTTCTTCTCAATACTGTTTATATTCCCTCCACTCGCCACAGCCTTGCTTAATGGAGTTAAACTTGCCCTTGGAGGTGTTGCACCATGATAGAAATACTTGCACTCCTACTTCTCTCACCGATAGTTGCAAGCATACCAATTGCAATAGCATGGGGAATGGAACCAAAACCTGAATGGGCGAGGAAGCTGCCAGTCCTCTCAGTCTTTGGTCTCTTCGTCTCACTTTGCTCTGCACTTCACATACTATTTAATGTTGGTGAGCTTAGCATCGAAAGCGAGCCAATATTCTACACAATTTCATGGTTACCAGAACTTAATATCAACTTTGTATTTGTATTTGATTATCTAAGCAAGCTAATGGGTGCTCTTACAGCAATTATAGCATTTCTCATAGGAGTTTATGGGCTTGAATACATGAAAGATGACTACAGGCTCGGATGGTACTGGTTCTTCTTCAACCTCTTCACAGCATCAATGCTCTTGGTCGTTTATAGCGATAACCTGCTCATGCTACTAATTGGATGGGAAGGATTGGGAATTGCCTCTTGGGGACTTATAGGCCACTGGTTTAGAGATGATGATGAGTTAAGCTACGTCGGAGTAATTGGTAGAAAAGTTGGGCCTCTCAACATGTTCTGGTCACCAAGTTTTGGTGGTTGGAGAGCAATATCTACAATAAGAGTTGGAGACATGCCAATGTTCTTTGCAATTGGAGCAATATTCGCACTTACAGGTAATCTAAACATATCGCAGATAAATTGGGAGGGGTTAGCTGAACAAATAGGAGTAGCTGGACTGGTTATACTCCTTCTTGCATTCTTACTAGGTCCATTTACGAAGTCTGCACAGCTACCGTTCAGCGAGTGGTTAATGACGGCAATGACAGGTCCTACCACAGTTAGTGCTCTGCTTCACTCAGCTACAATGGTTGCTGCTGGTACATACGTTTTCATGAGACTAAGCTGGTATCTTGAGCCTTGGAACTTGCATGCAAGTGGTATCGAATACATCTATATCTTAGTCTTATTCCTAGGACTATTCTCAGCATTCTATGGAGCTATTGTAGCTACAGGTTGTCTTGAAAGAAAGGTTCTACTTGCAGCCTCTACAATGTCTAGCCTTGGTTTGATGTTTGCCACAGCAGCTGCAAGCTACTGGGTCGGTAAGATTGCAATAATCGTTGCCTTCTGGTATCTCATAATCCACGCATTTGCTAAGGCTACATTATTCCTTGTCGCCGGACATCTAATACATGTCACACACGACAGGTTCTGCGTTGGAGATACGGAAGTGGCCAAGAAACTGAAACTTGCTTTCGTTGTCACAATTGTAGCAACAATATGTCTTTCTGGAATTCCCCCATTCACGGCATACTGGGTAAAATCAGCCATGGACGAAGTTATGCACGAACTTGCTCACCATGGCTTAGGACTTAATCCACTGGCACTTCTCATACTTACGTCAATCGCATACGCAGCGTTTCTCGCTAAGTTCCTAAGCCTTAACTTCTACAAAGGCAAAAAAGCACACCTTCACCTCCACGGTGGCGGAGTTATGGGTACAGCATACACAGTAATGGTGTCAATGCTGGCGGTTATTCTGGCAGTCTTCCTAACATCATATGAAGAGCCGTTCCCAGAATTCATACACGCTGGATTTGTTGCATCTTCATTTGCAGTTGGAGTGCTAGTATTGGCATCTTACAGCTTTGCTCTCGTAAAACCGCAAATTAAAGCTTTGTCTCCTATAGGAACATTCCTCAGCGACAGGATGTACCTGCCATTCCTGAACGATTACATAGTTCCAAAGATTGGATGGGCCCTAGCCAAGCTTGTAGACTACGGAAACAGGCTTATAGACTACACGTGCCACCAAGCAATTCCGCAGTTGTTTGAAGTTTACTCGCACGGTGTAAGATACATCCAAAGCGGAAGTCTAGAAAGGTACGTAAGAATTGTCATAGGATTTGTGCTGTTAATTATGGTAATAGCTGTTGTAGCGGGGTGGTAAAATGGAGTTGGCAATACTCTCGGCCATAATAGTCCTAACACTTTCGGCAGCAATTTCATACAAAAGTAGGCTAATCTCATTCATACTCAGCTTAGCTTCAATCGTCTTTGTAAGTGCCGTCAGTGCAAATATTTACACAATCCTCATTCTAGCTGTAGCCTTACTAAATTTGTTTTCACTCCTCAGCATTAGAAACAACCAAATTGCTGGTGTTGACTATTCAATGCTTGCTATAATGGCTGTAGCAACAGCTTACGTGTTCTTCGTAAAGGATCTTGCAATTTTGCTAACACTCTTCGTGGTTGTATCCGTTCCCACTTACTTACTAGTAATGGTCAGTGACAAAAAAGTCAATGTAGATGTCGGAATCAAGTACGTTACATTCATGGTGATCGCAACAGTTCTCTTTCTAATAGGTGCCGCACTACTGTACTTCTCCTACCCCACACCAACAAACATACTCTACCCCATAGGATTGCTCCTACTAATAACAGGTCTTGGTATTGAAGTAGGAATTGCTCCAGTTCATGAGTGGGTTCCAGATGTATTCTCAACAGCAGATCCAATCCCCGTTTCAATCATTGCCTCTTTAGCCAAATTTGTACCATTTATTGTAGCCTACAAGATTCTGCTAATGACATATACACCATCCGCAACAGTGATACTGCTAGTTGTTGGGATTATAGCAGCTGTCTCAATGTTTATAGGAAACATAGGTGCACTTACTGCTAAGGAAACAAGCAGAGTGCTGGCTTATTCAACTGTCGCTAACATGGGTTACATTCTTGCAACATTTGCCGCACTTTCCAACCCGAAGTACATATACTTCGCCATAGCCGGAGGTTTACTCCAGCTAGCTGTAAACTCCTTCGGTAAAATAGGCTTCTTTACATCGATAAAAGATGGTAGCACATCCCCAATTACAGCATACTTATTAACGTTCTCGTTTATAGGCTTACCACCGCTTATGGGGTTCTGGTCAAAGCTGTTTATTCTCTACTCATTAGTATACTCTGACTTCTTATGGCTGGCAGTTGTTCTAGTCATAAACTCTGCAATCTCAGTACCATATTACTTAAGACTTGCAAGAGAGCTTGGAGTCGGATGGAAGTACTCTGTGGCAAATGTTGTAGCAACGTTTGCGGCTTTTGCTATGCTGGTAACTGTTATTCCTCCAGACTGGTTTGTAGAGACTATCAAATTCATGGAGGTGTAAAAAATGATAGAGAATGCTCTTATAGTAATTATTCTGATCGCAGTTGCGCTGTTAACAGATGTTGTGATACTTATACTAGCTAAAATTTTCCCACGTTATAGGCCGACGGATGCTAAGTTATCACGATTTGAGGCAGGAAACCCGCCAATAGGTAGACCAAAATGGGTCCTGCCAATGCAGTACCTTGGGTTCATGTTAATGTTCATGGCAGCTGAACCGATACTTGTTATGCTTCTGCTATTCTCAGCATTTCCAAAGCTGGATGTGTACGGCATAACGCTAATAGCGTTTGTACTCCTACTTCCAGCAATCTATGTAGCTTACCAAGTATCATTAGAAATTGCCGAATTGAGGAGGGATGTGTATGGATGAATTCATAACCTTTTTGAGAAGCGGTCCGCTCGGACCCTTTAAGAGAAAAGCCACTAAGTGGAGTCTCTGGCCAGTTCACCTTGTTACTGCATGTTGTGGTGCTGAGCTTGCTCACGCTTTTGCTTGTGGTTACGATGGTGAAAGACTTGGCGCGCTAAACTACGGAATCGCTAGGCAAACGAACTTAATAATTGTAGAAGGTGCGATTACAAGAAAAATGGCAAAAGTCCTCAAAATGACTTGGGAACAAATGCCAGACCCAAAGTTTGTAATAGTAATGGGAGCTTGTGGTTTAAAGGGTGGTTTGTTCTGGAATGGATACCATCTCGTAAGGCCGTCTGACGTAGTTCCAGTAGACTTCTTTATACCAGGCTGTCCACCAACACCGGAAGCTTTGCTGAGATCAATAAGACAGCTCCAAGAGAAAATCGATACTGGAGAGGCAAAGACTTCTGCAACGTTCCCTGAGATAGAATTGAAAAAGAATAGAAACCGAAAGATTATACCTAGGCCTCCAAAACACATCTCAAAGGCTCCTGCTATAATTGTAAATGTTCCAAAGGAGGTTGACTGGGAATTTGGAGGCAAATTGTGTGAGGATATAAAAGCTAGAATGGGCGAAATTGTAAAATCTATAACAATTACTGCTAAGAATAGAATTGCTATAAAAATAGCCAGAGAGGATATTTTAAAGGCTGCAAGAATACTTAAAGGTCTTGGCTTCGATCACGTAAAATCTGTAAATGTCATCGACGTTATAAATAAAGACAAGTTCATTGTGGAATACCACTTCTCAAGCTACAGTGTCAAAGAGTTGATGCCCATACTCGTGAACCTCTTTATGGATGTTCCAAGAAGTGATGCAAGAGTCAAAAGCCTTTGCAATTTATACCCTAGTGCAGATTATCTCGAAAGAGAAATGCACGACTTCTTCGGAGTTATCTTTGAGGGTAACCCTGGAATGGGACAAAAGTTCTTGCTAGCTCCCGACGCCCCAGAATATCCTCTTCGCAAAGATTTCAAGCTTGAAGAGGAAGTATACGTAAGAGGTGATTGAAATGGATGAGTACATACTCGATGTTCCTGTTGAACCTCCTAAAGAACTTCGTTCACTATTCATTCCTGTACCTCCGGATTATGTCGAAGAAGCCTATAGAAGTGACGAATTTCTAATCTTGGTAGGTCCTCAGCACCCAGGAAGCGGACACATGAGATTAATAGTTAAGGTAAAGGGAGATATAATTCAAGAAGTCATACCAGATCCAGGTTACGTTCATAGATCTATGGAAAAGTTAGCAGAGAATAGGTTATACATTCAAAACATTCCACTCTTTGAAAGACCAGCTATCATGGACGCTGCAAACTTTAATCTTGGATATGTCAGAGCAATAGAAGAAGCTCTTGATATAGAAGTGCCTGAGAGAGCAAAGTACATCAGAACAATACTTGCAGAATTGTGTAGAATAGGTACTCACCTCTACGATGCTGCTATTCTTGCAGTCTTTATTGGGCACACAACAGGATTCATGTGGCCATTTGGCATTAGAGAACTAATTTGCGAGGCTCTTGTAAGGATAACCGGTGCAAGGTTTACTTCATCATTCATCATACCTGGAGGTGTAAGAAGAGATGTTGATGAAAGTACACTTCGCTTCGTATACGACTCAACTTTTGCGATAGAGCGAAGATTAGAGTCGTTTGAGAAAATCTTTATCAAAAACCCTACAGTAGTGGCAAGGTTGCAAGGAGTTGGAGTGCTAACAAAAGATGAGGCCATAAAACACGGCGTTGTGGGACCTTTCTTAAGGGCATCTGGTGTCGAGTACGATGTTAGAAAAGTGGAACCATACGAAATGTACGATGAATTGACCTGGGATATTCCCGTTTCAGATGATGGGGATGGATATTCTAGATTTTTAGTTCGAGTTAACGAGATTTCACAGAGTTTGAGCATAATAAGGCAGTGCATAATGAGAATGGAAGAGGGAAGGGTTATAAGTGACCAGATATGTGAGAACGGAAAAGAGATAAGAGGGAACTTCTTCGACGCTCTTGGAAACATAGTGCTACCAGCAGGAGAGTATACAACACTTACTGAGGCTGCAAGAGGTTTGCTTCTCTATACAGTTATAAGTGACGGAGAGTCGAACGTACCATACAGAGTTAGAATCGTCACTCCCGGATGGTTATACTTAAAGGGATTCATGGAATCACTTAGAGGCGAAAGACTTGCCGACTTACAGGCTATCTACGGTAGCTTCGGATACTTCCCACCGGAGGCTGATAGGTAGGTGGTAAAAATGTTCGCAGAATATATAGCATATCTGTTTGATTTGTTTACAAAAAACATGGTTAGTATACCTTTAATTCAGCCGATCGTTGATTATCTTCTCCAAATTCCATTAATAAATCTAATCGTCGCTTTAATCTTATGGAGACCGTTTTTCGCAGTAGTTATTGCACCAGGTTTGGGAGTACTAATATTATACCTACTATACATAGTCTGGTTTGAGAGAAAACTGACGGCAAGAGTTCAGTGGAGAGTTGGACCTTTAGAGGTTGCAAGACCAATAAGAGGTGCCATACAGGCATTGGCAGATGGTTTGAGATACTTCTTCCAAGAAGCCATAGTTCACAATGAAGCTCACAGACCATACTTCATCCAACTACCAATTCTCGCATTTATACCTGTGCTTCTTCCAATTCTCTTCATTCCAGCTGGTAACGTTGTTGGTATTAAATCGCCCTTTGCAATTCAGCTAATAGTTTCATTTATAGCATTAATCCCTGTAACTGTAGTCGCTATCGGCTGGGCTTCGAATAGCAGGTTCGCTTACATAGGTTCAGTTAGAGAAGCTTTCATGTACTTCGCATACGAGGTCCCGTTCATAATTGCTGTAATGTCAATGATCTTCCTCTACGGGAGCGGGGACCCATTCATTGCTGTTGAAAAACAGACAATACCTGGCGCTTTCCTAAATCCCGTTGCATTTATAGTATTTATAATCGCAATGCTAATGGCAACTTCGAGGTTACCATTCGATATTCCTGAAGCTGATCAAGAAATTGCATTTGGACCATTCGTCGAATATTCCGGTATCCTTTTTGGGTTAGCTATGACTCTGGCATATGAAAAACTGTACCTAATGGCCTTGCTTTTCACACTACTATTCCTAGGTGGCTGGAGTGGCCCTGAGTTTTATCTTCTAGGAGACCTGATGCCCGTGATATGGCTACTTCTCAAGACAATTGTAGTGATATCAATAATTGCCTTGGTAAGATCAATCTACGCAAGATACAGACTTGATCAAGCTTTAAGAATAGGATGGACATCTATACTTGCACTATCCCTCGTGGCGCTCGTAATTGGTGTTATAGGAGCGTGGTTAGCATGATGAGGATTGAAAAAGTCAGACCAAACCTGATTAAAACAATTAAAGACCACATTGATGCTATCAGCGTTGCAGCGAAACAGGCGGTAAAGCCGGACAGGATAACAATAGAATACCCAAGAGAGAGGAGAAAGTACCCTGATAATTTCAGAGGCTTTATAGTTTTCGATAAAGATAAGTGTATAAGTTGCTTTAGGTGTGCTCACATCTGTCCAGCTAATGCTATAGTTATGGAGGATTATGATAACAGATATCCTAGCATAGATTATGCAAAATGCATATTTTGCCACTTCTGCATCGACAGTTGCCCAACTGGAGCAATAAAGACTAGTAAGGTTCACGACGTCGCTTTTAAGTCTCTAGACGAAATGTGTCTGCACACAACACAGATTACAAAGATTCCAGAAATTGTAAGGAAAGAAGAGAAATACACTGTCGAGTATTCTGTAGAGCGCGGAGTGTGGAAGTTGGTAAAGAAGAGAAAACTTGACAATCTCGAAGTGGAGGTTCCACCACCGGAAGTAAAAGTAAGAAAGGCTGCTTGCATTGATCCCGAAAGTTGCTTAGGTTGCAGACTGTGTAAAAGAGTTTGTCCACAGGATGCAATAAGACTGGAGGAGTGCGAAGTTTCACCTGACTTGGAAATTACAGGAACTATGTGTGTGCTAAAAATTGATGTTGAAAAGTGTACAGGATGCGGATTATGCGTAAGACAGTGTCCAATGCAAATTCTTGTACTTGAGGAGGTGAAAGAGTGATCGCCAGAGAGTGGCGGTTTCCACTTCCTGAGAGAAGACACAAGAGAAAGTACTTCTGGAACTTGAAAATGGAAGTGATAGACACTGGTCTCTGCAGCCACTGTTCGACTTGTGCTGCAGTGTGTCCCGTAGAAGGAATAACTACTGGCGATAAACCAATTGATTTTCCTACTTGGGTTAAAGATTGTGTTGATTGCGGAGCATGTGTAAAAGTATGCCCGAGATGGGATTACAAACCCTTAAACGGGCTTGGAGAGTATATTGAGATTCTATCAGCCAAGTCAAATAGGTTTGTTGGTCAAGATGGAGCTATGGTCAGCGAAATTACTGCTTCAGCACTTGAAATGGGAATAATTGAGAGAGCAATATTCGTAGGAAGAGATGAGAATTGGAGAACAAAAATCATAACAATAAAGCGCCCAGAACAGCTTTACGACAGAAAAATAACTGGAACTAAATACAGTTATGCTGATGTTCTTCCAGCTCTGAAAGATGCTGTGCTCAAGTCCGAAGCAGTGGGAATGGTTGGCACGCCGTGCATGGTTTCAGGTGTTAGGAAAATGCAGAGAAACTTCAAGAAATTTGAAAGGATAAAACTCGTCATTGGACTATTCTGCACGGAGAACTTCTACCACCACCAACTCTATGAATTTCTTCTTAAAGAAAAAGGTGTTGACTTAAGAAACGCTGTAAAAACAGATATAAAGAAAGGTAAATTCATAGTGAGATTAAAGGATGGTGGAAAAGTTAGCTTTCCAGTAAAGGAGTTTGAAGAGATTATTCCTTCTGGATGTAAAGTCTGCCAAGACTTTTCTGCAGTTG
>Ga0180302_10001472_pt1 | contig 11172 bp, 12 predicted proteins | sample GuaBasSediGuay17_FD_121794 | JGI IMG/M metagenome (GOLD analysis project Ga0180302, IMG submission 121794) | Subseafloor sediment microbial communities from Guaymas Basin, Gulf of California, Mexico - Guay17, Core 4571-4, 12-15 cm | ecosystem: Environmental > Aquatic > Marine > Hydrothermal... | reverse complement strand
GTATTCACTGCGGCAACGATAACGGCTTTAGGAACGCTCTTGCCTTCCTTTTCCAAGGCTAGGGCTTGGGCAACCTCGGAAACCACGGGGGCCGCGCCAACGTAGGCTACATCCACGGCTCCAGCCATGAATCTTTCCATTTGGGGAGGACCTGAAGGAAAGCTTTCCTCGACAATTGTAACCTTGTAGCCTTTCTCCGCAGCCATCTCCTCTATCCAACCCTTCTCAAGAATTATGAAGGCGGCCAGGTGATGGTCGCTTTGCTGGTAGGTGAAATGGATGGTTATCTCCCTGCTTGGAGGAGGGCCCACAAAAGCGAAATAGGCAATTATCCCCCCGACAACGATGACTATCACGGCTATGAGTGTTGCTAAGGTTTTAGTGGCGCCTTCCAATTTTCACCCCTCTTTCCCTTGCCTGTTTTATTAGGTGTGCCTTCTATTAATTTTTCCCTTTTTGTATTGTTCTTTTTTCCTAAAAAGGAAAATTTTTAAGCTGGAATTTCCTTATAGATTAATTATGTTCTCGAAAAGAATCTTTGAGGTAGGCTTCAAGAAGGCTTTGGAGGAGGAGCTTAAACGTAGGAAGATGAGCATTAGGGAGCTGGCTGAAAAGACGGGGCTTCCCCTTGCAACCCTCTACAAGATAACTTCTGGAGAGCGAGATCCACGTTTCTCAACAGTGAAACGGATAGTTGAAGTTTTGGAACCTTCTAGGAAGCCTTTCATCGCGGTTATTGCTGCCAAGTTCATTTTAGACCAGTTGAGAACCAGGGAAATAAAGGTTGAAGGGAGAAGGTTTGAGGTTAGAGAGTACCCTGCCACATCTATTGAAGACTGCATTGTGGCTGCTGTTAAAGCCGAGAAGGAGGGGGCTTCAGGCCTTATATGCGCCCCTGTATTTGCCTCCATCATTGAGAAGCTGGTGGATATTCCGGTGGTTATCCTTAAGCCTGGGGAAGCCGTCCTTAAGGATGCCTTGAAAGACCTTGCCGGAAAACTGTCTCGAAGCTAGCCTTCAAAGTTTAAGGTTAACCCGCAGTAAAGCCTGTGAAAGCGTTCTCCTAGCCTCTCAGCAAAAATTTTTTCAGCTTGGAAGCCTGTGCAATGGCCACTGTAAACTTCTTCAACTTTCAGCTTCCTGAAGGCTTCCACGGTTTTTTCTATCCGTTTTTTCGAGGCGCCGACAAGGTGGAATCCCCCTATTACCGCTCTGATCCCGCTGGCTTTGGACAGCCTTAATGACTGTTTCAAAATGTTTATGATGCCTGCGTGGGCGCATCCTGAAACCACGAGGATACCCTTTTTGAGGCAGATGAATAGGGAGAGGTCGTCTAGGAAAAGGTCGACTTTAAGCTGGCCGTTTTCAACCGTGTAAACTTTGAGGGGTGCTTCCCTTTCAAAGTCTACGCTTCTTTCGATTTCCCCCGTAGTGTATACGGCTTCGGTTAGCTTCACAGGCTCCCGGGAGAGCACCCACTGTCCTCCAAGCTTTTCAGCCTCCTCTCTAGTGTTCTCCTTTAAGCCTACCACTTCGAGTTTAGGCCTTAAGATTATGCTTGTCTTGAAAATTTCTGGGTGGGCTATGATGGGAATGTTCCCCCTTCCTATAGCTTGCAAAAGCTTGAGAAGTCCACCTGTATGGTCGTAATGGTTGTGGGATAGGACTATGAGGTCGATGATGGAAGGATTTATCCCTAAAGTTTTCATGTTGTAGAGGATGGGGTCAGCGTTGGTTCCAGTATCGAAGAGAATGGTTTCCTTCCCACCTTTCCTTTCCACCTCTATCAGGTAGGAGACTCCATGCTGAGCCCAAAGCCTGCTTCCGTATCCAGCATAATCGTCGGCGAGAACGGTGAGCTTAACCTTCTCAACGGCTTCCTTTTCAGCCGCCAACCCAGACCCCACTCCCAAGCCAACATTACCTTTAAGCTTCCTTAACCCTTTAAGCTATCGTCCAGCGGCTTCAGCCCGAGGGGATGGAACCTTGAACGCTTATGAAAGGGTTATGGAGGCTCTTTTGAAGGGGCGGTCCCATGTGGATAGGCCTCCCTGCATTAACCCCACCTCCACGGCCACGGTTCAACTCATGGAGGAGACGGGTGCCTACTGGCCTGAAGCCCATTGGAACCCTGAAAAAATGGCTAGGCTGGCCTCCGCTGCCCATCGTTTAGCCGGGCTGGAAAACGTTTCCCTCCCCTTCGACATAACCGTTGAGGCGGAGGTTTTGGGGGCTGAGGTAGACTTTATGGAGGAGCCTGCCTCCCGAAAGGTTTTCATCTGGCCGAAGGTGAAGAAGCCTGTCATCAGCGGCCCTGAGAATGTTCATCCTCCAGGAGAGGTGAGGGAGGCGGGGAGAATCCCGAAGATTTTGGAGGCCATCCGTCTGCTTAAAAGAGAGTTTGAAGGTTTAACCCCCGTAAATGTGATTTTAACGCCTCCCTTCACTTCTCTGGTTCAAGGCTTAGCCGACCCGGTGAAGTTTCTCCCCCTACTGGTTAGGGAGCCTGAAAAGGTTAAGGCGATTCTCGACGCTCTGGTGGAGGTTTTCGTGGAGATAGCCTTAGCCTACGAGGAAGCTGGAGCAGACATTATAACGCTTCACGATATGGGCGCCTGCGTGGGCATGGTTTCCCCTGAACAATTTAAAATCTTCGTTTCTCCCTATCTGAAGAAAATAGTTAGAGCGGTTAAAATTCCAACCATCCTAAGCATTTGCGGCTACACGCTCCCCATAGTTGAGGCTATGGCCTCCACGGGAGCCACAGCCATAGCCGTAGACGAGAAAACCTCCATGGCGGAAGCGAAGAAGGCTGCTGGAAAAGTTAAGCCAGGCTACCCTGTAGCCGGAAATATTTCCACAACCCTTCTGAGCGTTGGCTCGCTTCGAGAGATAGCTGACGCTGTTGGAAAGGCCTATGCTGAGGGTGCAGACCTTATAGCGCCGGGATGCGACTTCCGCCTTGACACCCCAACAAGAAAAATACAGTTTTTCGTGGAGTCTGTGAAACGTCTGAAGGGAGGGTTTTTCCCTTTTTAGCTTCTCTCCGTTCTTCTTCCCGGTGTTGGATAGTGGGGTGTGGGGACAAACTCTACGGTTGGCCTGGCCTGGATAGGTTGCGGGTAAAGCTCCATTAAAGTGTATACCTCCGGCGGTATGCCGACGGTTACCGGGAGGCCTAGCTCCCTCAACTGCTCCACGGTGATGGGATAGTCGTGGGTCCACTGTCCTCCAGCCAAAGCTTCAGCCAGCTTCCGCGCCTTTTCCTCCCCAAGCTTATCCCTTGTAAGCCTCACGATAAGCTCCTCCATCTGCTTTACAGCCTTAGCTGCAATATCCGCCTTAATCAGGGTTTCGTCGTCAACTTTATCCACCCCCTTCTGCTGGACAGCCCTTATAATGGATACGGCTGGCAGGGAGCCACGCGTTGAGTCAGCCAGCTGAGGGTCAACCGGACCTAAAACCGCGTGGGGATCCATAACGATTTCGTCGGCGGCCAAAGCGATAAGGGTTCCACCGCTCATAGCGTAGTGGGGAACTATCACCTTCTTTTTGGCTGGATGGTCTTTTAGGGCTAGGGCTATTTGGGCTGCTGCCAGCACCAAGCCTCCAGGAGTGTGGATGATGAGGCAGATAGGCATGTCCGGGGGAGTGTTCCTGATGGCCCTCAAAACCTGCTCGGAATCTTCAATGTCAATGTAGCGGTAGAGGGGGATGCCGAAAAGCGATATTCGCTCCTGCCTGTGAATCATGCTTATCACGCGGGCGTTCTCCTTCCGCTCGATTTTCCTTATAAGCCTCAACCTAGCGTCTTGAAGCATTTTATGCTGGATTTGAGGCCAGAGAAAGACTAGGAGAATGAAAAACCAGAAGAAGATCCCTATTCCTTCAGCTATGTCGGACATTTTGGTCTTCCTCCAAAATCTTACTAGGCTAGTTGGAGGGCTTCCAAGTTAACCTGCTCTGAAAGCAGCCTAACCAGGAGGTCTCGAAGGTCCTCCGCAGAGTTTCTAAGGAGGAGGGATATCTCCCTTTTAGGTTTAACATAGAAACCTTTCCGGCATTTTTCAGGGGAAGCGAGCAGACTGGTATACTTTAAGGTTTCTTCGCTGGCTTTCTCCACGTAAACGCCGAGGTTGGGGTAGGGGCAGACCTCACAGCTGGAACCGCAGAACTCGCAGAGGCTATAGGTGGCCTCCAAGATTTCTAGGGCCCTCTGAAGAGAGGAAACAGGGGGTTCCCCGCGTCCTGAAGCTTTCACCCTCCGCCGTCTCCCCTTTCTGAAAAGGGCTTTCTCAAGTTTTCTGACGGCTTCCTCAACCTCCCGCTTGCTTCTAGCCCCTGTTAACACCGCCTTGCCGTTGGAGAAAAGTAGGGCCACCGTTTTAGGCTGGTCCAGCTGGTAAATTAGGCCTGGAAACTGTTCAGGCTCATAAATGGTTTTGGTGAGGCTTTTAGCAGCCTTCTCCAGGTTTATCTTTTTTCCGAAATCGAGGAGGGCAACCACGTTTTGAATTTTAACCTGCGGCTTCCCTCTGAGTTTGACTCCGCGGTTTTCCAGCTTGTCCACAACTTTTTTAACGGCTCTTCTAACCCCCTGCTCCGAGCTTGACCCTGTGCATATCATTTTTCCCGTGCTGAAAATCAGGTTAACGGTTTTAGGCTTCTGAAGCCTTACAACGAGGCCTGGAAACCTGTTTCTCCGGGTTAAAGGTATGGAGAAGGCTTTCCCCACATTTCTAAGAGGGATTCTCTGCCCAAAATCTACTGAAGCAACTACATTACAAATTTTAATGCTGGTTGCCATGGTTTCACCAAAATTTTAGTAAGCCTGTGAGAGGTCTGCCCCAATATTTTTTAACGTTTTTTACACCCTTAAGTTTTCCCTTTTTCAGTCTTGCTGGAGTAATGCTCATTTTTTCCGACTTTTCCACGGTGAGCCTGCCTTGAAAATATATGTGCGATGAAAGGGTTTGATTATTGTGAGTTCAAGATTGAAGGTGGCATCTATGCCTGAAAACTTTGAACTCCCATTTTTACATGTCTCCCTGGTAGGCTCAATGGTAGCCTTCCTATTCCTTTTAAACCAGTTTGAAGGCGGAAGACTCTGGTTTGCCTCAGATGTTTCCTACCATCTTTTAGCCGTAGCCTGGCTGGTGGCAGCCCTCCTCCTAGCCCATAAAGCCCGTCTCGCCAGGGGGTTTGAAGCCTCGAAAAGGTGGCTTCTAATAGCTGTTTCAGCGTTTCCACTATCTTTGGCCAGTCCAGCCTGGTCCCTATGCCTCTACACTTCCAACGTGGCTTTCTGCTTCCTGCTGCTTCCCTTCCTTCTGCTGATGGTTGGAATAGCCCTCGCCTCTGCAGCCATATCCCTTCAACTTGAAACTCTTAAAGGCAAGATGTCCTGGAAATCAATGGTTGCCGCAGGCTTAATGATTATCCCGATGGGCCTCGTCTTCTCCCTGCTTCTCCTAGGACCCCTAGCCTTCCTGCCTTTAAACTCCACGGGGAAACTTCTGGCTTTCTCCTTCTTCGTTCTAAACCTTATTCTGTTGGCTTTCTGCCTGATGGGTTTGGCTTTGAAATCCTTTGAAGATTCGATGGGATGGTTCATGCTTCATGTGGGCTTCATATTTCTGGTGAGCGGAAACCTTGCCTTCTTCCAGTCGGTTCTGGTTGCGGTGAGCTTTGCGCCTTTAAGCAGCCTTCTCCTATCCTTCGGCTTCTTAGCCTTAATCTTAGCCTTCTACTTGGGCTGGAGAGAGCTACATTCTCTTCAGGGTGGGAATCCCCATAAGGCTTAAACAGTTCCCTAAAACTTTCCTTACCCCCTCAACCAGCCAGAGTCTTGAAGCTTTAAGGTCGCCCTCAGCCTTTAACACGGGCAAATGGTCATAGAAGAGGTTGAAGGCTTCCGCCAGCCTACTAGCATACTGCGTTAAGCTTTCAACCCTATATTGGTCGGCTGCCTCCTGGAAAACTTCTGGAAACTTGGAGAGCTCGATTATTAGCCTGCGTTCGAGAGGATGGTTTAAAAGTTCAGGTTTGGCTGGTGGCAGGCTGGCTGAACCGTATTTGCGGAGGATGCTGTTGGCTCTAGCGTAGGCGTACTGAATGTAGGGGCCGCTGTTAGCCTCAAAGTTTAACACTCTGTCCCAGGTGAAGTTGACAACCTTCAGAGGTGAAACGTTCAGCATTGCGTACTTGATGGCTCCTAAGCCTACGGCTTTCGCTATCTACTTTTTCTCTTCGCGGGGAAGGTTGGGGGAGCGTTTGTCCACCTCCTCGTAGGCTCGGCTTTCAGCCTCCCTAAGCAGCTCGTCGAAGGTTACGTAGCGTCCCCGCCGCCTCGACATTTTGTATCCAGGAAGCTTGACCAGCTCGTAGGCGCAATGGTAGAGGCCTTCCAAAGCCTTCCAAACTCCCAGGGTTACAAGGGCAACTTTAAGTTGGACTTGGGCGAGCTTCTGGTCTACGCCGATAACGTTTACCGCCCGGTCAGCCCACCTAAACTTTTCAAGATGGTAGGCGATGTCGCGGGTGGTGTAAAGAGTGGTTCCATCCCGCCTGGTTAAAGTTAAAGGAGGAAGCTTATCGTGAAAGTTCAGCTTATCTCTTATTCCGAGGGTTTGAGCTGCCTCCTCCACCTCGAAGATTAAGGCTCCCTCTTGAACCTTAACGTAGGGGGTTTCCCTGAGCCTGGTTAAGACTTCCTTAACCTTTCCCTCCCACACCAATTGGCTTTCCCAGTCCCAGCTGTCGAAGCCTATTCCAGCCTTCCTTAAGGTTTCCCTGAAGCCTTCAAGGCAGAGGTTAACGATTTCCTTTACAAGCCTAACGGCTTCCTCCTCCCCCCTCTCATAGTTCCGCAGGATCTCGTCGACGCTTTCCTGCGGGTTTGAATCCTTTTTCACGGCTTCAATAATGGTGTAAAGGGCCTCCCTATTCTGGCTTTCAAGCTCCGCAGCCACAGCCACATACTCGTCTAGGCTTCGTCTAAGCCTTTCAGCCTCCCCGCCTGAGGCCTGCTCAAGCTGCTCCTTTAGCCTTCGAATTTCAAGGGCGGCGTTGGTGGCCGTATAGATGAAGCCCAGCTTGAAGTCCGGTTTGCCCTCCAGCTTGAGGCCTGCCTCCTTTAGAGCCCGATAGCCGTAGGCAACTATGGCAACCTGCCTTCCCATATCGTTCACATAGAAATGTCTTCGAACTTGGTGGCCTCTCGCGGCGAGCAGGCGGGAGAGGCAGTCGCCTAGGATGGCGTTTCGGGCGGTGCCTACATGGAGGGGCCCATTAGGGTTGGCGCTGGTATGTTCCACGATGATTTTTTCAGGCCTATCCGTTTTGAGGAGGCCGTAGGCTTCCTCAAGCTTTTCCAACGCCTTAAAGGTGAGTTCTGCCAGGCGAACATGGTTCACTTTAAAGTTGATGTAGCCCCCTGCTAGGTTCACCTCGGAGACGAGATTGAAGGCTTCGCTTTCAAGGATTTTGAAGATTTTCTCTGCAGCCTCGGAAGGGTTGACTTGGAAGGTTTTGGCTAGGTCGAAGCCTATAGTGGAGGAGAGGTCGCCGTATTGGGGGTTTGATGGAGGCTCCACGAGGAAGCGAAGAGGCTTGAAGGTGGGGTAGGCTTGGGTTAAGGCTTTTCTTAAAGCCCTATCGCATTCCTGTTTGAAGGCTCCGAAAGGATTTTCCTCCAAAAGTTGCACCTCAACTTTCAGGTTGAGGCTGGAATTTCTCCCAGTAAACCACCTCCTCCAGCGGCCTTAAGCTTTTAGGAGGCGGAGTTTCCGCAGGCCAGCCCAGCGAAACTATGGCTATCACCCTGTAAGGCTCAGGGATGCCCACTATCGCCTTAACCTTCTCCTCAGACTCTACACTCTCCACAGAGTATACGGCTACCCAGCAGGCGCCCACCCCGAGAGCGTGAGCAGCCAGAAGCATGTTTTCCACGGCGCAGGAGACGTCGGAGGGAAATCTTCGAGGCGAAAGCCTAGGGTCAGCCAAGCAGACGATTCCGGCAGCTGCATCCTTCAGGAACCAGGCCCACCTATGGATTTCCGAAAGCTTCCTCAAGGTTTCCCGGTTTCTGATGACTATGAACTTCCAGGGCTGAGAGTTTCTGGCGGAGGGTGCATAGCGGGCTGCATCCAAAATCTTCAGGATTACCTGGTCGTCTAATGGCTTGTCCTGGTAGCGTCTGATGCTTCTTCTCCCCTTGAGAACCTCCCAGAAGTCCAAGGTTTCCCCCTAAAAAGGTTTGGGTTGGAGAGGGATAAGCCTATCCCCCTTCAACCCTTGAAAGGCTTCCTCCGTTCTAAGGTGTAGGTTAAAGGCAGACCTACAAGGTTTATGGATATCAGGGATCCCGCTCCCACAGTGGCCCAGCCGACGTAGATGGGCATGCCAAATAGCAGGGAAAGATAGCTTCCCACCACCAGCGAAACCACAGCGGTCATCACGGCTGAACCAGCTAGCTTACTCCATCTTCCAATGTATCCGCCGAGCAGGCAGGCTGCCAGGTTAGCTAGAGGGCCGAAAGTCATGTCGATTATGCCTAGGCCTCCGAAAAAGTTGGCGATGGCGCATCCCAATGTTACGCCTAGGATGGAGGGCCAGCCGTAAACCATGGTTACAGGGAGGAGGGCGTCGGCCAGGCGGACTTGGAGGTGGGGGCTGAAGCTTAGGGGACCGAGGGCAACGGTGCCGACGGTGTAGAGCGCAGCGAATAGGGCTGCCAAAGAAACCTTTACGCTTCTTCTCTGCAATTTTTCTCCCCCTTTTGGGGTTTATGTCATCGCGGAGCGGAGGGGGGAACCAACCCGCTCAAAGCCGAAAATATGGCTTCTCCAAACGTTTAAGCTTTTCCTCGAGAAGCCTGCAGGGCTAAAGCTTGGTTTTCTCATACATTTTTTCGAGGGTCCAGCGGAAAGCGTTTTTCAAGGATGCCGCCCTACGCTCCTCCCGATAATTTCTCACGACAATTTCACGGATTTCCCCGTTTTCCTGAATCACCTTATAGGTTAAAATCTGGTCGGGGGGAATCTGGCCGGAGGCCGCTGCCTCCCGGTCTTTAGCCTCCATCCCATTCAACACTTTGGAGACGAGAAACTGTTGGAAAGGTGGAGTTTTAACGTTGAAAGACACGTTCTCCGCGGGGATAACCCTGATCTCGTCTCTCGCCACATACATGGTGGCGAGAAGCTTCCCGTCGGAAGCCTTCAAAGGTATGGTTTGCCCGGGAGGAGTGGGAGGCTTGACAGCGGCTTCAGGAGGCTTCAAAGCTTCAGCCGTCTCCGGCTTTAGGGTGGCTGCAGGCTTAAAGCTCAGCTCGCCTATCTGCCTGTCCAGAAGCCTTAAAAGGTGGGTTAAACTTTCAAGTTCAGCTTTAAGCCTGGCAATACGTTTTTCAAGCCGCTTCCTAATTTTTAGGAGGCTTTCCAGCTCCTCCCTTTCAACTGTCAAGTCTTACCCCGAACTCCCCTAAAACCTCCTTTAGCCTGCCTAAAATCCAGCCTTTAATTTCTTCAAGCCTCTGGCTGGTAGAGGCTTCGAAGCGGAGGACTAAGGCTGGCTCAGTGTTGGAAGCCCTAACCAAACCCCAGCCATCCTGCCATTCGACGCGAACCCCATCAACAGTTATAAGTTTAAGGTTTTCAGCCTCCAGCCTGCTCTTCAACACGTCCACCACTTTAAATTTAGCCTCGTCAGAACATTTAACCCGGATTTCCGGAGAGGAGACATATTTGGGAAGGCTGTCCACCAGCTGGCTGAAGGAGCCCTCCGCCTTGGAAACTATTTCAGCCATGCGGACAGCCGCGTAAATGGCGTCGTCAAACCCGTAGTATTCCCGGCCGAAGTAGAAGTGGCCGCTGAGCTCTCCTGCCAGAGGCGAATTCTCCTCGAGGAGAGCCTCATGAATGTAGGAGTGTCCAACCCTGGTCATCAAAGGTTTCCCTCCAAGCTTCTCCACCTCCTCCATTACGGCCTTAGAGCATAGCACGTTGAAGATGATCTTCGAGCCTGGATACCGGCTTAAAATCTCTCTAACATAGAGGATTAACGCTTGATCTCCCCGAACTATTCTCCCCTTATCGTCTATGAAGCCTACTCTGTCTCCGTCTCCGTCGAAGGCTACCCCCATGTCTGCACCCCACTCTACCACAGCCCTCTTAAGGTCTTCCAGGGTTTCCTCTAGAAGCGGGTTGGGAATATGGTTGGGGAACCTTCCGTCAGGCTCGGCGTAAAGCATTTTAACCTGGCAGCCGAGCTCCCTGAAGATTTCCTCGGAGAAGCCGCAGGCACCATTACCCACGTCTACAACCACCTTTAAAGGCTTCTCAAGCTTACGTCCTTTAAGCACGGTTTCCCGGTAATCGGGGAGAACGTTGAAGCTTCGGCTTCCAGCAGTCTCCCTCCAGCTTTTAACCCTGAAGTTTCCCTCCTTAACTCTTCGCTCTATCTCGCCTACGCCGGTCTCGTAGGAGTAGGAGACTCCTCCCCTGCAAAGCTTAAACCCGTTGTATTGGGGCGGGTTATGGGACGCGGTTACCATGGCTCCGCCTTTAACGCCGTAGTGGATGGAGGCGAAGTAAACCACTGGGGTGGCAACCAGCCCCAAGTCGACTACGGGGCAGCCTGCAGCCGTCAGCCCGCTGGTTAAAGCTGCTTGAAGGGTGGGGCCTGTAAGCCTGGAGTCTCTCCCCACCATTACCTCTAAGCCTTCCTCTAGGAGGCTTCCGAAGGCTAAACCTATCTTCAAGGCTTCCTCCACTGTTAGCTCTTCACCGTAAACTCCGCGAATATCGTAGGCCCTATAGATTCCAGCCATCTTCCAGCTCTCCCTCCATTCAACTAAATTCTTCCCTTTTAACGGTTAATAGGCTAACGTTTCAGCTTTGAAGGCTTGCCGCAGCCAGCAGAACCATGGCTGAAAGGTTTAAGGCTAGAAGGATGGCCAGGTTAGGCTGGCTTCCGCCTGTAAGATAGGCGAGGGCTGCCAGCCCGCAGGAAAGCTGGAAGCCGCAGGAAAACCCTAGGAGAACGGTTTTCAAAGGCCTCCTCACGGGAAGATTCCTCCTAAAATTTTTGCTAGGAGTAGGATGAGGGTTACGGTTAGGGTTATGGTTAGGTTGTCGGGAAGCTTTGAAGGGTAGAGTTCTACGGCTGAGCCTG
>Ga0180302_10001471_pt1 | contig 11179 bp, 10 predicted proteins | sample GuaBasSediGuay17_FD_121794 | JGI IMG/M metagenome (GOLD analysis project Ga0180302, IMG submission 121794) | Subseafloor sediment microbial communities from Guaymas Basin, Gulf of California, Mexico - Guay17, Core 4571-4, 12-15 cm | ecosystem: Environmental > Aquatic > Marine > Hydrothermal... | reverse complement strand
TTGTATGGAACTAAGTATTTAACTGCTGCTTTTTCAGCTCCATATTTTAAAGCATATAGTAAGGCTAACTTTTTCTTTACTGATATTTTACTCAGTATTGTCATGCCTTTATTCCATGCTCAATATTAATATTGGGGTTGAAATACGTCCAATTAAACTTTTACTTATGCTTCTTCCTAGAAATTTAGGTATTTTTCTACGTTTAACTAAAATTATCATATCATAATCTTCATTTAATGCAATGTCAGCTATTGTTTCAGCGATATCCCTACCAAATTCTATTCTAATTTCAAATGGTAATGATAACGAAAGGAAGACTTTTTTAGCTTCATCTAGCTTTTTTACAGCATTTTTGTATGCATCTGTAGTCTTTAACTCATTTAGTGCTTCAAGTGTAGTTGATGCTGGTACCTCAATTACATGTAACAACGTGAATTTATCCCCATTCTTAACCTTTAATAGATCTTTAATTTGGTAATAAGTACTTAGGTCAGTTTTTAGTCCTATTGGAACAAGATATTTGGTCACTTCCACTCTCCCAATACTATAGAGCTTTCGGTTAGCTTAACTCCAGAAATCTTTAAAATCTTGTTTTTTAAGATATCTCTGAAGTCGTCTATAGAGTTAACTTCTAGTTCGAGGAAAATGTCAAATTCACCTGTTATTTCATATATCTTTTTTATTTCTGGTAGGGAAACTAATTTTTTGCATACTTCCTCGAGCTTTGGAGGGTCTACGACGACTTGTACTAATATCTTCATTTACACACCCCACTATTCTGATAAAAAGATTACTTGAGTTTTCCTATTAAGCTTTGGTAAGAAGGCAATTTTTCTTTTCACCCTTCTCCTCTTAAATATCGGAATTGCTACCTTCTCTATATTATGCTCCTCAATATAGGTATTGAGACCTTCCTCTACTTCAGAAGCCAATAGTACTTTCCCATAACATATGAATTCTTTATTTAACTCATTACATACTTTACTAATTACTTTATCTTGCTCATCTTTTAGTTTAATTAGATTTTCATAGTTAATCTCTTCTTTACCCACTATAGAGACAGGTATGACAGAGATTAGATGAAGTTCATTTATCTTACTTAATCTACTTCTTATTAAGTTAATTATTCTTTCTGCGTTAGAGAAAAATGGAACATACACTAGTGTTTTTATGTATGGTAGAGCAGGAGGTATTAAACTTGCTGATATAGACTTACTAATGCTTTCTCCAATGTATTTCCTATACGCTACAAAAGCAACTAACCCAAGTAATATCCATATGATTCCTAAAATTCTTCCCTCTGAGTGATAAGTTACTATTAATGAGAATAGTATAATTGCGAAGATTAATCCTATAATTGCGACGATGCTTACATCATAATCCTTTAATTTAATGTTTAAAGGTGACTTCCATGGTCGATATGCGTCCTTATCTAATTTTCTCAATTTAATGTGACAGTAATTAACTAGAATATATGAGAATAGTGCTCCAAAACTATATAGACTTACAATTAAGTATATATACCCGGTTAATGCTAATAATCCTCCGATAAAGCTAAACAGTATTATTCCAATATATGGTGTAGCTCTCGTTTTATGTAGTTTACTTAAGAAGGAGGGTAATAATTTAAACTTACTCATGCTATAAACGATTCTCGATACCCCTATAACTCCTGTATTTGCTGAAACCATGCTAATTGCAGCAGCTATTAAAGCTACATAGGTGGATATATATGAGCCGACAATTGGAATCGCGTCTGTAATGGCGGCTATAGGATTATAGACATTTTTTGCAAGATTTGACCATCCTATCGTGCCATTACCTAATATTGAAAATAGTAATGTTAGAGTTAATACTGCAATAATTGAGTACTTAAATGCTTTTGGTATGTATCGCCATGGATTTTTAGTTTCCTCTGCTGCTTGTGCTATAGAGGCTATCCCTATAAAACTACTCATCGCTATTGTTACGCCATATATGAAATTTTCACTACTAATATCGAATAGCCCTGTATATGATACGTCAGCCATTCTTATATTCGATCCAAATTGGCTAAATTGACTAATGAATAGTTGAGGGTTAAATGCTAATAAGAAGCCTAAAATTAGAATAATCGCTTCAATACCTATTGTTATTACGACAAAAATCTCATTGAATAGACTTGATTCCTTTATTCCAAGAATATTCAAAATTATTAGGAAGATTACTATTAAGAATGAAATTAGTCCTATATAACTGATTTTGAAGTGATAGCCTAAGAGACTAATATCGATAAATGTTTTTAGCGTTGGGAATACAAAGCTTAAGTACCCTACAGACAATATTGAGAATAAACCTATATCTATAACATAGCTCATTAATAACGCCCATCCAACTAAGAAGCCTAAAAGATCTCCGCCAGCCTTTACACCAAATACTTGAGCACCACCAGCATATGGATATAGTGATGTTAATTCGGCATATGTTAATCCTGTAGATATATAGCATATCGATGCGATTAAGAAAGCTATGGGAGAAAAACCTGCAGCATACGCAGCTACTAATCCTATAGCTAAGAATACATCAGCCCCTACATCAGCAAAACCCATTGAAAATGAACCTAATAGGGAAATTTCACGTCTTAGTGATTCTTCTTTAGCCATAATTTAATGTACACCTCAGTATTAGTCACTTTTATAGTGTCATCATTAATAGATTTACTGAATTATTTTTAGTAGCATGTACTTAAATAATTATTGTATGAGGTATGAGTTTACAGGATGAAATCGAAAATTTAATTAAGACCTATTTTGAGCCTTATAGACTTAAGAAGCGGGTCCTTTCTGAGATTAAGGAGGCAAGTATGGTGGTTAAGGAATTAGGATACGAGGTTGAGCCTAAAGTTATTTTAGAGGCTTTAAAGTTAGTTATTGAGATCACCGAAATGCAGTCAAAGTGGAGTGCTAGTTTATTTATGCATCAAATTAGAAGAACTTTAGATTCTGGAATTCTAAAAAGACATATAATTGAACATTATTATGTTGAGGATATAAAGAGAAGAAGAGGATTACGTGAATAGGAAGCAAGCAACGTAATGGTCTTTCTTGACTTCCTTTAGTGGAGGCTCTTTCTTATCACATGGATCGAATCTTTTTGGACATCTAACGTGAAATCTACATCCTGGTGGTGGATTGATAGGATTTGGCGGCTCCCCAGGTATCACTGGGCGGATCTTAAATCTATTCTCTGGATCGGGGTCAGGAACGGCTTCTATTAACGCTTTAGTGTATGGATGTAGTGGGTTTCTTAGTACTTCACGTGTTGGCCCGTATTCAATTATTTTTCCAGCATACATTATTGCTATCCAATCACTAAAATACTTTGTAGTTGCGATATCATGTGTAATATACATTATTGCTAAATCTCTACTTTTCTGTATATTTCTAAATAAGGTAAGTATTTCAGCTCTACTACTTGCATCAATCATGGAGACCGGTTCATCAGCAACAAGATAGATTGGACCAAGTAGTAAGGCTCTAGCTATACATATTCTTTGTCTTTGTCCACCACTTAACATATGAGGATATTTAGTTAGGAATTCTTCTGGGGGATGCATCTTAACCTCTTCCAGAGCATTAACTATTTTCTCTTCAATCACTTCTCTTTTCCTCTCACCAAATATCTCTAATGGCTCACTTAGAATTCTATAAATACTGTGATAAGGGTTTAATGCTTGGAATGGATCTTGAAAGATTATTTGTGCTTTTTTCCTAAACCATTTTAGGTCTCCTTTATAGTGAGTTATATCTTTACCTTCAAAGATAATTTTTCCGCTAGTAGGCTCTATTAATTTTAAGCTTGTTCTTCCTAATGTTGATTTTCCACATCCAGATTCGCCGACTATAGCTGTAGTTTCACCAGCTCTGAATTCTAAGCTTACACCGTCTACAGCCTTAACAACTAACGTCTTAAATAGGCCCTTTCTCAGGTAGTAATACGTCCTTATATCTTCAAGTTTCATAATTACTTTACTCATGAATGCTCGCCTCCATGGAGCCAACATTTAACGTGATGGTCAGGTGTAACGTCAAATAACGGGGGTTCCTTCTCACACATCTCCATTCTATATGGACATCTATTTGCGAATCTACATCCCTTTGGAGGGTTAATTAGTCCTGGAGGTACTCCAGGTAGGAACTCAGGTTCTCTATCAACTCTTAATCTTGGAATACTAGCGATTAATTTTTGAGAATACGGATGTAATGGGTCAACTAGCACTTTGTCTATTGGTCCAAGCTCAACAATTTGTCCAGCATACATAACAGCTAAGTAATCACTAATATCACTTGCTAACGCTATATCGTGAGTTATGAAGATCATACTTAGATTATACTCCTTTTTCAACTCTTTTAGTAGATTCATAATCTGTGCTTGGATACTGACGTCAAGTGCGCTTGTCGGCTCATCTAGGATAAGTAATTTGGGATTCATAACCATGGCCATCGCGATAACTACTCTTTGCCTCATCCCTCCACTTAACTCATGAGGGTATCGGTCGATGAAGGCTGGAGATAGACCAACCTTTATAAACATTTCTCTTGCTCTTTCTAGTGCTTCCTTCTTATTCATTCCTAAGTGAACTATTAGAGGTTCTGCAACTTGGAAACCAACTTTAATTACGGGGTTTAAACTGTTCATGGCACCTTGGAATACCATAGCTATTTCTCTCCATCTAATCTTCCTTCTAAATTCTTCATCTGGAATTTTCATTAATTCTCTACCATCTAGCTTTATGGACCCCTCATAACGATGCGTATTACTTGGTAATAGTCGAATTATCGCGTTTGCAGCGCTTGATTTTCCACATCCAGATTCACCGACTAAGCCCATAGCTTTACCTTTAGGTACCCAGAAACTAACGCCATCAACAGCCTGAACTATACCCTTATATGTACGATAATAGAGATATAAATTGTTTACTTCAAGTAATTTTTCACTCATCCTTTTCACCTCTCTTGAAGTCTTGGATTAACTACCGGTTCTAAACCTAATGCTATGAATACGAATGTTATAGCGGCTAACATAATTAATAATCCTGGAGGTAGTACCCACCACCACCATCCATTTAGCACAGCACCAGCGTAAAACGACTCTTCAATAATTTGTCCCCATGTTGGAATATTTGGATCTCCTAATCCCAAGAAGCTTAATGCTGCCTCAGCTAATATTGCTCCAGGCGTGAAGAAGATCATTTGAGCGAAGATAAATGGAGCTAGATTCGGGAAGATATGTTTAAACATTATTCTAAAGTCTCTAGCTCCTATTGCTTTTGCGGCTTCTACGAATTGTGCCTGTCTTAAGCTTAAAACCATGGAACGGATTAAAATTGTTAGTCCAGGCCATCCTAAAGCTATTATGGCACCTAGTATCGCTAAAAGCCTTGGGAAGTTCGGATTTCTACTTACAATGAAAACCAGTAGTATTATCATGGGTAGGTAGGGGAAGTTATAAACTATATCTGAGATTCTTTGTATTATTTCATCAGTTCTTCCGCCTTTATATCCACTCACGATACCTAGTGACGCTCCAATAGCTGTTGTAACAACCGATGTAAAGAAACCTATGGCTAAAGCTACTGGGAAGCCGAAAAGAAGACCTTGTGCTATATCCCTACCACTAGCATCGGTACCTAGTAAACCGTATGTTTCCCCTCCAAATACCACTTTTATTAATTTTATACTATCCTTTTTATCACCATGCATATACACTGTAACTTTATATTCACCATTATATGGCACCCACTTTATATTACCGTTCTCAACTACCGGTTTTCCAAATAATATAGTTTCGTAACCCAATTTCTCTATATCCGTAGTATTATAGTTGAGATCATACTTTGAATTTACGTAATTTAGTAAGTTAAAAACAATTGATTTCTCCTTTGATAAAAATACAATTTTTTCTCTATCAGCATATGCCAGGTATGGTAATTTAGCACCTGGAGGAGGACTTTCATAAAATGATAAGAGGTTTATCTCATCGCCGTTAGGTCTCGTGAAGTTAATAATGAAATATGCACCATGTCTTGAGTACATTGTCAAATTATATATTTTGAGCAATACATAAGTAGGGAAACCCTCCTCAGTTAAGCTATATTTGACTCGATACACCCTATATGCTACGCCCTTAATACTAACTGTTTTTACGGGAGACTTAGTACTTACGATTTGATGAGTTACTAAGTCTCGTCCAACAAAATAGTCAACCCATACTGGAGGCACGGTCTTTGGATTATCTGCCCATACTCTTGGATTACTCCAAACTCTAATTCCATAATCGAGAGGATATGTGAATAGAACATATATTGATACAATAACCATAAAGATTAATAGCGCCAGCCCAGCTTTTGAAACATAGCTACTTATGAATATCTTCCACCAACCACGCTCCTCACTCACTCTACAGTCACCCTCGGATCGACGATAATATACAAAACTTCAAGTATGAACCTACCAATTACGTAAATCAAAGTGAACACGTATGTTAAGGCTAAAATTAGCGGCTCATCTATATTTAAAATAGCTTCGTAATATAGTCTGCCCATTCCAGGCCAATTAAATACAGTCTCAGTTAATATGGCGCCAGTAATTGATCCGGCAAGCCCAAGAACTAATTGAGTTAGTATTGGATGAAGTGATGGTCTTATAATATATCTTCTTAAAACTAATTGTTCAGGTAGTCCTTTAGCTCTAGCTACAGTCACGAAGTCTTCGGTGGCTGTTGTTACTAAGATACTTCTGAAAATATATATTTGTGAGCCTGCTAATGCTAAGACTAAGGTAAGTATTGGTAAAGTAGCATGCCAAAACATATCTAATAAGCGCGGGAAGAATTCCTTCGGCGGATTAGGACTTAGTAATCCTCCATATGGGAATATTTGGAGGTAATATGCGAGGACCAATATTAATAGTAGACCAAGCCACCACGTTGGCATGGAATATGAGATTGCCGCTAAGAATGATAAGCCTCTATCCCATAGTGTACCGACTTTGGTGGACAACCATGTACCAAAGAGTAACCCTATAAAGAAAACTATAACAATAGCAGTCGTAACTAAAATTACAGTATATGGTAACCTTTCTAATATTATATCTTTAATTTGATTACTTCCTGAAAAGCTCGTCATATGTCTAGATGTTCCTAAATCTAACATAATAATACGTCTTACCATATCTGGCAGTCGGTAATACCAAGGTACGGTTAATCCATATTCCTCCTCAAGAATAGCCTTGTATTCATCAACCATTTTTTGTAACTCCTCGGCAGATATACCTGGATTAGTTTGTGAAATTTGTAGTCTATATGCTCTAACTTCCTCATTTACCATAGCGCGTAATATCTTATCTGATAAGCCGGTAGCTCCAAATAGAATAGCTGTAATTAACAAAACAGCGAAAAGTACGATTAGTAGGTTAATTCCCTTGAAAGTGAGGTAACGAGCGACGCCCATTATAATCTCACCAAGTTAGCTCCGCTATAACTATGTAGGTTACTGTATATAAAAATAAATTTTACTATGGTAATGTGGATTATAAACTAAACCTAAAATTATAGTCTAAAACAAGGCAATTAAGCAAAAAAATAATTAAAAAACAATTGGGGAAAAAGTAGAGGGTTAAGTTTTCCTCATTGCTAATGCTACGGCTATAATGATATCTACAATGATTAATACGACCGCAGCCATAGCCATCGTATTAACGCCTGAAACGCTGCCCTCTAGGGTACCTACTCTATCCTTGAGGTCAGCTAGCGACTCAGAGAGACCAGTTACATCTCCCGAAACTGCTGATACATCTCCGCTTAATGAGCTAATGGCGCTTGACATCTCATCTAACGTACCATGTACCTCAGTAAGAGCAGTCTCTAACGTTGAACCTAACTCTTCAATTGCATCTGCTAATGCGCCTGAAACAGCTTCTAAGGATGCCGATAGCTCACTTAAGTCTTCTGCTAATTGACCAATTTGCTCCTCTAACTGTCCTATCCTCTGTTCTAAAGCACCACCACCTAATATTGTGAAGAATTCTATTCTGTAGTCTAATAGTGCCATCTCTGGACTATATAGCATTAAGTCTAATTCGAATGTACCGGGTCCTAATTCACTCGTTAAATCTGGCGATAATACAATCTCAAATCTGTATGGCATTACCTCAGTTGCTTCACCTCTATATAATGTTTCACCAGTAGCTGGGTCAACAACCATATATAGTAAGCTTACATTATATGGAACACTTATCTTTGAAATGTCAACTATTATTGATGCTTCAGCGCCAACGTTTACTGGCGGAGCGAATACACGCTCCATTACTGGTTTTACGAAGATACCGAATACCCACTTTCCTGGTGGGAATGGGTATGTCGGGTCTTCGAATGCCTTCATTACTAATGATTCTCCGGCAGCATCAAAGCTTTGTAGGTAGAACGGACCTTGCGAGATAACCATGTGTCCCTTATCATTAATCCACCCAATGGATGCAGTATACCTCTCTTCAACTTCACCTAATGTTATATATGACTTATCACCGACTTTAAATACGTTACTTGGATACTCTCCAGCTGCTAATAACTCTTGTAGTTTCTCTGCGGCATCAGCTGCATGGTCTGGTAATACGTAATTAATTTGTGGCACTCCTAATTTACTTGCGGTGTATCTATTGAAAGCATATGTTCCATCTAATACTAATTTCTCAACTGCGAAGTTAACCTCCCATGGGAAGTATGTTACTGGTGGTTGGGCGAATGAAGCTATTTGGTTAGGGTCGAAATGCCAATAATCTACATAGACTTCTAGATGCGTATCGTCAATTATTCTAAATCCTTTAAGGTAACTTAGCGTATCAGAGAAGTATGCATTCCATATTGGATCTACTTCCATCTTATCCTCGGCAAATGTCCATTCGTAGAATAGATATATGTCATATAGTATATCAGCCCATGTAACTGGTTTACCATGATGCCAGTGAGTTCCTAATAACTGTGATAGATCATATATTACCTTACTCTTAGCAGTTACACCTGTACCTACAAATGCCCACTTTTTATTAACTGGATCCCACATAAATGCGTCCTCTGGTACTGTCAATGTCCCATTTGGACCTGCTGTCTCGACTTCATAACTCACTCTAAATGGTATTACTTCGCCAGTGAATGGATGTAACCACATCCATGGATCATGTACTGCTGACCATGGATCTACGCTATATACGTCAAAGAAGTGCCAGTTTCTAGCATCTACTGGTCCCCATAGGGTTCTAGATGTATAGACATGTAGGTGTGCTACTTGTAATTCTGGTTTACCTGGGATATACAACTCTCTTAAGTTATATAGTGATCTTAATCCGGCTCCACGATCTTCTGTAACGCCTCTAATTTCTGGTGCATACGGATATGCGTCTAGCGTAGTTACTACATATATTCTTACAGCTTCCTTAATTATTAACTCAGTAGCTTCTCTAAATAGCTCATTCCTTTCCTCCATATTTGAGAATAATCCCATGTATAGCTTCATTGTTAATTCATCAATGGTTTCGTTCTGGTAATTCCAGAAACCTGGTTCAGCCCATCCTGGCATCAATCCGAACCAGGGGGCACCCCAGAACGCTGGACCTGAATCGTCCCACTTAACTAGTCCTCCCTTACCCCAACCCTCTGTATAGATGTGCCATTCTAAGTCGGCGGGATCTGTAAAGTATACTAGATCAATGGCTTCTCCGAATGTCATTTCTAATCTATTAACTGTGAATCCTAGTCTCTCTAATTCGTCTGCTAACATCATTCCTAAGTCATGTCTCTCGTCTTCAATTCTAATTACGAAGTTTAGTGTTACTGGTTCACCATTGTAATACCATTTTCCGTCAGCACCTTTGGTCGCACCTAACTTGAGCATCTCTTCCTCAATGATTTCAGCCGCTAACTCTGGGTTGTATGGTGTCTTATATTTAGCTACTATATCAGCTATTGTCATATAATCTGGATCTGCCGGAGACTCAAATGTATACATTTCATATGCGAATCCTTTGAATATCTGCTGTACTATAAACGTTCTATCCACTAGATAGTTAATTGCAAATCTAATCCTCCTACTTACGAATGGATTTAGCTTGTTTGGATCCTTTGGTACAGCTGGGTTTAGTATGAAATCGTTAATTCCAGCAGGTGCTAATAGAAAGCTTACGTCTGGACTAGCTAGACTAGCAGCAGCGATATCTCTTGGAACTGGGAATAGGTATACGTCTAGCTGACCAGCTTTAATTAAGGCTACAGCCTGGGTAGCGTCGACTGCTCTATATGTTATTGTCTGCGTTGGTCTTTCAGGGGCAGCAGCTGCTGGTAACGCAGCTCCAAGAAGTGATACTAAGAAACATAGCATTAGTAAGATTGCAAATAGCCTATATTTACTCATAAGGTATACACCCGTAATAATACCTACAATATTAAATATTTGATAGAGGGGCTTTATATATTGAAATTTAATGAATATTTATAGTCTTCCTCTTATCTAAATGAAGTTATTTTTCAAATTAAAGTATTGAACTGAATCATAAAGTGTATATATTACATATAACAACAGCTTTAAAATTATCATTCAACGGAATGGGATAGTTGAGGTTATTAGGTCATATCATGATTTGAGTTAAAAATCTTTAATTAACTTCTGATCACAATTTTTACTATTGGGATGATGAATCTTCTCTTCTCTGATTTATGATGTAATCTATGAACTCTGACCCTTAATATATTTCAGAATATCAGAATACATTCCTTACTCTTAATGTCTAAGTGACAGTCATATTTACTTTTTAAGATTCGGAATGTTTGGTATTTTTAGGTGCTTAGAATGGTTGAATTACCTCCCTTAGATATAGCACAGATAATAAATGTTATTTATGCAGTATACTACTTTATTCGTGACCTGCTATCTAAAATGTTTGAATATACAATTTTCCAGGGACGCCCTGAAATCGCCCTCTTATACGGTGATGCGATTACCATTTTAATCTCACTTACCGCTGTTTATTTAATTCTTGAGCTATTTACTGCTGCTAAAAAATTTATTAGATGGATTATTCTAATTGGATGGGGGCTACTTATAATATCTATTATTGCTGGTGCTGCTACTTTATAAGGCGGGACATTATGA
>Ga0180302_10001469_pt1 | contig 11188 bp, 8 predicted proteins | sample GuaBasSediGuay17_FD_121794 | JGI IMG/M metagenome (GOLD analysis project Ga0180302, IMG submission 121794) | Subseafloor sediment microbial communities from Guaymas Basin, Gulf of California, Mexico - Guay17, Core 4571-4, 12-15 cm | ecosystem: Environmental > Aquatic > Marine > Hydrothermal... | reverse complement strand
CCCTTTTAGCCTTGGGCGATTTTAATAACTTAATCCTCATATAATAGATTTGATAATGATAAAAAAGGGAAAAAGTAGCCATTGGTGTCAAAATGATAACGAGAATTGTAAAAGTAGTAATGGCGGGAGATGGGGGGGTAGGGAAAACAACATTATTAGAGTCTTATCGTGGTGGCGACTTATCGAAAGTAACTATGACTATTGGTGTCAATTTAATGTCCATAAAGATTGATGAGAGGTTTTCTTTACAAATTTGGGATCTATCAGGCCAGGAACAATATCGTTTTCTAATTGATGTATTCTTTAGGGGCGCAAAATTAGCAATCCTCGTTTTCGATGTTTCAAGGCCACAAACTCTTTATAATTTGGTGAAGTGGGCTAGTATACTAAAAGAGGGTGCGGGAGATAAGATTCCTACAATAGTAATAGGTAACAAAACTGATCTTGGTAAGAATATTGATGATGAGGAAATTAAGAAAGTTATTGAAGAGCTTAAACTCCCAATTCTAAAATATTTTGAGACCTCAGCTATTAATAATGAGGGAGTTATCGAAGTTTTCTCTTATTTAAAGCAGCTTTTTTCTGCTATAAAAAAGAGGCAAGAGTCGTCTTTAGGTAGCACATCTTAGCAATTTCCTAAAGTTTTGCCAAATATTTCACGGGAATCCTATCTTTGAAGACTCTTTCCCATTCATTACCTATTGCAACTATTACAAATATGCCTATCGGCTTCGCTCTCGCTCTATATACAAGGTTTAGTAATACCCTTTGAGTATCACCAGTTCTCAAGATATCATCTACCAATAATATTCTTTCACCCACCTTTATAGAACCCTTTGGGATGTAATAACTAATTATGCTTGAATCGCGGGGTATAAAAACTTCCTCAATGAATTCGTTAACACCTAACTCTCTGCTTTTTTTAGCGTAGACGATGTCTACATTTAAAAGCGATGCCATTACAGTAGCTAGTGGAATTCCATCTACAGCGGCTGTGAGTATCTTATCAATTTTTTCATCCTTATATAACTCCACAGCCTTAATCGATATTAACTTTAGCATGTCTAAGTTGTAGAGTAGATTCAAATTGTTTATAAAACCATTCTTATCAACTGTTATACTCTTCTTAATGAGCTCCTCTATATTTATAAAAGTATTAAAGAAGTCCAATATTTTTTTAGCGTTTTTCTCACTTGGAATAACTTTGAAGTTTATATATCTACTCATTTCTGTTGAAGAAAACCCCAAGCGTTCGGAAAGATTTTGATAAGTATAAAATTTTTTCAAAATTCTTAAACATTTGACTGCCAAAATGCGCATTTCAAAGTTCTTCATACTCTAATCCCTTGGCATATTTAAGTAAAAAATTATGGTGTTTTGTATTAAAATGTTCAAAAATTTGTCTCAATTCATGATATTTTACGGGAAGTTAAAATGGGGTCTAATCTAATTATTAAGGTTGGTGAATTATGGTTTAAAAATCCAATAATATTAGCTTCAGGAATTTTAGGCGATAAAGCATCTTTACTTAAAAGAGCGATAAATGAGGGCGTTGGCGGGATTGTTACAAAATCAATAACCTTAGAACCTAGAGAGGGTTACAAAACGCCAATAATAATAGGACTAAAATGTGGTTTCTTAAATGCGGTAGGTTTAGCAAACCCAGGGATAGATGGCATTAAAGAATTGATTTCAGAGATTAATACAAAGGATGTCCCAATTATTGTTAGTATTGCTGGTAGTTCTATTCAAGAGTTTATTAAAATTGCTAAGGCCTCAGAAAAATATGGCGCAGATGGTATTGAGTTAAATTTTTCTTGCCCACATGTTAGAGGTAAAGGCATCGAAATTGGTGCAGATCCTCAATTAGTTTTCGAGATAATAGACAATGTGAGAAGAGAAGTTAACATACCCATCTTTGTTAAACTCGGATTAAGCGATAATATAATAAAGGCATCTGAAAAAGCTTTAGAAGGGGGAGCTAACGCTTTAGTCCTAATTAATACAATAAAAGGTATGGCAATAGATGTTTGGGTTCAAAAACCAATATTGTCGAATAAATTTGGAGGGGTATCAGGATGCGCAATTCATCCAATAGCAGTTAGGGTCGTTTATGAAATTTACGAGGAGTTTCAAGCTGATATTATTGGTGTAGGCGGGGTTGAGGATTGGGAAGACGCTATAGAATTTATACTAGCTGGTGCCAGAGCGGTTCAAGTAGGATCTGCGATTGCTTACAAAGGGTACAGCATATTTAAAGAATTAAAAAATGGTATACTAAATTACTTGGACAAATTAGGTATAAAATCAATCGAAGAGATCGTAGGTATTGCTCATAGTTAATAAGCTTAGATAGCTCTTTTCATTATAATTTCTTCCGCCTTTATTTTTAACTCTAATAAGGATGTTTGGCACTTTGGACAAGTATCAGGAATATCCGTTACTGGAAACGCTTCACCACAAACAGGGCATCTAAGCGATGGAACTACAATGAGCTCTAAGTCTTTTTTATCAATTATGTAAACTTCTTCACCTTTGAAAATTTTAACCCCATAACTAACAGCATTCCAAATCTCCGCCCCAACCTTAATTTTACCCCGAGGGGCTATGTCAGCTAAAGCAATACCAACCTTTTTACTCATACCAATCTCATACCTTGGAGTTGGTTTCCTAATTAGTAAATATACAAAGAACATCCACCCAAATAAGAGTGATGATGCAACCAAGACAGCAAGAGAACCGGTAGGATCTGCTAAAAGTGCTAATAATGTTGGTAATACGATCATTGGTGCGATTACTAGACCGCTTCCAGCATCAGCACCACCAAATATAGCGCTTAAGCCCAGTACTATAATAAATAAAATTATAACAAAAATAATGGAAACTTCCCTATTTAGCCCTCCAATGTACTCTCCAACGAATGCTAGAAAAAGCAATACTATTAGAATTGGCGTAAACAACTTGAATAAAACTTTTGCAGATGCAGGATCAAGGGATATTGTAAATATCAAAATAGCTGAGAATAAGATAACGAGACCGAGAATTGGGTTATAAGGAATGATATATAGAGCGAATATTATCAAAAGTAAAAAAGCTATAGCACCAATGCTTTGCCCTTCGTATGGCATATAAAATCCCAATATTTCAATATTAACATTTTATTTAAAAATAATATAGCAAAGCCGATTTTTAAAGATAAAGTTTTTAATACTTGTTAAGCAATTTATTTTTATAGATGTAAGAAAAAAATTACACGTGAAAAAATATACTTAAATCATATGAGATGTTGAGATTGATCAAAGGTTCGTCATTAATTTTACTGCTTATAGTTACGACAGTGAGCATGGCTATCAATTATAATGATATTTTTTATCCTCATGAAAGAGAAATCTGTCAAATCATGTACCCCTATTATAGTGAAAACTTAGACATTTTTATGGGGAAGTATGGATCTGGCATAGTCTCTCTGACCCTGAGAGGGGGTGAACTAAATTTATCATTCCAAGCGACTGGAATAAAACCGCCTGATTTAATCTTAATTGGTATTGGGAAAGGATCTAATTGGTCAAAATTTTTCTTTCAGCCAGTAGAGAGCTTTATACCAGTAGGGTTATCTGTTTTTATCATTTATCGTAATATTGAATTTAGTGAAGCTATGGGGTATGTCTCAAAGATAGGATCGAGACTTTCGCAGGTTATAGATTCAAAATTGAATCTAATCTATGTTAATAGGATATATGATAGCTATTTGTTCATTTTAAATGCTCGTTTAGTTAGTATTGAAATCATCCATAGCTTTTTTGATTATTTATTAAATAATGGCTTTGGCGGCTTTACAAATCTTATTACAGATACTATTTTGTTAGAATCTAATTATGTTCGAGCATTTTTTGGCTTAGTTAGAGATTATATGGATTATGATCTTGATGGCGACAGGCATGAGTATGTTCCAATAAGGGAGATCACTCTAGTAGTAAAAAATTTGATAACTCCTGTAAATTCACTATATAACTTTTCTCTGAAGAGAAGTCTTAATTTTCAGACATTAATGAGTTCACAATATTCTAATTATTCCTCAATAAGAATTATTTTATGGCGGCCTATAATCTTTGTTTCGGGAATAAAGCCAAATAACACGGGTTTCCTCTACAGTGGGGTTCTTAAATATGTATTGAGAGCCTCAAATTATTCAATGGGTCCTATTAACGATATCTCATTCACGTTCCGTTTTCTAGGAAATATCTCCCTATTAATAAATCTACCAAGCATTGACATATCGCTGTTTTTAAATTCCGTATCCTCAACAAATATAATCTTGCCCGACCACAATATCCGTTTCGACAATTATACATTTGGCCTATCTATCGAGAATGATGGAAATAATACCGCCTATAATAGTGTTCTGATAATACCACTACCCTCTCAGTTGCTGGAATTGTATCAGTTTTTAATAAAGAAGGGTATTATTGATAGCATTAAGGACGCTGTTAATGTTCACGATTTTGACGATGCCACATTAATAAACTTAAATAATTTCGGTTTAGAGGGAATCGGTATTCTTCTAAGACTTGGTAATATTAGCGTTGGGGAGGGGATATCGGTTTTATATGATTTACTAATACCAAATATAAGTTCAATAGGTATTTACGCCATGAAGCCTGAACCTTTTATGATTTATTATCCAACTAAAACGTTAGATAAAGGTAGAGCATTGTTATCTATCGCAAATAGTTTGATTTTTAATGACATTGGACAATATTTTGCTCTAACATTTAATATAAGTAACCATGTTATAAGCTCTGAAGGGACATTAAGTTTATCTTTTGAAATTAGAAACTTGTTTAATTATGAGATGAGAAATGTAAATATTGAAATCCTAGCAAATAACTTGGATGTAGGGTTTTCTTTAAGAAATTTCAAGCTAATAGATGAATTATTTCTGAGTAAAGTTGATAAAAATACGACAATTTTGATACAGGAAACTTTTTCTCACAGATTTATACCCGGTAGATGGTTAATTAGCGTTAGGATAAGTTGTAATGTTAATAATCGAAGCGTCGTTGTGTTTGGGGGAATAAGATCTCTTGTCGTTTTACCGCCTACAAAAAGTTTGTTAGATCAATTTAATAAAAAAGTTCTTCCTCTATCGTATCCAGAAATAAACATCACAAAGACGGTATCCTTAGATGAATCAAGAAAAATAATGTTTGTTGAGATTAATATAATGAATACAGGTGAGTCCCCGGCGAAAGTTGTTTTATTGGATTTTATAAATGCTAGTTATATAAACTCTAACAAAGGATATCATGGTTATATTGGAGTTGTATTTGAGAGAAATAATTTAACTTTTTCACTCAGTGGAAAAAAGTTGTATACTGGTTACGTAATAAGTGATATTTCAGGGTTGCACATGATAAGGACCCCGATTATAGGGATAGCGCCTAACGAGACAGTGATAATTAGATATGGAGTATACATTACAGAGAAAATAGAGGACGAAGACATTATTCCTGCTCTCTTCTATTACAAATTTGGGGACTATATAGCTCCAAACATGCCGAGTTTATTAAATATATTACAATTAACTTTTCCAAGTAGAGGAAGATTAAGTGAAGGGAAAATGAATCATGAATTTGGAAGTATGCAACTATTAGCTTTTCAGGGATATTATATTAGTGGTTTTACAGAAATTAAAATAGGTGCAATGAAGCCAAGAATTGTAGTAATAAATGAATCAATTCCAATAGTAATTATGCTTTTAGCTTCCATATTACTGATAATAAATGTATACACTTACAAAAAAATTAAGAGTCGTAACTATAAGTAATGAAGGGTTTAGGAGGATAAAGAGAGGATTTAATAATTTTTTCTTTTTAAAGGCGAATTTTCTCAGCTTCATTTATCATAGCTTCAACCATTAACTTTGGCATTGCTTTTAGATACATTTTTAGCTTATTTTCTGGGAAGCCTGAGAGACATTCCGCTGTTATTTCTAATTTTTCATCTATTAGTTCTTTGAGTTGTTCATCAGCTTTTAGTTCCACAATGTAGGTTCTCATTACTTCTACTGTAATATTTTCCTCAAATAATTCCTTTAATAATTTATCGTCTTTTGATAGAAATGCTATCAGTAATTTTATTGGTTTTAGATCAAGGTTCTTTGAACCATTTAAGAGGGCTTTAACATCAACTAAATCGTCAGCAAGCTGGTAAGCTTCACCAAGCGCGATCCCATACATATATGCATCTTCTTGCAGTGCCTCATCATCCACAGGAAGACTTCCCAATTTTGTTGCTGCTCCAAAAAGTTCAGCTGTTTTAAACCGATTAATTAATAGATACAAATCAGAGGTCTTTTCATGAACTTCCAATGGGTGAGTCTCCATATAAACTCCTTTTGTTACTAAGTAAATCGTATTACTCAGCACATTCAGTGCCTCTAGTGATATCTTTGATAACTTATAACCTGCATACGAAAAGAGGACATCTCCAAAAATGATGGCATCGTGTAATCCAAGTATTTTCCATAGCGATGTTTTACCTCTTCTAAGCTCATGCTTATCTATTATATCATCATGTATCAAGGTCGCATTGTGAATAAATTCGATCGCTGTAGCGTAGTCCAAAGTTTCGTTACAGGGTATATTTAAAGACTCACCAACCAAAATTGTTAGTAAGCTTCTGAACCTTTTCCCACCCTCAAAAATCCTTTTTATAAAATCACCAATAAGCCCTAAATCATTTAGCCACTCATTTATTCTCTTATCAATTAACATTTTCCTACTACTAAGGTACTCAATAATCTCCCCGTGCAAAACAATCACATTCCAAACATATTGATCAAAAAAATATTGATAATGTTGATAAATATTTTTTATATCCAAAAAGGTTCTAACGCTCAACTAAAACTGAAACTGCTCCCCCACCACCATGACAAATTGTAGCAATTCCTCTTTTAGCATTATAATCCTTCATAGCATATATTAATGTTGTTAAAATTCTAGCACCGCTAGCACCAATTGGATGCCCCAAGGCAACAGCTCCTCCTCGAACATTAAACTTATTATAATCCATCTCTAGTTCATCTAAAACTGCAATGCTTGCAACTGCGAATGCCTCATTATGCTCCATTAAATCTATTTCGTCAATAGATAGATTATTTCTTTGAAGAATTTTTCTAACAGATGGAACTGGCGCAATTACCCAATCTTTTGGGTCTGTAAAAGTATGATCCCAATCAACAATTTTACCTAATATTTCTAAACCTAACTCCTTAGCTTTATCAGGTGTTGTTAATATTAATGCTGAAGCTCCATCAGATATCTGAGAGGCATTACCAGCTGTGATCAAACCGTTTTTTTGAAAAACAGTAGGTAATCTAGAAAGTTTTTCAATGCTTGTATCTGGTCTAATGCCCTCATCTTTATCCAAAATAACCTTTATCTCACCACCCTTCTCCATGGTAACAGGAATAATTTCATTCTTAAACTTACCAGTTTTTGTAGCCTCCCAGGCCCTCATATGACTATTGTAAGCAAATTCATCAGCTCGCTCCCTAGTTATACCTAACTTCATAGCGTATCTCTCAGCCATTACACCCATAACCTCATTATAGATGACATCCCATAGTCCATCATATACCATAGAATCAGCTACCTTTAGAGCACCATATGGATTGATAGGGTCGAATGAAATCCCCCATCTAATTTCAGGAGGGATCAAAAATGGTGCACGTGACATGCTTTCCATTCCACCAGCAATAATGAGGTCTGCTAAGCCCAGTTTTATTTTCTCCGTAGCAAGAGTGACAGCTGCAAGCCCGGAGGCGCAGACCTGATTAACAGTAAATCCCCCTATATGTGGGGGGATACCCGCTAATAGGCCTGCTAATCTTGCTGGATTTTGTCCATTACCAGCGGCTACAACATTACCCATGATTATTAAATCTATCTCGTTTGGATCTATCTTATATCGATCAATAAGCTCTTTTATCACAATGGCGCCGAGCTTTGTGGCGGAGAAGGATCTTAGAGATCTTCCAAACTTGCCTATTGGAGTTCTTATTGCTCCAGCTATAACTACTTCATTTGCGCTCAACTGTATCACCTATTCTCTCTTCTTTAGGGGGATCATGCAAAGAAATTCAAAAGGTTCATCTCCTATATTCTTGTACCAATGTTTAACATTTGGTGGCACAAACAAAACGGTATTCTTATCAACCTCATATTCTTCTTCTCCAACACCGATTAAGCCCCTTCCATTTAGAATAAATATTTCATGCTCATACCAGTGATTATGCTCAGGTATAAAGCCACCTGGTTCAATTATGAATCTTCTCATGGCAAAGTTTTCAGCACCATCTTCAACTGATATTAACCATTGCATTTTAACGCCTTTTGATCCATAATCTGTCACATCAAGGACTTTAACATCATTAATTTTTTTAACGATAGGCTTCATACATAAACCACCGTTAAATTTTATAATACATTTAAACAATTGCGTGAATTTTAAATCTATTATATATTTTTTCTGGCTAAGAGAAAAAAACTTAAATGTGCCTTAAACTTTATCAATAGCCAATAATTATGTGAAAACTATATTAACAATAGGTGTTCATATTGACGAGAATAATTTCATTATTGCTACTATCAATAATGTTAACAGGTGTGATAATAACCCATAGTGCTTACAGTTTGATTTCAAGTAATAATTTAACAAGTTTAAACAATGGAAATCCTTCTCAAAGCTCGTTAGATAATAACGCCTATATAGCCTATACAGATGTCATAAATGTTACAACATGTCCATACATATACGATTTAGAAAACACCGGAGAGAAGGGCATCCTAATGACTATTAATAACCAAACAATATACGCGAAATATTATAACGAGACACATCTAAAAGTTCTTTGGAGCGTTAATACGGGTGAGGTTAATTCACCTTATTTCATATCCGACTACGATGGTGATGGTTTTCCAGAAGTGTTTTTATTCAACAAGACTGGAACTTTATACATTATTTCACACAATGGTACTATTCTCAACAATTTTGAAACTGGATTAAGTGTTAAATCTATAACGGGTTTTGATATTAATGGTGATGGTAGGCTAGAATTAATAGTTTTGACGACAACTGGCGGATTATTTTATATAACAGAAGATGGAGATTATGGTAATTTATACTTACCACCAGATTACCAAGGCCACACAATTATAGGCAATCCATATGTTTTCGATGACGACGGTGATGGTTTCCTTGAGTTAATTATTTACCATAGAAGCGGTTTAAGCTTATTTATAAGCTCCCTAAATGCATCAAAAGAGGACTGGATGACCCTCGATGGGAATACAACACTAGCAACGCCCGAGTTCACAGAGTTATTACCAGTCTTCGGCAATTTGACATATGATAAGGGGGAGCAGCCACATTTAAAGCCATACGAGGTGGCTCTATTTATAGGTAGAAATGAAATCGATGTAATCTCAATAACACAAATAGAAAACAAAACAGAACTTAAGTTCACTGTGTCATGGAACTTTAGTGATGTGCAACCGATAGTAGGGGATCTAAATAGTGACGGGATCGATGACATAATTCTCATAGATACAAATTATACAATTCACGCATTAAACGGCTCAAATGAGCTATGGTCGATTAGGATCGAGAATATCTCCAATCTATTGTTCGTTGGCGACATGTGGTCGTCACCAGGTTTAGAGGTTTTAGCGCAAGATAATAATAACACATTCTATATAATAAATGCGTCTGGGGAAATAGTAAGCATGATAGAGGCCACATGGAATAACACCTATTATACATTACTAGATGATATCGATGCAAATAACTTAAATGAGTTATTGTTCTTTACAGAAACAGGTTTAAGAATCATAGATACAAGCGGAAATTCAAATAATTGGCCTACGTATCTATTCAATGGATATCGTATTAACAATCCCACCTTATATAAGGATACCGAATTCGATGGGTTGTATGACCATCTAGAGACAACAACTTCCCCTACTGATGGGGATAGTGATGATGATGGTGCATTAGATTATACTGAAATCTATGTAATGCACACGGATCCAACTGTCAATGATACAGATAATGATGGCCTTGGAGATGGATGGGAACAATACTATAGAGTAAATTACAATGCAACTTTAAGCCCGCTTAAAAACGATACTGATGATAATAATAAATCAGATGCTTTTGAGGATCTAGATAACGATAATATAACAAATATCGAGGAACAAAAATTTGGGATCAATCCAATGTTAAATGATAGCGATGGTGATGGTTTAACAGATTGGGAAGAAATTTACAAATATAACACGAGCCCAGCATTGGTCGACACTGATGGGGACAAAATGCCAGACGGTTACGAGTTAGAGAAAGGTTTTGATCCGCTTAATCCAGATGACGGTGGTTTTGATCCAGATTTCGACGGGTTGAACAACACAATGGAATTCATCTTAGGAACAGATCCATTTAATGAGGATAGCGATAGTGATGGCATGAAAGACGGTTATGAGTACAAATACGGTTTAAACCCAAGTGACCCGAGTGACGCTACTGAGGATAAAGATAACGATGGTTTAGTAAATGGTATAGAGGAGGATTTAGGCACGGATCCAACTAAAAACGATACAGATGATGACGGTATGACAGACAAATGGGAAGTGGGCTTTGGGCTCAATCCACTTGATAGTAGTGATAATGAAACAGATCCAGATAATGATGGTCTAACAAACATTGAAGAATTTGAATTAGGCTTAAATCCATTAAACCAAGACACAGACGGGGATGGAGCGCCTGATGGATGGGAAGTTGCGAACAATTTAGATCCAGCAGATAAATATGATGGCTATAATGACTATGATGAGGATGGATTAGCAAACGCTTTGGAATACAATTATGGTACAGATCCAAATAATCCAGATAGTGATGGTGATGGCTTAACAGACGGGTTAGAAGTTTCCATAGGCACTAATCCCACCGTAAATGACACTGATGGCGATGGTTTAACAGATTTGCAAGAGTATAATATTGGAACAGATCCACTAAAAGCAGATACTGACGGAGACGGGATTAATGATTATCAAGAGTTCATGAGAGGTACAGACCCATTGGATCCATATAATGCTTTAGGATTAGTAGTAGCTTATGTAATAATTTTAGT
>Ga0180302_10001467_pt1 | contig 11202 bp, 12 predicted proteins | sample GuaBasSediGuay17_FD_121794 | JGI IMG/M metagenome (GOLD analysis project Ga0180302, IMG submission 121794) | Subseafloor sediment microbial communities from Guaymas Basin, Gulf of California, Mexico - Guay17, Core 4571-4, 12-15 cm | ecosystem: Environmental > Aquatic > Marine > Hydrothermal... | reverse complement strand
GATTTATGATGTCCTGGGGAGAAGAAGATATATGCTTTCTTCCAGGTTCAATCCAGGAATATACCGCATCCCCCTTCCCCTTTCCTGCATGCCCCAGGGGATATACTTCCTCCTGTTTGAATACAAAGAGCATAAAGAGAAAAGAAAAATAATGATGATAAGATAACCTGAAAAACCACTGAGAGCCCATTATTTTTAAAGGTGGATACCACTAAACTATAAGCCCCTTCTCCTCAAGTTCCTTTTTTGCCCGCTCAAATCTATCCTCAGGCATGGAGGAACGAATCCAGGGAAGAATTTCTCTTATTCCCTTCTCAAGCGGGACCTCAGGAACAAATCCGAGTTTTTCCTTTATTTTACTTATATCCGCATAGCAGTGCCTTATATCACCTGCCCTGAATCTTCCTTCAATTAAAGGCTCTATATCCATACCGAGTTCTTTTATAAGAGTTTCAGCAACTTCCATGATTGTAATTCTTCTTCCTGTTCCAACATTGAATACCTCTCCATTTGCCTCATCCTTCTCCATTGCAAGAAGGTTTGCTTTTACAATATCCTTAACATGGATGAAGTCCCTTGACTGGTTTCCATCCTCAAATATTACCGGAGGTTTTCCATTGAGGAGGCGTGAGGAAAATATGGCTATCACACCGGTATAGGGATTTGAGAGTGCCTGACGGGTTCCATAAACGTTAAAATATCTCAGGGCAACCGCGGGAATTCCATAAGCCTCACCAAATACCAGGACCATTTCTTCCTGGTCCTTCTTGGATATTGCATAAATGGAGGTTGGATGGAGTGGTTTTTCTTCAGATGTTGGAATGGGCTCAACCACCTCTCCGCATACAGGGCACCTCATCTCCCATTCCCTTTTCTCCATCTGTTCCCTCTTTCTCATTTTTGGATAAACGTCCCCGCAGTTTTTGCACCTGTAAGCCCCTTCACCGTATATGGACATTGATGACGCCACTATAATCTTTTTCACCTTATGTTTCTCCGTTGCAAGGATATCAAGCAAAACTGCTGTTCCCCAGGTATTTGCTGCAACATACCTTTCTATCTCATACATTGACTGCCCAACTCCCACAAGCGATGCCTCGTGGAAGATAATCTCAATGGATTCATCAACAATCACCTTTTTTAATTTATCACGGTCCCTTATATCTCCGACAATAAGCGTTGCACCGGGATTCAGGTAATCCGGAACCCTCCCCTCGTGAACCTGATATTCAAGACTGTCGTAAACAACAACATCATGCCCCCTCTCAACCAGGGCATCAACCAGATGAGAACCAATAAATCCAGCACCACCAGTAACAAGTATTTTCATGGAAGGAGTATATCCTTTTTATTCTTCCTTGTCAAGGGAGAGGTGGTATTCTATTATCTTTTTAACAAGAGGAGCTGCATGAGAGCCACCATGTCCTGCATTTTCCAGCACCGCGACCACCACTATTTCAGGATGTTCAACAGGAGCGAAGCCAACAAATAGAGAATGGTCTTCTCCATGAGGATTCTGTGCGGTTCCGGTTTTTCCACCAACCCTTATTCCATCTATCCTTGCGAGGATTCCCGTCCCCTTATCCTCCTCAACCACCCCCTCCATTGCATGAACAAGAAATTCAAGATTTTCCTTTTTTACAGGAAGACGGTGAAAAGAAGGGGTGTATTCATAAACGGTTTTCCCTTCTTCATCAACCACCTTTAATAAAAGATGGGGGACAGGAACAAGTCCTCCATTGACAATGCCTGAAAAGATGCATGCAATTTTTAATGGAGTCAGGAGTATTTCTCCCTGTCCTATTGCAAGATTGCATGCATTTCCCTTTCCCCACCCTCTTCTTCCGTATCTTCTGTTAAACCATTCAATATCAGGTATAAAACTCTCTCCCTCATCCGGAAGGTCTATCCCGGTCTTTCCTGAAAGCCCAATTTTTCTTGAAAAATCGCATATTTCTTTAACTCCCAATCTCAATCCAACCTGATAGAAGTAGATATCGCATGACTGAACAATTGCTCCATACAGGTCAAGTTTTCCATGCCTGCTCCAGCACAGAAATTTTCTGTTTCCAACCCACATACTTCCCTCACATGGCAAAAATTCCGTCTCCGGGGTAAGAATCCCTTTCTCAAGGCCAGCAAGTGCGGTGATTATTTTGAAAACAGAACCTGGAGGATATCCACCCCTGCTCACCCTGTCCCAGAGAGGCGAGAGGGTATCGGTTACAAGTTTCTTCCACTCCTCAGGACTTATTCCGGTCTCAAAGGGATGGGGGTCGTATCCGGGTTTTGAGATGTATAGCAGTACCTCTCCTGTATTCGGGTTTATTGCAACACATGCCCCTTTTGCATAGGGTTTCATCCATTCGTATGCATGCTCCATAAGGTCTCTTGATATTGAAAGAATGAGTGTATGTCCTGGACGTGGAGGAATTTCTCTTTCAGGCATATCCCCGATGATTCTTCCCTTCGCATCCACCTCAAGATACCTTGCTCCATCCTTTCCCTTTAGATATTCCTCATAAAATCTCTCAATCCCTTTCTTTCCCACCTTATCTCCCATCCGGTATCCCCTGAATGTTGAGAGCTCCTCCTCCGAGATCTGTGCCACATATCCCAGGAAATGCGAGGATATTGGACCCAGTGGATAATACCTCATTGGCTCTATATCTATCCGCACATGAGGAAGCATCTCTTTTTTCTCTGCAATTCCGGATATAACCTCTGGTGATACCTTTGAAAGGACCCTTGCGGGATTTCCTCCCCTTTCCATTCTCTTCTTCATTTCCTCAACAGATACTCCGGAGAGCTCTGAAAGTAACTCTATTTCATTCCTGGTTATTCCCCTCTCAACAAAAACAGAGAATCCGGGAACAGAGGTTGCAAGAATTTTTCCCTCTCTATCGAGTATCTTACCCCTGGGGGCCCTGAGAGGCATGAGAATGAGCCTTGTCTCCTCAGAAAGTCTTCTGCATCTCTCATACTGAATTACCTGAAGGAAAAAGAGCCTTGTTCCCAGAATTAAGAAAAGAAAAATGAGAACTACTCTAAACCTCATCCCTGGATTTCCTCATGCCCACAAAAATGAAGACAGGGTAGGCAAAGAGAAGGTTGAGAAAGGAAGATGGGAGACCCCTCGTAAAGAAGAAAGAAAAGGGAAGGGGGGAGAAAATAATGAGAAAAAGATGGTAAAAAATGGAGGCACCGAGCAAGAGGAGAAGACTGGTGGATCTGAAGCGATAAAACCTGTCATTATACTCCTGAAGGAAGTACCCAATGGTTGTGAACACCACGATTCTCATCCCGAGAGTTTCAGGATTGTGGAGGTCAAGTAAAAAACCTGAAATAAATCCATAAGCAAGTCCATACCATCTTCCCCAGTAAAAGGAAATGAAGTAGACAAAAAGCAGTAAAAACTCGGGCTTGGCACTCCCCAGCCTGAACACAGGGGAGATAAGAAAATCGGCCACAAGAGAGAGAATGAAAAATAAAATGGATAAAAGAACGTATCTCATGGTGTGAGTATGAAAACCTCCTCCAGTCCACGCATGTTTTCAAAGGGTCTTACCTTCACCACCATTTCCACTTCTTTTCTTTCTATCTCAACAACTTCCCCTATCCCTATTCCCTTTGGGTACACCATTCCCATACCCGACGTGATTATAGTATCTCCTGGAAGAACGTCCCCCTGGGATGGAACCCCCTCAAAGAATAAAAAATTCCCACCCTTCCATCTCAGAATTCCAAAGACCCTGCTCCTCTGGTCTATGGCTCCGATAGATGAATTGAAGTCAAAAAGTGTTTGTAGGATAGATGTATGCGTTCCTGCCTCCCTAATCTTTCCTATTAATCCATTGTAACCTATTGCGACCATATCTTTTTCTACTCCCTGTTTCCTTCCCCTGGAAAGAATATAATTCACATTCAGCCCATGGGGAACAGAGGCAACAACCTCACAGGGAATTAACCTGAAGGAGTGCCTGCGCCTGAACTCCAGGAGTTTTCTCAATCTCTCATTTTCCGCCGCAAACTCCCTCATGTGCTGGAGTTTTAAAGAAAGATAGGCGCACTTCTGGGATAAAAGTTCTGCTTTTCTCTTCGCTTCAGACCTTTCTTTTATCTCCAGATAAGCTCGGGAGAAGGGATAAAAAATCATGGATGAGAGTTCCCTTGCAAAATCCACCCTGATTCTTTCCTTCAGGAACATGCAAGATATACCAAAAAAAACCAGGGTGAGGTAAACGAAAAATCCCCTTCTCACTCTCTTCCTGCCGTTGTTATTACCTTCCTGTATTTTTCAAGGTTTTCAAGTATTGCACCTGCACCCCTTGCAACGCACTGGAGTGGATTTTCAGCCACCTTTACAAGCAAATTTGTCTCCTCCGAAAGCAACGCATCAAGACCCCTTAAAAGACTTCCTCCACCAGTCATCACAATCCCCTTGTCCACTATATCAGATACAAGTTCAGGAGGGGTCTGTTCAAGTGCCTGTTTCACAGCCCTTATTATTGCATCAAGAGGTTCCTTTAATGCGTCTCTTATTTCACTTGATGTTACCTTTACAGTCTTTGGAATTCCTGTCATCATATCAACTCCCCTTACCTCCATCTCCTTTTCCTCATCAAGCGGGAATGCAGAACCTATTTTTATCTTTATCTCTTCGGCAGTGGGTTCTCCTATCACAAGATTGTGCTTCTTTTTTACCCAGTTAACTATAGCCTGGTCCATCTCGTCCCCTGCTATTCTTATGGAGATGTTTGTTACTATTCCAGAAAGTGCAATCACCGCTATTTCTGTTGTCCCTCCTCCTATATCCACAACCATGTTCCCCATGGGGGTATCCACAGGAAGCCCAACACCTATGGCTGCTGCTATTGGCTCTGCCACGAGGTAAACCTCCCTTGCCCCTGCATGTTCAACCGAATCCCTCACCGCCCTCTTTTCCACTGCTGTTATACCTGAAGGAACAGCAACAACAACCCTGGGTCTCAGAATCCTTCTCTTGTAAACTATATCAATAAAACCCCGCAACATCTCCTCAACCATCTCAAAGTCCGCAATAACCCCATCCTTCATGGGTCTTACAGCCCTTATTTCCTTTGGGGTTCTTCCAAGCATTTCCTTTGCCTTTTTTCCAACAGCAATGGGATTCCCTGTCTCCGCCTCCACCGCAACAACTGACGGTTCGTCCAGGACAATTCCCTTTCCAGGAATGTAAACAAGAGTATTTGCTGTTCCCAGGTCAATAGCAAGGTCCATTGAGACAAACCCAGAAAACCTGAAGAATCTCATCTCCCCTCCTCAGAGTTTGTATCCTATGTTCCTCAGAAATTTATGCCTATTTTCCTTATCCTCTGCTCCCTCAACCCCGAGGGGCTTCCCTCCATCTATCACCCCTATGATTCCCCTTCCATCTCCCTCCTCAACCACCACAAGCTTCACCGGATTCGCAGTTGCGCAGTAGATTGCCACAACCTCAGGAACTTCCTTCAGCGCCCTCATCACATTTATTGGATATGCATTTTTTAAGAAAAGAAAGAAACTGTGTCCTGCACCGACCTCAAGTGCATTTTCTATTGCAAGTTTTTCCATCTCTTCATCGGTCCCGGTAGAACGCACAAGTCGGGGTCCTGAGGATTCACAAAAGGCAAGCCCAAATTTTATCCCAGGAACGGAGTTCACCATTGCTTCATGGATGTCCTCAACGGTTTTTATAAAGTGTGCCTGACCGATTATAACATTCACATCATCAGGCTTTTTTACAGGTATAATTTTCAGTTCCATTTTCACCTCCTATTTCAGCACTATGAATTTTTCAATCGCAAGTTCCTTTTCATTGTTGACAACCCTCAGGAAGTAAATCCCCGGAGTGAGGTTGAGCTCCAGGGTTTTCGCAAACATCCCTCCCGGGGTTGTTTCTTTACCTGAAAAGACTTTGCGTCCTGAGACATCGTATATTTCCCATTCCACGGTTCCGGTTTCAACGGGGAAGGAAAAGGAAAGGGTATTCGTAAGAATTCCTCCGGTTATGCAGGGCTCTTCCTGCCTGTGCGAAGTGTAGAAGGTGAAGGAAAGGAAGGTATCCGGGATTGAAGACGCATAAAGGTAGAAATTCACATTCATGCCTGGATAGGTATATCCGGTGGTATCCTTTACAGTCCACCAGACTTCGCATCCATCTCCAGGAACAATCCTTCCGGTTTTCTTTCCTTTATTGAAAACCTGAAAGCCTCCTTCAGATACAAGGTAGATTTCTCCGGGATCAAAGGGAAAGTTCCCGTGAAGGCTTAAAAGGAATTTTACATGGGAAATCCCGGGATATTCTACCAGTTCAGTCAGGGGAATACATCTCAGGGTATCAGCCAGGACAGTTTCAACCGTATCATTCCAGGTGCATGCTGTATCCTCCATGGAAAAGTAAACCTTTATGGTTTCGGGTGAGGTGGAGAAAATGAACTTATTGGTGGATGCATTCCATCTAAATGCAGCATCAGAAGCACATTTCAGGATTGCTCTCTCGCCGGGAGAAAGGGACTGAATTTCAAATGAAGAAGGGGTGAATGAGAGCCCGGGTGAGGAAAGATTTACCTGAAGGAGATATGCTGTCTTAACACCGGCATTTTCAAGCACAAATGCAAGTGTATCCGGAGGAATGTAGGATACCTTCTGGACCACAGGATAGGGTATGGGTGGTAGGATGACCCCTTTTCCGTACCAGGTGAGGTATCCGGGAGAGTAGAGAATAAGTTCAAATCTCTCTCCCCTTTCGTGAGGGAATACAAGGACAAGTGTATCAGAGTTGGTTTTTCTTCTTGTAACAAACGAATCTATAATAAGCGTATAAAAGAGACTTTCCGGAAGTGAGGGATAGGCACGGTAGGTGAGAATAAAGGTATCGGTTGTATCGGGAAGGAACCAGGGGAGTTCAAAAACTATCCTTCTAGGGGGATGGAGAAAGAGCCTCTGGGATGGGTCCCCAAAGAGGTTATACTGTTCAAAATACTGATGCTCTGTTGCGGTATCACTCCAGGTTTCCATGAATCTTATCTTTCCCTCCCATATTATCTCCCCTGCAACATCCTTTCCGTCCTTCATCACTGCATCAAATATTTTCCTCTGGAATACATCGTCCTCGTCCCACAGACTTGATGCAGAAGAACCGAATGAAAGAACCCCACCTTTTTCCTTCACTCTCGTCCATGCCTCCATAAAACACTCGGAGTTTTCATAGAGACCGGTATAGCATGCAAAGGACAGGACAAAGAAGAGGAGCTTATTTTCCGGAAGGGCATAAACATCTGAGATGGAATAGGAGGGACCGGACCATCCTGATGAACTTCCATGTCCTGAGTAAACCACCCATCCTCTCCCATATTTAAGTGCTGTGTCTATCGGGGTTCCTGAGGGATAGTAGTCAAAAAGTGAATCACACACAAAACCCCTTTCCCTTGAAATCTTCATGCAGTAAAGGTGGGTTGATTCGGCAAGGAGGTGGAATGTTGGGTCGTCAGAGGCAAGAAAGTATGCACGGATTCTCCAGTCCCCCCCGGTGGTATCATAAATTACAACCTTCTCTATGTAATCCTTTAAAGTAAGGGTATCGGGAACGCTTATTCTTCCACAGTACATATCAGGAATCCAGTCTCCATCCGTGCATGAATAATAAAGGTCTGTGTAAACATAGTCCCAGACTGCGTATCTCTCGTAGGAGGGAATCTTATCCACATCACCAACAAGCACAAGAAATCCCGGATTTTTCTCTTTTATTTTCTGATGGAGTAAGGTGGTGTCGTAGGAAACATCCTCCAGGAAAAGGGTATCCACCTCAAATCCCTGGGCATATCTCCATATGAACAGCCTCTTTAAAGTGTTCCAGTAAGAACGGGGAAGAACAAAGAGAACTGTATTTCCAAATGAGGGTAGTTTCAGGGGAGGAATTGAGTAGTCAAGATATTCCGGTTCAAGCAAAATGCCTCTACCGGGATCATATCTGTGGGTGTAGATTTCAAGCAGGTATAAGTCTACCCCACGAACCTTTCCCAGTTTCCTTATTCTATAGGTGGTATCAGGAAAAATTCCAGAAAGCGGAGGCACGTACCATTTTATAACCCTTCCCCCCTTTGTTACAGGAAACGGAAAATTTGGGGGTGGTGAAGAAAGTTTTCTTTCCCTGTATTCTATTACCACCTTAACGCTGTCCGGTGAGCCGGTAAAAAGTTCACGTATCACCGGAAGATCCGGTCTTCCCGGAATTCTCAGGGATTGAAGAGAAAAAAGGATGAAGAACATGGGAATAGTTTAAAGGAAATATTTTGAAAATTCAAGGCTTGATTTTCAATTCAGCAAAAGGAGATATGGGATACCATGCGAGAAACCAGCCGCTATGCATTTTTAAAAATACCCGTTTCAGTCTGCAACCTGCGTGTTGCAGATTTTAACCTTTTGAATTTGTAAGGTCTTGAGAGTCAATAAGTTTCTCTGGCACAAGTTTTGTTTATATTATTCCAAAACAAGGAGGTGGATATGTATGGATGGTATGCACCCTGGTTTTATGGATTTGGATGGGGCTGGGGAAGAGGATGGGGATGGGGAAGAGGTAATCCCTTCCCATTCTGCAGGTTTTATCCCTGGCTTCCCAGGGGATGGTGGAGATGGGGCTATCCATACGCATGGGGTTACCCATATCCCTACTATTATTACTATTGAAAAACCTGAAGAAATGAGGTAAAGAGGAGATGGCATGCCAGGATATGGAAGATTCCGTGGAGGCGGATTCGGTCGTGGAGGTGGATTCGGACGCGGCCGCGGAATGGGATGGGGAAGATGGGGAGGATGGATGCCTCCTGCGAGGTCTTTTCCTCTGGGACCTGACCCTGCAACCGAACTTGAATTGCTCAGGGCTCAGGCAGAGATTTTGAGAAGTCAGTTAAGGGAAATAGAGGAAAGGATAAAGGAACTGGAGGGAAGATGAAGATAGGAATATCCTCAACCGATAGCGACTTTGAAACGGCAGGGGTTGACCCCAGGTTTGGCAGATGCAACTTTTTCATCATTTACGATACCGAGACTAAAGAATATAAGGCATATCCCAATCCTGCAAAGGAGGCTGTTGGTGGAGCGGCAATGAGGGCGGTTGAGTTCCTGAGGGAGAAAGGGGTGGAAAAGGTTATAACAGGGAATGTCGGGCCCAATGCGGAGAGTGCACTCGGGGCCGCCGGGATAGAACTTGTAAAGGGTGTGACAGGTAAGGTGAAGGAGGCGGTGGAGAGGTATAAATAAAAAGGGGAGGGAAAACCCCTCCCCTTACATATTTCTCCATATACTTACCAGTTCCTCTCCCACCAGTTTCTGTCTGCATTCAGGACACACATCCAGTAATTCAAGCGGCACCTCTTTTTCCTTTGCCTTTTCCACCATGGGGGCACTCACGAAAAATCTTCCGCATATTCTGCACTTTATAAGTGGAAGCTCTACATCCTCGTGTACAACCTTATTGAGAAACGCCTCCAGGTCAAACCCTTCCTCAACCTTTATTGCATCCTCAGGACACACCTCTTCACACGTCCTGCATGTAACACAGCTCCAGTGATAGTGCTTTATTTTTCTTTTACCATCCACATCCTCAATCATAATCACACCCTCAGGGCAGTTCATGTAGCATGCACCGCATCCCACGCATTTCTCAGGGTCGTACACCGGAGTTCCGAATCCGGGAATTCGCTGTTCCTCCGTGGGCTTCCAGGGCTTTATTTCTTCAATCCCGAGTCCCCTGAATATTGCAAGCAGTTCATTGTAAAGGGTCTCCCTCTTGTTCTTACCTTTCTCAGGAACAGGGATGTTTCTTAAGGGACTTGGTCCGAGTTTTCTTATACGCTCCGTGAACTCATGTATCATCTGCTGGAATTTATTACCCTCTCCTGCGGAAACATAGTACATCTCAAGCCTTTCACTCAACCCCGTCTGCTCAAGCAGCCCCTTCAAGAATTCTATGCGCTGTTTTGCCTTCAAATTCCCGCTTATGTAGTGGCAATCACCTGGATGGCATCCAGCAACAATGACCCCATCGGCTCCTTTAACAAACGCATGGAGGATGAATAAGGGGTCCACCCTCCCGGTGCACATCACCCTTATTATCCGGAATGTGGAGGGCATCTGGAGACGCGAAACACCCGCCATATCCGCACCGGCATAGGCACACCAGTTACAGCAAAATGCTATTATCCGTGGTTCAAAATCCTTCTCCATCAGAACGGCCCCGCGTAAACCCCGAGTTTCTTTGCAACCTCTTCAAGCGGAATTCCTTCAACCTTTGCCTCTATTCCCGTGTCTTCAAAAGGAACCGTGAGCCTTAGTGCACCGAATTCAGTGGAGAAGACACCGAGACCGACTGTTAAGGGAACATCAATTATTCTTTTATCCTTGAACACATGTTTGAGATTCTCATACCCATCCTCACATGCCAGGGGAATAATTACCGTTGCCTCCTCAAAGATTGTCTTTGTTGGTTCCTCCAGAGCCCTCAGGTGAACCAGGTCAAGAACACAGGAAAGACCTATGAGTTCCGTGTGTATAACGTTGAATCCATCCTTTTCAAGCTTCTCCTTAAGGCGTGCCATTGCCTCCCTTCCACCAAGCCCGTTGCAGAACTTCACACAGTTGTTGCATGACCATATCACAATTTTGTCTTCCTTCTTGAGTTTTTTCTTCAAATCCTCATAGGAGAGTTTTCTCAACGTGACTATCATTTCGGCACCTCCAGGTCCAGAACCTTTTCCTTTTTTGGTTCCCCGGTGAGGAGACCAAACTCATCCCCTGCCCTGTTTTTGTATTTTTTGTATGTTTTCATCAACTTGAGAACACCATTTCCAGGACTCACAACCATGATTCCCAGGGTTTCATTGGCCTTTATCACCTCCACATCCGGGAGTGCCTGTTTTATACTTGTCCATCCTGCATCACAGGTGAGTGCTATAACCTTGGTCAATCCCTTACTAAGACGCGCCCTCTCTATGTAATCCCTTATGCACGCAGCAGTCACAAGGAGTTCCTCTTCCACCGTGTATCCTTCCTTCCTGAGCCGGGATGCAAGTTCCTCCATCCTTTCGAGTCCACCTGTTCCACAGAACCTGACACAGGTATTGCATGAGATTATTCCTATCCTGTCGGTTTTCTTTAGATGGGATTTTATCTCATCAAAGGGCT
>Ga0180302_10001465_pt1 | contig 11208 bp, 11 predicted proteins | sample GuaBasSediGuay17_FD_121794 | JGI IMG/M metagenome (GOLD analysis project Ga0180302, IMG submission 121794) | Subseafloor sediment microbial communities from Guaymas Basin, Gulf of California, Mexico - Guay17, Core 4571-4, 12-15 cm | ecosystem: Environmental > Aquatic > Marine > Hydrothermal... | reverse complement strand
TGCTAAACCACTACGGCTCAACCCTCTTGCCGCCAGGCTTTCTGTTAGTTGTTTGCGCGCTGAGGCGAACGCCTCAGGGCTCCATTGCGCCTTCAGTTGCGCCAGTAGTTTGTCCAGTTCTTTCTTTTGCCTGCGATACCACTTCCTTTGCTTCTGACGTGCCCACCCTGCCGCTATTATATCACCAAACGGTCCAAGCCCCGCTTGAAGCAGGGGCGCTGCATAATCTTCCCAGAAACCCATTCTATTCCCTCCTAATTGTTGTCCCCTTCAACAAAATCTCATCTAAGGTCCACCCCTCTGGGTCGCCATCATACTTGATTTTAACCGAGTGGCTTCTTGCTGCGACGTCAAAACTGTAGGCGACTGATACGTCTGACACAGACACTGCAGGTGACGTCTCATCGTCATTGATGTATAGTTCAAGGTCATTTACGCTATCTGGTTGCCACCTCACCTCGTTGAGGATAACCTGCTCAAATGGGTTTTTGGCGGCAAGAAACGGCGTCTGTGCATAAGCGTATAACTTGCCAATCGTCCACGTGCTACCTTGAGAAGGAACGGAATCCCACGACGGCGAGACTGTCATAACTCCGCTCACACTATCCCATTGCGTGATAAGCCTGACCTGCTCGTTGCACTCTACAAGAGCGCCGACCTTAACTTCTCCGCTGTCTATAGACACTGTAAGAGTATTTGACGAAGCGTCAGTCACGGTTCCCGTGGCACTACTGATGTCAGCATCGGAGTTTTCGTTTTCCTGCCAGACGGCATACGCCATATAGGCGAAAAAGCCTATTGCCCCATTGGCGTTAGCGGTTACACCGCCGCGTGCCGCCCACCTGTCGTCCCGCCTGAACCACGCCCGCCTCCTAAGGTCATACACAAGATAAAGGTTGCCTGTCGTATAACCACGCCCCATAAAGACGTGCAGGTGTGCACGGATGCTGTCAAAGGCTAAGCCTACCTCAACTGGGTCAGCGGCACTTATCAGGTCCCTTACGGGCTCAGAAATAAGCGTCGGATTACGCCCGTCAAAGAGCCAGATACCATCCTTGTTTGCGAAAGCCATCAAGTTGCCTAAGCCAACCGCTGCTTGCAGGTAAGCGCATCCGACGTCGGTCTCCTTAACCAAGCGGAACTGTTCTGGATGTTCAGCATATGGGATGCGGTAGATTCCCTCCTCGCAGAAGATATAGAGACTCCCTGTTGTGGCGACAAGCGCCTTAATGTTTGAACCTACAGCAATCTGGTTCGTGGCAGGCACCTGTTCGGGCAGGTCTGCCTCTGAGTAGTAAAGCGTCTCGCCAGAGCCAATCCACAAACGACCAAGCCAAACTGCGATAGTATCGCCATACGGAGGTGTCCCAACTTTATCCTCTTCGTAAAGCGTGCCCGTTGTGTGGTCTTTAAGGTTATCCACATAGGTCGTATCCGTGTTGTTTTCTATTGTGCCTATGACATACCAATCGCCCACGCCATCACTGGTAACCTGCCTACGCAGAATCTTTCTGTAGATGTAATTCCTTTGTCCATCATTCACAGCGTATGTTGGGATGTCGTCAATTGTCACTTTTGAATCTTCTGTAAGCACAAGCGGGGTTTGCACAACTATTTCGCCTAAGGCGCCAGTCTTTGAGTTATAAAACGCCACGGCATAATTCCAAGTTCCCGCGGGCACATTCCCCGACTCCGTCGTAAATGTCAGGTTCGGCACAGGCGACGAACCGTATCCTTCGGGCGGCACACCTGCCACGCTGTCTTCTACGCTCACAGCGTCGCTATCAGTGGGTAGCATTATCTTGGCAAGCGCATAATTGCCCGTTCCCGTCCCATTTAGCCCCTGTCTGCTGACACCAACCGTCTTGAACGCCAGCCCAGGGCGGAAAGGCACGATTTGGACACGGCGAGGAATATACAATTCGCTTGTGCCGAACTTACAGAGGCTGTAATAAACCTCTGTTTCGCGCACGATATCAGTTCTTTCGTTGGCGGAAACGGCTAATTCGGAGTGAGAGTTGCCGCTACTGTCCCGCCACCACACCATCTCTATCCCACGGATAATTCTGGCGTCGTCCTGATAATTCCACCGAAACGGTTTTCTGCCCTTTATAACCCGTAGGCGTCCGAACCTATCGGCTTCCATATTGCGCACATCGTAGAGGCTATCCTGCGGCATATCATGCGGCGCTATATCGCGCCTGATACCACGCAGACCAACAACCCGCAACACAGACACCCGCTAACCCTCCTTTGGAGTAAACTGTGCATAAGGAGGTGTATATAGCCCGTCATCAGGTGCCCAAGTAGCAAAACGATTACGCAACCTGCCACGGCGCTCTTTTTGCCGTGCCCCGAAATTGCGAAGGAACCCGTATTCCCGCGCCTCATCCGACAGAGCAGTTTCAAGCAATTCCGGCTTCCATAACGCCACACATTCTCTCCATACCCGTGCTTCAAGATAATTGAGGAAATGCGCGGGGATATCTATCGTATCAGTATCGTTTTTCAGTGCTGCAGGTTGCTTTATATAGATGAGCACAACCTGTAGCCGCTCCTCAGGGAGCGGATACAGCATTAGTTTCCCTTCTTGCAAAGCATAGTAGGACGGAGTGCCAAAAGAAATGCAAGACTGGAGGGAACGGAGGGAGACGCCAGTTAAGGGCGTCTGGTCATAAACCACATCCACAAGTTGCAGACAATCTGAAGGCAAATCATAAAACAGGGGCAACAGTTTATAAGATGCACCGCTTTCAGTATCCCCAACATACGCTTCTGTCAACTCCAGAGATTGGGGCGCGATACCGCTAATCTCATACAACCGCCCGTCTGGACCGTAAAACCACCAATTGGCATAAGAAGATATCCAGTTAGTGCCGCTACCTGTCACGCTTGTGCTTCCTTTCGTAACGCTGACGGTTCCTGTCTCATATGGGGCGCTTAATGTTTGTGTGTAGTAGTGGGTAAACTCTTCAGGGAAAGAAACGGCAATATGCCTGCATGCATCATTTATACGCTGCGTGATAAATGTTTTTCGGTCAGAAGAGAGCGTAGGGGTTCCTGATGGGTAGCGATAACCGAGGCGTAGGGCGATGCGCCCGATAAGGTCTTGCAATTGCATAGGGAGTCCTCCAGTAAGTTTGGGGCGGGGCACAGATTACCCCGCCCCCATTCCGACGGCGCGTGGTTATCCAGTTTGCGGCACGCACCCCCACGCAGCAAGGCAAACCAGGAGGACCTTCTTGCTCTCCTCAGAGGATGCGTCCGATGTTGTTTCAAGCGCAATGGCAAAGTTGGGATAGGCAGCATCGGCACCAGCAGCACCCGCCCTTATCAGGTTTGCTGATGACCCTGTCCCATTTACAGACAAGGGCGAGTAAATCTCCACCGCATTGGTGTCGTCGCCTACAATCTTCGCGGTAGCCTTACCGTAGAACTGCACCCATCCATATTCGCCCGCTTTGATAGCCGCCATCGGGATGCCTGCAAACATATTCGCCGTCCCAGATGCCATCAATTTTACCTGCGCGGCACCGTTAGCAGCATCCCGATAACACGGACGAAGCGCCACAAGGTCACTTGAATCCGCATTTTTCACAAAGACATAACCACAGAGATAGCCGTCGCTATCTTTTTCCCAGCGTATCTCCCCAAGTGATGGAGCACCCAGACCAAGAGCAGAATAAGTGTCTGTCAAACTACCTGTATGCGGCATCATCCTACCCTCCAAAAACTACGCTGTAATACCTGTTATCACCCAGTGGCAGTTCAACTTATCGGCGATGACGGCGCCAAATATCGCCATCATCATAACCCAGGTCGGCGGGTTAGCCTGGTTTACCCATGGACCCAGTTCAACAGGTCCTACCATTACAGGTTTCGCGCCTGGCTGCTGGCTAAACAGCGCAGGTGGTGTGTGCTTAAAAGTAAGGTGCGTAAGGTCAATGCCATACATTGTTCCTGACGGAGCGTGCGGCGATGCCAGCACGGGTGCGCCAGAGAACAAAGTATGCCCGTAGCCAAGAGTCGTCCAGAGGCGAGATGCCTTGGCAGGCGAATTCTGGAGCCCTAATGTGAGGCTCTGTTTGCTCGAAACCGCTTTTGCAAAGTAACCCAAGACATCCTTGTGCGCGATAATCAAGAAGAACCCTGCGCGCTGCCCTGTTTTAGCGATGAGTTCACTCATCTTCCCTATTCCATCGTTTGTGGAAAAGGAACCGAAACCGGTTTCGCGCTCAGGGTTCCATTCGGTATAGGTGGTTTGAGACAAACCGCCTACGGTTCCTGCACTCGTTGTTATAAGTTTCGTGATGCCTGCCCACTGACCATTACTGGTATCGCCGTTCCAGAGCCAGTCTCCAAAGGAGTTGAACAGGTCAGTGAATTGCTCTGTCATTCTTTCTTTCACGTAAGCGATTATGCGAGTCTCATTATCCTGGTTGATTCTAACATCTTGTGGGTCAAGAAGCACGCTTTGAGACAACTCGGCGATTTGGTATATCGCCCGCCTAACTTTGCTCACATCAGTTGTTGGTCCTTTCTCAAAGCGTCCCCTCTTTTTGGCGGTTCCTGGATAAGACAGCATCACATTAACGACATACTGCCATCCACCTGCCTGTGAAGGCGCTGTGACGGCTTTGCTTTTCAGTGCAGCAGACATACTTTTGACTGTTTGCACCGCGTCTTTGAGTTCAGTGTTCACCACATTGGGAATCATAGAACCCATCCCAAACAGGACGGCAAGAGGGTCGGCGTGAACTGTGACTGCATCACAGAACGGACGCACGACCCCCTCCCGTGTCGTTGCCAGTATTTGCGGAATAGGAGTTGCCATTTACACATCCTCCACTACTGCCCTTGCCTAATTCTCCTTTTGACCCATTCATCGACCTCATCAAGCGTAGAAGGCAACTCCATACGCTGCTCAGCAGGAGCCGTAGAAGTTCCTTCGGTAACAGTCGGCTTCCGACCAACGGGGCTTTCCCCGCTGCGTCGTGCGCCCGACTTCTTGAAGTCTTTTTCTATCTTGTAAAGAGCCATCTCGTAGACATCCTCAAAGGCTGGGTCTTCGCCCGCGTTGATAAAGTTTCTGTAAAGCACTTCCATCACCTTTTGAACGCGCTTATCTTTCAGTTGAAAGGTTCCCGCAACGGCGTCAGGGTATTTTGCGGCAAACTTTTCCCACTTTTGCAGTGCATATGCTTTTGCCGCCAGTTGTTCTGCCGCCTGAAGGCGTGCCTCCAACTCCTGTTGCCTCGCCAGTATGGCGTTCAAAACCTCCTCAGGGTCAGGGACGGTCTCGTCTTCGTCGGGTTCTGGTTGCTGTTGAGGTTCTGGTTCGCCCTCGTCAGAGCCGCGTTCCTCTGTCAGTTCTTTCACCCACTCGTTAAACGCCGCCTCGTCAAAATCCTCTTCTTCAGCGCCTGTATCTTTTGTCTGTGCCTCGTCTTTCGGCTCCTCAGGTTCGGTCTCTGCCGCTTGTGTCTGGGCGGTCTCCTTGTCTTCTACCATCTGCTATCTCCTAAGAACGCCTACCGACCTTGCGCCAACTGCGGAAAACAAGCGCAAAGTTGACCATCCGCAGTAGATGCCGCTGTCTTGCGGTCAGTTTGCCTTTCTTACTTTGCGCCATAAGACGGGCTTTCAGTTGTTTGAGCCAACTTACTTTTATCCGCTGATTCTTTGCATCCCAACCACCTGACCGCTTTGCGAGCGCTGTCAAGGCTCCCTTACGAAGCGTTATCTTGGTGCCTGTCCGCGAAAGGGTTATAGTTGTCTTAGGTCTGCGCTTTGCCATCCGATATGCCTTCTCGGCAAGCGTTTGGAGTGTGTTCGCCATCCTCTATACCCTCCATAGGTCTCTCCTATACTATACGCCGAACATCCTCATCCGTCAACTCTATTGCATCCATTTCTTTCATCACCTGTTCCAAGTGCTGTTGGTCTTTAATAAATTTGCCCAAAGACCAGTCATAATACCCCTTCCCCTCCGCCTCCTTCGGGAAGTATGGGCGCTCCTTCAACCCCCGCGCCTTCTCCGAGACCTTGACCCATTTCCTGCCATCCCATTGGTAGGTTCCCGACGAGTTCTTGGAGCGCTCCTTGAGCCACGGTATTTTCGGCACTACTATCCATACCCTGCTCATCTCCTTTCCCCCTTTGCAACACAACCGTTATATCACGAATGCCCATATAGGAGAGCCATCGCTCTATTACAGGAGCAAGGTTAACCCTAAAGCCTTCTTGTAGCATTTTTTGTTGGACTATAGGGTTGCTTAAAACCTGCAATATCAACTGCATTTCTTGGGCTTTTTGCCGATGCCACAGGATTGCCGCGCTCCCGCGCTCAATGCTTATTTTAAGCATATTTATTGCATCCGGTGGGGCAAGACGGAAGGCTTTATACTCATCATCAGGAAGCCACTCAAAATTGATACTGCTCTCTTCCCACTCTTTTGCCGCCCATAGTTGGTGTGCTAACAGCCTGAACTGCCTCGTTATAAACTCCTCCACATCATCGGCAAGGTCCGACAGAGTAACAGTTGCGGCTTGTTGTATCATCTCCGCCTCTGTAGCGGTTTTGCGCCCCATCACCACGCCGCTTAGGTGTGCCTGTGTAATGCCGCTCACTCTATGGAACATTTCTAAAATTACCTGTAAAAGGGCAGTGTCTGTAGGCTTGATGCCTCCAATATCAATCGGCTGAACGGCATTTCTAACATCGGTTCCCTTTATCCGCAACAAAAGTCCTATCCCATTGTCCTCTTCTAATGCATTACTGATGTCATCCTTATTGGCAAGCCCCTCACTCAATGCCACAGCACTTATCTGCCGCCCGGCTTTCTCCAGAACTTGCCGCATTGCCTTATTAAGGTTGATGTGAAGCCCACGCAACACCCACAGCAAGGGAATCCCATATGGGCTATCTGTAACGGGGTTCAAACTTCCCAACACAAAAGGAAAATCGTTTATCGGAGAAGCATACAATTCGTGCCTTAGTATAACAGGTTGTGATTCGTCCGCCAGAACAGTAATATACACACCATCTTTCTCTCGGTGATATATCTCCCAAAGTTGAACATAACGCTCAAAGTCATCTTCTGCATCGTTTTTCTCGTAACGGTTTTCTCCAGTATCTTCTTGTCTTTTCAGACGCCATTCACCAACCAAGCCCTCTGTGTTGCGATAATTTTTGTTCTGTTTTACCAAAACTAATGGCATAAATATGCGTTGTGCACACCATCTTGCATCTTCAAGTATACCGAGGGATGCCTCGTCATAGACGAAATCAAAAGGGCTTACCCGCATCACATCTACAACTGGTTGCCCTGCCCGCATAACTACCGACACTTTACTTATCCCGACATCCGTTAACAACATATCCAAAACAATGCGCCTGTTAACCGCCCGCAGGGAGAGTTGCGTTCGCGCCTTGCTCAATATTCGCTCCATTGCCCGTGCAACAAGTCGCATATCCACCTTTAAGAATTCTTCTAAACCCGCAACCTCTATAGCATCTTTTTCGGCGATAACGATAGGTTCGGGGTCACGATAATAGAGGTATGCCAGCAGTAACTTCACTGTTCTATGAGCAAGCGGAATACTATCTCTCTGGTCTGTGTTCCTGTAAAGGTTTATAGAAGCCCGCGCTTTGTTTTCCCACGCTTTTCGCCCGTCCAATACACGCTGTATTCTTTGCTGCCACACAACAGCCTTATCCATAATGCATCCCCCTAATTATTTCTCGCCATCTTCTTGCCCTTTCCCGAGCAACGGTTCTATCACTAACCCTTCGGAAAAACATATCACGAGATATAGGAAATGTCAATGCATAACCCAGGGCATCCACGAAATCCGCCGATGGCAACTCTGCTTTCGGGTCGGCATCATCCCTTGCTCGCCAAGACAGGTTACTTAACTGTCGCCAAAGTCGTGGACATTCTTTTGTGATAAACAATGGCGGGTCACCGTGTAACCCGTTACGGATTGCATTTATTCGCGCTTCCGGTGCTCTTTGCGCCTTCGCAAAAAACAACTCCTGTTCCGCCAGTGCAGTTAAAAAGTTCCATCCTGTCCTAACGATAGACATCGTTGTTCCGCCGCTTGGGTCCATTACCCGATACACCATATCCGGGCGTCTTATCCCAAACGACGCCTCAATTTCCCGTATTTGTCTGGCAATCTCTTTTGCTGTCAAGGTTTCACCTTCTGAACCAAAACTTGCTTCATAAAACGCCCGCTGCTCCCCCGTGTATGCTTTCGCTACCCATACACCAACTGTTGGCTTCCTCGGGTGTGGGTCTAGCCCAAAGATAACAATATCATCCACACGGGGGCGGTAGGGCTCTATCAGGTGCCGTTCTTTATTCAACTCTGGAAACACCAACCCACCTGCCGCCATCCATCTCCTTTCATACTCCCGTTGCCATGCCATCTCCCCTATCTCGTGACGCTTTCGCCCCATCCAATCCCTATCCCGCCTGGGATGTTCCCACCAGTCTATCTCTATCAATTTGAACCCTCTCCCTGCAGGGTCTTCCCGTATCTCATAGAACAGACCAACAGGCGCTCTACCTACTGTTGAGCACATCACCACCTGGCAACTTTCTGGCACGGCTGGCATCAAACTCTCATACAATTCCTTCAGGTTCGGTATAAACGCCGCCTCATCCACTATCAACAAACTGAATGTGTAGCCACGACCCACATCTTCTGTGCTGGGAAACGCCAATATCCTGCTCTCATTCTCAAACCTCATTTCTGTTAACCCGCCACTGAATGCAGGTATCCTCTCCAGCACATACGTATCCAGGTTCCGCACAATAAACTTGCAACGCGCTATCAAATCCTTCGCTTCATCCTCCCGCCTGCTGATTATCCCCACAGTCTTGCCACCGCCAAGCACACACTCTCGCACCGCCCATCCGCATAATGTCCAACTCATCAACATCTGACGACTCTTCTCTATTATCACCCGCTTATGATTCATCAACCCCTCTATCACCCGCCTCAAATACCGCCACTCCACTGGATACCTCACAACACGCCCCCCCCGCGCCTCATCGCGCGTCCTCAACAACGCATACCACGCAAACGCATCTCCCTTCAACAACGCCGCCTCCACCAACGGCTTCAATATCCGACCCTTGTAACTCTCTATCTCCTTCACCCGCGCATCAAATCGCTCCATCCCACATCTCCCCATAACACCACACCTTAGCAACTTCCTCTATTTTTGCGCCCTCATAAACCCCCACTACACCATAACTTAACCTAAAAACACCCCTCACACCCTCTCTGACGCGACTTCTCACCTCACCCCATACCAGAACACTACCCTCAACAAAATCTCCCAATACACGCAACGCCAGACCCCTTTTTGGCGATTTTAGACACATATCCAAACCCCCTTTTTACACCCCCAGAACCAAAAACCCATAATACTACCCCTTGCCTGTGTCATCACCCTTATCACTATAGGGTCTTAACCCCTTATTATCTTCCCTACCCTTCTTCACCCCTTCTTTAGAGTCTTTACCCTTAATAATAAAACCACCTGAAGGTTCCCTTCCATCATCATCGTCGCGCGTAACGGGCTGGGGGGGTTGGTGGGGTGCCTGCTGCGCGTCGTTCTGTGCAGCGTTCTGTGACTGTGCTGCCTTGCGTGCGTATGCTTTGCGTATCGCGCGAATGCGGTAGTGTTGAAGTGCTTTTGCCGCGGGGACGGTGTCCCCGGGCGCGGGCAGGGACTGTCGCGTTGCTTTCGCGTATGCTTGTAACGCTTCAAACGCTTCACGCGCATCTTGTAGCATCTCTTGCCACGACCGAGCAGCGTGAAGCCGCTGCCGCAGCGTCACATCTACGCGCACATTCGTGTCCGACCGCCCCCACATCTCCGGGCGGCGGTTCTGCAGATAAAACTTAATCGCTTCTGCACGCTGCATTCGCACACACTCTAACAACAATCGCTCAACAAATTCGTCTTTCGCAGCTTCAATATCACGCTCTATCCCTACAACATCCGCCACCTCCCGCCGCCACCGCTCCACTACGTCTTGCGTCACCCCACACTCGTTCGCAGCGCTAACTTCACCCTTGCCTTGCGCTCGTAAACGTAGATACTTTCGTAGTTTAGCGTCGCGTATCGCTGCGAAGCGCGGGTCGCGTAGTATTTTATAATAATATATTACTCTCTTACGCTTACGCTTTTTTGTGTCAGACGCTTTCATAGAGTTCTCCAGCAAGACGCATAGTATATTAATTAATTAATTATATAAGCAGCGTAAAGCGTTTAAGTGAAGTATCGTTCTGTTAAATTCTGCGTTAAGTTATGCAAAAAATCAACTGAGAAAACAAGTGTTGTGTTGTAAGTGTTTATGTGTTATGTGTTTGTGCGAGCAAAAATTTTTCAAAAAATTTTGGATTCAGACTTGACAACTTGCGCAACTTGCGTAATAATATAAGTGAGAGTTGAGGAGGTTAGAGATGGGTAAGACCGAGCCAATCACAATCACAGTCAAGGACACAACCCCGCGCAAGGTCGTGTTTGACCTTGCGCATCTCTTCGGAGCCAGCGTCCGCTTCCTCACTCCGCCCCACAGTGCTGCACTTGACAGCGGCTATGGGGCGGGCTGGATGGCGGACACGGCAGGGGCAGTAAAATACGCTGAACTCCATCATGGTCATGTCACCTTCCCACCGTTTCCCCTTCATGTCCTTGCCCGCTACCCGCGCGGGCGTCGGGACGAAGTCATTGTGACAATTCAAGTGTCTCCCGCCGCAGACGACCTCGGTGCCGAGGTCGTCTGGGAGCGGATTCAGGAGTGGCAAGAAGCCCGCTCAGTGCCGAGCGGGCAGGCTTTGTAGGAGGGTTTGTGATGCGTTGTCCAGCCAAGCGGGACGGTTTGTGTCGCACCTGCCCTGGGTGCGACAAGGTTACCCGTTCCTCTCAGTGCGGGTGGCATTGCCCGCGCTGGGCGGAACTGAAACAAGAAGAGAAAGCCCGCTCAGCCCCGAGCGGGCAGACTTTGTAGGAGGATTTGTGATGCGCGTCTGTGAGTTCTGCGGTGAGGCATTCGCGACTGAAACCGTGCGCGACAAGCACGGTAACGAGGCGCACGCTTGCTCTTGTTGTGCTGTGATTTTGAACCCAGCCGTCGGCGCGGCTTGCCCGCGCTGCGGCGAAGTGGACGCGGACGAGGTTGAAAT
>Ga0180302_10001464_pt1 | contig 11208 bp, 15 predicted proteins | sample GuaBasSediGuay17_FD_121794 | JGI IMG/M metagenome (GOLD analysis project Ga0180302, IMG submission 121794) | Subseafloor sediment microbial communities from Guaymas Basin, Gulf of California, Mexico - Guay17, Core 4571-4, 12-15 cm | ecosystem: Environmental > Aquatic > Marine > Hydrothermal... | reverse complement strand
GCCCGCCCATTAGCACCTGCTTTACAGTGCCATATGGAAGTTCTCCAGCGGTATCCTTGCCCATACTTTGGAGCCTCAAATGCTGGAAAGGTAATATTCCTTGTGAAACGAAAGCACCTGAAGCGCGGACGAGGGGTTGGAGGGGTTGTTTGCTCAAGTAATTCTTCATCGGCTTGATAAAGTTCTTTCAACTTCTCGTGCACCAGTTGCAACATCTCTTGAGGAGTTATGTGAGGGTTCATGCCTGTCCTCCCAACTTCGCCATGACATCCAGAGTCCGCTGGTTGCGCAGTTCGCGCTCCCAGCGGCTCTGTTGACGGAGTATCTCTTCAGCGTGTCGTTTGCGCCCTTCTGCCCGCTTGCGGCACCATTCGGCTGCAGCCGCGATGCGACGGATGGCACGCAGGATTTTGCGCGGCTGCCATTCGCAGACTTCACAAATTTCCTGGGCAAGGTCATCAAGAAAGTTTGCAAGTGAGCAAAAAGACTTGCAAGTCGCCACATGGTTAAAGTCATCATAAGGGAAATAGTGCTTGCGAGTGAACCAAAACCTCCGCGGGCGCGGTAAAGGCGTGGACGGGGTGGTCTCACTAAGCAATTCTTTACGCGCTTCCCGCAACTCCTTCAAATATTTTTCAACAATTACCACATAATCTTTGCGGTTCATGTGTTACCCTCCCAAGCGACGAAGCACCGCAAATGCTCCAAGCCTTACTAATTCTTTGTAACTCTTCCCAAAACAGAAATGGCAAAAGAAATCCTGTAAGTCCTGCGCTGTGTAGTTGCGCCCCCGGGGAAGAACTTCCTGATGCACCACCCTATCCCATTCCCCTTTAATCCACAAGCAGATGCCACTTCGCTTGGCAATCTCAACCCAACGCGCAATATTTTCTTCCTTCCTCTCACCCATGTCTGGTGGGAAAGGAAACGGCAGAAAAAGGTGAAGGTTGAAACTGAGACCAAGAAGACGATTGCTTATCTCTATCTCCCTTACATCATCCTTGTCTTGAACTATGGCAAGTCCCACGAGCGCCCCACCCGTGCAGTTGCCATTTTCATCAGCGTCGCTCCACCGGATTCGCTCAGGATATTTGAATGCGAATGGGAACGGTTTCACAAACTTGTGTGGGACGGTCAGAATAGCATATTTGACATAAGTCTTGAAACGATGTCTGTAAACACGCCACCTGAGCATCGCCTCACCCTCCAATCCCAGCCAACACCGACAGCGCCGCCATGCGCTTGAGTTGCTCATACGGCATTCCCCAAAGCGCACGGCAGAAGCCGTCACGGGTTGCGGGGAATATTCCCGCGAAGTCTGAATGGTCAGTCTTCGCTACCATGTGGACTATCGCGAGTGGGCGGGCAGGAGCGGTTATTCGCAGTCTTGGGCACCCGGCACATAAACCTTCCGACATTGGGAAACGGAATGGGAACAGTTGTTTGGTAATTGCGTTTGCAATAGACAGTTCAAGCGCTTTGCAATGCACCTCACGCGCAGGAAAGCGCGGGCAGGAGATTTCGGGAGAATACTCCCACAGTTCAACACGCAGCCTCCGCCTTTCAACTACAATATGAACTACCTTGCGCCGCAAGGACTCAATCGGCACGACAAAGAAGTGTGCCGGCCACTGGGAAGCAAGTGGTGGCTGGGGGAATGCGTGCGGTATCTCATATATCATTGCAGCCCTCCTAACGAGGCAAGAGTTTTCATCACTAAACGCCTCCGTAAGTCCGAGGCTATTAACTTGCGTATTTCGTGGTATTTACCCGCAGAAGTCACTTCAAACCGCGGTTTGTAGTCATATATCAAACCCCGCTGAGCATCGTCAAATAGGCTCCACAAACAGCGCTGCCAAACGGGATATATCCTGTTCCGCATCACATCCCACAGCACCTGTGTGATTTCATGTATGTAACGCGATGGCTCAAAATTGCGGCTTATGCAAAACCGAATCTTTGTCCTGCCGGCCCATAGAGTTTTTACTGGGTCCCCTTTGGTCCAAATGACTTCGGCAAGGGGCGGCCAACCATGGCGCCTGACCTCAATGGTGATGTCGCTTTGCAGGTCACCCCAATAAGATATCCCGTCTGGCACCTTTGCTTTGAGTTCCTCTAATAGTCTTTCCCCCTCCGCCCACAACTGCCCAGCGTAGTCAGGTGTGTTTTCATAAGTAAGAGCACGCAGAATGATATTCAATTCCCCTTTCTGTCGTGTGGGCTCGCTGTAGAACGAGATAACACATATGTTGGTGGGGTAGCGGATATTCAAACCAAGTGCCCATCTGCCGTAGCCATCTGTTCTCACAAGATTTTGGAAAAAATTCCAAAACATACTCACCCCCCTATCCTCCGCAAGGCTTCAAATGTGCGCACATGGTCACGCCGACCACGGCGCAGGAACGAAGCAATATTCTTTTCCGTGGGCTTCCACACTTCCATCGCCAAGTGTTCATCCCAGCCCAAAATTGAGGCTGAGACAAAATCAAGGTGAGAGAAAATCTGGGGCGGGGTATCCGGTAGGAAATCCACGCCCTTGCGAAGCCAGTCCCACCCGCCTTGACACATAGGTGGGACGAAAAGGAATAGCCCTTCGGCAGCATATCGGTCAATGTATTCTCGTGTGATGTGCTCCTTCAAGGTGGGGACCAAGGCAGAATCCTTCAGAAAAACTAATTCGGCGTAGGCTAGGATGACAACGGTTTCACCTGCAGCATGGGATGAATTGTGGAACACTTGAAGAATGTTCCACTTCACAAGGTCTGGCGCCATGTTCCACCCCTCGGGGAGGGGCAGAACATACAGGTTGCGTTCATTGCCTCCTGCTCCTATCGTGACCATGCCCCAGCAGCGCTTTTGCCACTGGGGGGTCAGTTCGTTAGGGAAGAGAACAGGGCGTATGTGTTTCTTGAAAGTCATGCCGAGTTCTCCTCAACTCGTATAGTCTTTGCCCACCTAGGCGACACACCGTCGCCCAGAAGGGCAACTATCACCTTAACACCCCGCAGCGGTTTGGATGGCCACGGGGTGTAGCCGTCTGTGAGGACGATGACAACATGCGGGCGGGGCTTTTGCTTGAGCGCTTCCTTAATCCCGACCCGCATGTCTGTTCCGCCGCCACCGTGAAGGGCGTGCTTGAGGTGACGGCGGTTGAGCACATCTTTAACGGTGTGAACACCAGCATCGCAGGAGATGACTTTAACCCCATTCCGCCCGCCCATCGCCTTCACCACCCCCAGCACCTCAGCGACCGCTTGGGCGAGCATACGGTCGCTGATGGAACCAGAGGTGTCCACCACTACCGCAACACGCGGCAGTGGCTGACGCAGGGCGGGCATTATGACCTTTGGGTTCGCGCTCTGGCGTCGTGATGGACGGCGGTATGAGTAGTCTGCCATCCCGCTTGCGTCCGCGAGGGCGTGACGAATCGCAGACGCAAGTTCACGACGCCAATTAACCTTCGGGCGGAGCACCTCTTCCGCCCACCGCTTAAGATGAGCAGGAACGGTGCCCCGCCGCTTGGAATGCTCACGGATTTCCTGCGCCACCTTGCGACGAATCAAGTCCGCCTCCGCTTTCTTGACAGCGGGAACGGACTTGTCGTCGGGGTCAAGTTCCCAATCTTCCTTGACCCCCGTGGCGCAAGAACCGCAGCGCCCCCGCGCAACATCGGGTTTACCCCCGTCGCCTTGGGAGGGTGTGGCAGATGAAGAAGAATGCGCGGGGGCGCTTGCGGCATCGGGAGTGGATGGCTCTGAAGCGGCTGCGTCACGGGACGCAGGGCTGCCGTTAGAACCACCAACGCCGCCCTGCTGGACGGAGTTGGTGGCTGGCTGAGACGGGGATGACGGCTGGGCAGACGAGGCAGATGAGGTAGACTCACCTGCGTCGCCTGCTTGTGAACCGTCATCGCCGCCCCGCCCTGCGTCCTGCTCCTCTGCCGCAGGCTGCCCCGCACCAGCCGTTCCCGCGGCAGCGGACTCCTCATTTTGCCCAGCCGCGGTCTGGGCAGAGGAGTCCTGCGGGGACTCCCCCTGCGCTCCTGCGGCATCTGCCGCGGGCTGTTGGTCAGCCTCGCCGCCAGACTGACCAGCCCCATCCTGCTCCCCAGATTGGGACTGGGAAGCGGACGAGTTAGCGGCAGAGGAACTGGACGCAGCCGCTTCAGAGTCATCCTGCTGCCCTTGCCCCGCCTGCTGTTGTGCTTGCTGGGCAAGGGCAGCATAATACTCCTCCGCCAACTTCCCATTCTCCTGCCCAAGCGAAGCAGGAGTAATGGGATTGTCGGGGAGCGGAAGAGTTTTCTCTGCAAGAATGTCATCATTTATCTCCGCATCCGCGGCGTGGTTCCAAAGCCGCGGATGCGCACCCATCTGGCGTGCCCTACCTGCATGGTCACGCAGCAAGTGCAAAACCTCATGGTAGAGCACGCCCGCAATCTCATCCACCGACCACCTCTGGATGGCGGCTTCGTCATAGTAAAGCCGCCACCAGGCGTCCACCGCCAGCGTGCCCAGCCCCTGACGGGAAACTGGGTGCAACGCAAACACGGCGGTGGCAAGGTATGGGTGGTGGTAGATGAGTTTTATGCGTGCGGCAGCAAGTTTCTCGGGCAGTTTCTCGGTCACTTCCCGCCTCCTCCCAAGAGCCCTGCCGCCTCCAGAAGTGGGCAGAATTCCTCCACCTCTGAAGGCACGGGCAAATCCGGCTTATGTGCACGCGCGAGTATGCACGCGCACCAAGCCGCAACATCTTTCCCCGCTATCTTTGCCGCGTGCGCAAGCACACGCCACGCGGCAGCCCACTTTTCAGGCGTGAGTTCCGCCGTGGCGTGGGCGACCACGGCGGTGAGGGCGGCGTGCATTCTGTCACCTGTCAGCCCCTTGAGCAGGTCAGGGTTGCCCATGACCTGCTGCGGGTCTGGCAGGTCTAACTCGCGGCGAAACTGGAGGAACTCCAGCGCCGCCGCTTCTCCGACGCAGCCCGCGACAAGCGCGGAGACGACTTCGCCATCCGCACCTGCCGCCTCAGCCGCCGCCATCAAGGTCGCAGCGGCATGCCACGACCTCGGCGACGGCCAAGCCCTGCCCTGCGCCTCTTCGGTCTTGGGAACGGCGCAGAGCAGAGTGGGTCTGCGCCTTATGAAAGCCGCCACGAGCGCGCGAGCGCGCTCGTAAGCGGCTGGGAATGCTGTCTCGTTGATTTGGGGGATGCTGGGGGTTGAGAACCCCTTCACCATCCCCTCGCACCAGTCCGCCGCGTCCACCTTCCATTGCAGGTGGACGAAGCGGTTCGCGAGGGGTGGGGAGAGTTCCCACCCACCAGCCGCGATTTCAGGCGGGTTGGCGGCAGCAACTACCGCCACACCCGCCGGCAATTCCAACTCACCCACCACGCGGTCAAGAACCACGCGAAGAAGCGCGGCTTGAACCGCGGGCGGAGCGGTAGAGATTTCATCTAAAAACAGAATCCCCTGCTGGGCAGCAGCAAGGCGCTGCGCCCAAGCGGGGGCATGGAGCCTTACTCCGCCCTCGCCGACTACTGGGAGCCCACCAAAGTCGCTGGGCTCCCTGATGCTGGCGATTACCACCTCCACGGGGACATTGAGTGCGTCCCCAATGGCGGTGATAACCGCCGTCTTCCCCACACCCGGCTCGCCCCAAGCGAGCACGGGTGGGGCGTAAGGACGGGGGGTGAGATAGGTGAAGCGGTGAACGGTGAGTTGTGCTGCAACCGCGACGGGAAGCGCTTTATTGTTACTCATCTTTGTTCTCCTTACGAACGGTATAGCCCCGCCGCCTCAACTCCGCGATGAGGTCCTCATCGCGGAAAGCGGCAAGGGGATTGGGGATGGCTTCGGCGTTGAGGTGCTGGCGGGCGAACTGCTCAAACTTCTCCGCTACGGCGAGGATTGCTTCCCGTCGCTCCGCGGCGGTGTTGTATGGGTAGGTAAACTCTTCAACTTGTGCCTCCCCGTCGGAGGTAATGGTAATCAGGTCAAGGTAAAGTGTGCTTTCCGGATGGCGCCACGACCCCTCACCGCGCGTGCGCACGATAGCGCACGGCGCGGTAACAACAGCACCCGGACGAACCCAATCGCCTTGGAACGCAAAGCCGTTGCTCTTGCTTTTGTCAACGGAGGTAAGAAGTTTCGCCCAGCACTTACAGGTGCCTTTGCGGGGGTCACCCCAAGAGAACTCCACCGCTACCTCGCGGGTTTGTGGGGAAATGACTCTGACCTGCATCGCTGACCCTCCTCACGCTCCGCCCATAGTATAGCACGCCCGTTCGGGTTGTCAAGGAATTTTCCGCGATTTCCCCGAAAAATTTTCGCGGCACCACCGCAACCCCTTGCCGCGCCCGTGCTTGAGGGCGGCTAAAATTTCGGGCGCATCCTGCCGAAATAATAGATGGCGCTCTTAAGGAGGTCTCTGATGCGCTGGCTGCTGTGGCTGTTTCTGCCCATCCGCGTTAAGTGCCCGATGCTCAACATCACCATCAGATGGGAAGAGGCTCACCTATTCTGCGACCATTGCCCGTGGGCTAATGGCTGCGCTGCTTGGCGTGAGTTATGGGCAAAAGCCTTGCGCTGAATCACCTGCGGGCTACGAATGACGCCCACAGGGCAATCTTACCTTCCGTTGGGCTTCCAGTTGTTGCTATGTTCACTATGAGGATATCACTGTCATACAGCGTGCCGATACCAGTCCAATTGAACTTCCTCACCTGCTGCCCTTTGGCTACACTATCGTCAACTGCAAAACTGGTCACATTATGAATGTTGCCTTCTGCATCCTCGCGCTTGAAAGTAATAGTCATACTTGTGCCTGCTGTGAGCGGTTCTAAAACTGTTGCCACGGCTCTCATCATTTTTGCCTCTATCGTATGCAGCGGATTCCCTACCTTAAAGTCTGTGCCCGCATCCGTAACAGAGAATATGCCGAGAAACTGCTGCTGCCCCCAGAACATTACGCCTCCTCCAAAACCGCCAACGGGATTTCAATCAGGTCTCTGGCATGACTCCAGACATACTCTCCGCCTGACTGGAGGTGACCAACATACAGATGCGTGTCTGAAAAGGTGTAACACGGGCTTTGACTCGCTAAGTATCTGGAAACCTGTGGGTGAATGTCTATCGGAAGCCACTTGTTCCGGTCCGCATCAAACTTAAACAGCATCCCCCTTTGCTCATACTCCTGCCCGTGTATAGTCTTGTCAGTTCCGGTAATCAGACAATACAGAGTGCCTTTTATGTTCATAAGCCAAGCACGACTCGTGTAGTAAACCCAACCACACCTTGGTTTAGGCAGGCGAACACTAAAATCCTTCCAAGTCATATCCGACAGGTCAAGATACCGTATCTTATCATCCCTACTCATGCGTTCTTCTTCGGTTGCTCCAACATTAGCGCTATACAGAACCGACGCGAACACCTTATTATCCCACACACAGTCTACCCCTCTCAGGTCCTCTGCCGGCAGAACTCCCCAAGAATCGTCGGCAGCATCATAACGGTATAACTCCCCTGGCTTGGCTGACTGGATTCCGATATATACGAAGCGGTTGCCATCCGAGCAGGAGTGGTGGATATATCCGCTTGCATCTATGATAGCCCGTGCAGTATGTTCTTGCCAAGTTTGGTCATAGATATCAAAGGTAAAAACTCTAACCTGCCCTGCGGTCACATCAGCGTAGAAAGCAAAAACATTTCGCGTAGAGACACCGGGCAAAACAAAAAGATTTGTCCTTGCATAAGAATACGAGAACGGAGGAGTGCCGAATGATTCTACCTCCAACGTGCGTAGGTTCAATCTGCACAAGTCTGAGGATGTCAAGGCATAGATACAGGGAAACGGTTGGTCCCAATATACCATATGGCGAGGGTCAATCGGAAGATACCGAATCCTGCCCATCCTTATCTGGACGTCGTCACGCAGTTGGTTCGGAACGATTTTTACATACTGCTGCAACATGATTATCCCTCCAAAAAAGGTGGAAGCGGTTCAGGCTTCTCGGTCATAAGCCTAACTAAGTCAGCGGCATACTTGCTTGCTGTCTTCTGGGTGAACGGTTTCTTGGTTGCTGGGTCATGCGGCTGGCGGAAAAACATCTTCTCACCCGCATAAGCCAGAACAACTATCCGCCCGCTAGGCTCCTTTGCAATGACTGTTTTGACCTTTTCCCCATTCGGTCTTTCCACTTCGGTTTCAGAAAGAATCTCCAAATCCGCCATGATTAACCTCCTCCAATGCGAACAGTTCGTGTTCTACGGTTACAGACAGGGCAAACAGGCAAAGGGGTTTCGGAATAGCGCATCCAGCCGCAGAACGGGCACTCATTCCGGTATTTTACAGTAGGCGCTACTCCGCAATGGGCACACCCTGTGTATGCCTTCTTTGCCGGCTGCGGGAACGACACATTCTTGAGCCGTATAGTTCCACCGCAGCGCGGGCAATACAAATGCCCTTTAAACGCAAACACTGCCCCACAATCAATGCAGAAAGCCATCCTCACTCGTAACCTCCTACCACGCGACCACAACACACACAAACGAAATACTCCCTCTGCCCCCTAATACGGTGCACAGCATGTGGCGTCATCCGCCCACAACACTCACACCTCATCAGCACAGCCTCTACGTCCTTTTCAAAGCCACACACAGGGCAGACTATTCTCACCGCCGTGTTGCTCGTTAACCACTCGTATTTCAACGCTGCTCTACAATACGGGCACCTCATGATAAACTCCCTCTCACTCCCTCACGCAGGTTTGCCCTGTTGCCTTGTTTACCGCCTCATCCAAAACTTCTGGGCTGATATTCACCTCAACACTTACTTCCAAAAACAACACGGCTTCCCCTTTCTCGTCATCAGTTCTTACTCCTGACACTACAGTTACTTTTTGAATTGGCACATTAAGACTGGCTGCAATCTTTTCCCGCACGGCTGCCAAGTCGCTAATAGCGTTCTCAAGTTTATAGGAACCCACCGTAGACGACGGCAAGCCGTAGTGGATGCCTATGCACACAGATTGAGAAGAATCAGACAAATTCCCGACAACAATCTCAGCAGACTGCATGAAGAAGCCGCCTTGAAGAAGGTGCAGGTTATACTGTGTGTGGTATTTATTGTTGGTGGTATCGTAACGAATAAGAGTTCCTATGCCTATGGAACAAGGTGTTGAAACGGTCCCGATTATACTTTCCCAGTCAACAGGCTTCTGTAGCATGCTTGATACAAGTTTCGTGTCTAAGTATATGTTAAGAAAGACCGAATCCTTGCTCATGCACGCAAAATTGACCAAAAACAAACACCCGTTCCCTTCTGCTTCAAACAGGGTTTCAGTCGTCCAAGCAGCAATAGGCGTTCCAAGAGAAGCATAATTCCAGTTTATTCCTCTACTTGTCTTCTGGTAGCGCTGGAGCATACGGGCTAAGTGTGGTTTCAGGTCCACAGGTGATTGGGCTTCCCCACCAACGCGGCTTAAATCAAAGTCTGTAGGAAAGAGGCGAACTCCCATTTTTGCTCCCCTTAATCTGTTGAGCGAACGGTGACAATATCCACATAAGCAGTAGAAGCCGATGTGTTCGTGAATGTCACCCTATAGTATCTACGAGTAACCCTATACACTCGGTCAAATGGTGTGTCAGCAGATATGCTGATGGTGTCAAGGGTTCGCCAAGTAGTGCCGTCCACACTGTATTCAATATAAAGCGTTCCCGCCTGCGTGGAGTAAACAGACACTCCCCAGTATGGGTAATGTGAGCAGTCATCGGCATCGGACGGACCTATACTACCGTCTGCAGGCACTGCTTGATTGTTCGCAACAGTTCTAAAGAAGTTACCACGCGACACAGGAAACCTGCTGGCAAGTTGATTGTCTACCACATTAAAGGGGTGGTCAGCAGTGCCGCCAACAACATGCCCACCAGGTGCGGGAAGCCCCACAGCCACCACCTCATGCAAGTCCTCCCCGACTCCACTGTCAAGGTCTGCCTCATCCCCAGCAAGGTCAGCAGTTATATTCCCAGCAATCTTAACCTTCCCCTCGCTATCCACCGCAAGGGGTTTTACCTGCCCATCTTCTGAACAGAAACCTGATGTCGGGAGCGAACGAACACCACCTCCAACAGCCCCTGGCGGTATAGGCATGCCACTTCCTCCATCTCGCCTCACCTACATAATAACTTCCGCTACGGCAATATGCAACCGCTTCCTCTACCCTGTTTGGGTTTTCGGCTTGCGAAAGCCCTTGCCACCTCATCACAGAGATGCTATACTTTTGGGGCAGCAAAGGAGAACACGATGATAACCTGCCCCAGTGTAGCCCAGTTGGTCAACCAAGCCCTCAAAGAGGCTAACTTCACAAGGTGGAATGTCGTCTACGCAGTGCGCCTTACCTACACCCCAGAAATGCCGGGTGTCGCAGGATGGGTCAAACCTTCGCCCCAAAAAGGCAAGCGTTATGTCTTTATCAACCTTGCCGCCGCCCTTTTTGCCCACTGGCACCACGACCCCGAATACCAAGCCGCCATCGCCTTTGATGTCCTCGTCCACGAAACAACACACTGCCTCTCCCGCTACCTCGCCCACGAACTAGGACCGGAATACTGGCGTAAACCCGACGGAAGCCTCTTCGCCACGATAGAAAAACTCGTCTACGCCGCCCTCAAACCCAAGAGGGAAATAATCACCGCCAAACTACAAAACTGCATAGAAAGGCTCGGTAAAAGGCTACAGCAGACAAAACGATAAACGGCGTGCCTAAAAAAGACTTGACAAAGTGCGCCGAAGTGGTAGAATATAGATGCCCGTAAGGGAGGCGGCACCGTAAAAACAGGACTGAAACATTGCCATCCCGAGCGGCCAGGGTTACATCCGGGGCACTTTTAAGAGCCGCCTGTGTGGTGCCGCCTCCCACGGGCGGCTCCTTTATTTTGTAAAAAGACTTGACAAGGTGCGGTGGAGGAGGTAGAATTGTAGCGCCGCCTAAATAGGAGCAGGGCGCGTGAAGTGGGGACTGAAACATAGTTGTTTGATAACCGTGTCAGGGGCGATGCCCCAAAGCCGCCGTTAGCGCCCTGCTCCTACGGCGGCTTCTTTTTTTTGGGGAGGAAGCCCTAATGTCTATCCCCAAGGATATTAGGTTCAAGGTCTTCTGGCGTGACGGTTTCACTTGCCAATACTGTGGACGCAAGCCGCCTGAAGT
>Ga0180302_10001463_pt1 | contig 11209 bp, 8 predicted proteins | sample GuaBasSediGuay17_FD_121794 | JGI IMG/M metagenome (GOLD analysis project Ga0180302, IMG submission 121794) | Subseafloor sediment microbial communities from Guaymas Basin, Gulf of California, Mexico - Guay17, Core 4571-4, 12-15 cm | ecosystem: Environmental > Aquatic > Marine > Hydrothermal... | reverse complement strand
CTACTGGGTCGCCAAGGACACCGAGAGCAGGTACATCACCGAGAGGGAGGGGGTCCTCGGCTGGCTGAATGACGTGATGCTGCTGGACTACGCGTGGAGGGGCGTCGGCGGCGTCTACACGGAGCTGAAGGGCCAGACCTTTGGGAAGCCCAAGGGGATGGTCGCTTACAGGTACCTCATCGACGAGGTGTACGCTAAGTGGAACAGGTACTCCGTGGTCTACTTCAAGCTCAGCAAGCATGGGGTGGTTTCCCAGATAACCTACCCAACGGCGCTCCCCGCCGCGCTGCACAGAGCTCTGGCCACGCTCTCCGCTCTCTCCGACAGCCTGCACGGCTACCCCAGGCCCCTGAACTACGTCCACAACGTAGCGGTGCTCAACCCCGCCCTGGCGAGGGTGCTAGCCGACGAGATGCACAGGAGGCTCGAGTCGGAGGACATACTCAGGTATATGCTGGCTCCATCCGGTAGACGCATGCTGGGTCTCGCCTAGGTCTGGCGTTCACAGATCGCTCCTTCCCGGAGGACTGTGCTGCAGAGTTGAGCTGTTTGAGAGTTCGTGAAGCCTCAGCCCTTACATGCATTCGCGCTACTTCATGGAGAACCGCCCTCACGCTAAAACGGAAGCTCTCGGGACCGGGGAGAGCTAACTGGAATCTCCGCGTCTTCCTCTTCCTTAGAGAGGTGCAAGCTTGCGAGGCTGGCATGTGCACTAGGTTTATAAACTAGTATTACTTATTAGTTAACCGGTAATACCAATGTTGGGCCCGGAGGAGGCGGTGCGTTTCCACGGGCATAAAGGGCCCTACCTAGCGTGGGGTTACAGGGCTGCCCGTCTAGCTGAGGAGAGACTCTCCCCTAAAGGGCTGAAAGACCTCGTTTGCCGAGCCCGCCTACCTCTCCGCACTCCTTACACCTGTATTCTGGACGGAGTTCAGACGGGATCCAGGTGCACCTTGGGTAAGTGCAATTTAGTGGTTGAGGAGGGGGATGAAGTGGTCTTAGTGTTTGAGTGTAACGGGAGGGTCTTGAGGGTCAAGCCTGCTATCGATTTGGAAGGGGTCTCGAAGAAATACGGGCTTGAGGAAGGCTTTGAGTACGTGCTTTCCTCACCCTCCAGCTTCCTCTTTGAGGTGAGCGTGGATGGATAGTAGGAGTATAGCTACAGCGGCAGTGTTCGGGGCTTTGTGGGGCGTGGTTAATTTCCTACTCGCGCCCTACTTCTTCCGGCTGACTAGGTTGCCGTTCTTCTGCGACGTTATAGGGCTTGTCTCCCTCTTTAGCGCCTTATGGGCTTCTAGGAGGCCCGGTACTGGTACACTCGTGGGGTTAGCCGCCACAATCGTAACCTTGGCTCTGAGGCCTGGGGCGTTCTACTTCTTGGGGTTCACAGTTGCAAGCGTGTTCCTCGACTACCTTGTCTACTCCTTAGGGTACGAGAAGGTGTTTGGGAGGGGTGCCAGAGTGCTAGTCCCTCTGACGGGAGTGGTGTCGACGGCCCTGGCAGGTCTGATAATAGGCGCGTTCTTCATGAACTTCGAGTCGTATGTGGGGGTGCTGACCTGGTCTGGGCTCCACGCAGTCGGCGGCTTAATGGGTGCTCTCATAGCCTTGCCGGTACTTAGGGGGCTGGAGAAAAGGCTGGGGCGCTAGAGCCATGACCTGACACATACTTCCCGCCAATGGTAGAGATTGAGATTGAACGGGCACCTTAAGAGCATGACTCATTCGCCGGAAGTGCGACACTGTGCCTACACTTGGCCAGGCATGGCGCGCTACATTCTCGATTGGTTTATTTTCACCGCTGTCTAGGTGGGGGATAAATAGAGAGATGAAGCGGATTACGTGGTTAGTGCTATGGAGGAGGTAGGCAGAGTAGTAGCGGTTTACGGGAGGAACGTGGTCAGGCTCGCGGTGCCTGAGGAGAAGATGGGTCTCGTGTCGAGACCAGGAACCTACGTCAAGGTGGAGGGGCACGACGGGATCTGGCTGTACGCCATGGTGGTCAGCTACAACCTGCTGGACGAGCTGTACAGGAGAAGCAGGATAGTGGAGGAGCTGGAGGGGTACCTGGAGTTCAGGCCCGCTAGGAACGAGCTCATAGCGTCCCTCGTGGGCTACAAGCTGAACAACTCGGTAAGAAGGGGGGTGCCCGTCCTGCCAAAGCCCGGCCAGAAGGTCTACCTTGTGCCAAGAAAGGAGCTCGCCGAAATCATGGGCAGGGGAGACGTGGAGCTGGGAAGCCTCTCCTACGACGACGGCGTCCCCTTCAGGCTCAGCCTTGACATGCTCTGCTCCAGGCACTTCGCCGTCCTGGCCATGACGGGCGCGGGCAAGTCGAACGCCGTCGCCGTTATGCTTGCCTCGATACTGTCCAAGTACCCCTACGCTAGGATACTCCTGATAGACACCCACAGCGAGTACGTCCCCCTGAAGCAGCGTTTTCCCGGCAGGGTACGAGTGCTGTCGCCAGCCGGTAAGATAGGTAGGCTCGTGGAGGCCCGGTACGGTGTGGCTCCGAGCCCCCTCGAGATCCCCTTGTGGACCCTAAGCTTGGAGGAGGTGACGAACCTCCTGAGGCTAGGCCCCCAGGCGACGAAGCAGATCATGTATCTGAGGAACGCCCTGCAGGAGGTCAGGAAGAGGAGGTACCACAACGCCACCACGGACGACCCGATCTACTACCAGCCCGAGGAGCTGCTCAGAGCCGTGAGGAGCGTACCGACAAGGGACAGATCGCTCGAGGACCTCGCCCTGAAGTTGGAGAGTCTGATGGAGAACTCGGACCTGCGCTACATCACTAGGCCCGTCAGGAGCGACAGGCTGTACGAGGCGGCGAGCGGCGAGGAGCCCTGGAAGAGCGCCCACGCCTACCTCGAGATATTCGGCGAGCTCCTGAGGCCGGGTCTCAACATAGTGGCGCTGGGAGGCCTACCAAGCGAGGCTCAGGCCTCCACCGCCGCCACGATACTCAGGTCGGTGTGGAGGCTCGTGGGGGCCGGCATACTCGCTGGTGTCGCGACCCCCGTCTTAGTGATCGTCGAGGAGGCCCACGCCTACGCACCACACGGCAGGTGGAGCCCTGCCAGGGACATACTCGAAAGGATAGCTAAGGAGGGAAGGAAGTTCGGGATAGGGCTTGGCGTGGTAAGCCAGAGGCCAAGGGAACTCTCCCAAACACTGCTTGCCCAGTGCGGCACGCTGATAGCTCTGAGGACCGCTAACCCCGAGGACCAGAGGCACATACTGAGCAGCATGGAAGACATAATGAGGGAAATGGTGGAGGGGCTGGCGGGTCTGGGGACGGGGGAGGCCCTGATCTCAGGCCCCGCAGCGCCCCTGCCCGCGATAGTCAAGGTCTACCACTTTCCCTCCAAGTACGGCACGGAGCTGGGCGGCAAGGACGTCGAGTGGTCGAAGGAGTGGTCTAGGGAGCCCGCTAAGGTTGACCTGGCACCGTATATAATAAGCGAGCTGAGCGAGAGCGGAGAGGAAGGTAGGAACAGCACGATGGACGATTTCCTTGCATAAATCGGTCCGCCGGGAGCTTGGTCTCCTAGAGCCCATTCCTACGGCTCTTCCCGAGACGGCTAAGTCGGGGAGATGCGCCCAGTCTTAATGAGCCACACGATCGCCGCTGCGACGACGATCGCTGCTATCGCGAGCACCGCCTCTAGGCCTATGCCCGCTCCTACAACCTTAACCTCCACAACGCTCGACTCCCCCTTAAGGGTTGTCTGATCTCCCGGCCATACAGCTTTTACGCGGCAAATAGATCCGGCCCCAGCGCTTACGGGGACATTAGCTTTGAACGTCCCATCGGCGGCCTTGACCTCGGCAACTTTCACCCAGCCCCGGCCACAGTCTATTAGTATCTGGACAGGGCCGCTGACGGGCGGTAGGATCGACCCCTTAAGGGGGAGCGAGCCCCCCTCCCTTACGCTGGTTCTCTCTAGTGCGAGGTTGATCCTAACGGGCAGCTTCTCGACCTCAACGCTGACCCGCGGGCTTACAGACCCCGCGTAGTTCTCGTCGCCCGGCCAAACTACTCTGTAAATGTGCGTGCCGGCACTAATACCCTCTATGGTTACCGTGAAGCGCCCCTCCTCGTCTGTCGACAGCTCCATCACTTTGTACCATTCATCGCCTTTCAGCTCCTCTATGCGCACTTCAGAGTATACGCGCTTGGGCCTGATCCTTCCCCACAGCGTAACGCTACCGTCGCTGACTTCGGCGTGAAGCTCTATTGATGTCCGCCCCTTAACCATGACCACCCTCGAGTCTTCGATCGACACATTGTAGCCGGCGCTGTTAAGCCCCCATGCCAGCACGCGCAGCATGACGTTCCCCCTCTGCTTAAACCTCAGCCTGAACGTTGCCGTTTTATTTTCGCCCGGAAGAATAGTTCCCAGCTCCACCCAGTTAAGCCCCTTCATGCTCACGGGCCCGTGTATTTTCACCCTCACTTTCTCGGCCCGCGACTCCCCGAAGTTCCCCACCGTTACTTTGATTAAAGACTCCTCATCCTCAACTGCGATCTCAGGCGCCTCGATCTCCATGTGCAGGATAAGCAGGGGCGAATAGATATAGAAGGGGACGGAGAGCGACGATTCGACGTCAGCTTCGCCTACCAGCCCTCTGACGGTCACTATGAGCGAGAAGTACTCCTTCTCGCCGGGCGGTATGTTCGCAAAGTAGGGGTCGTAGGCCTTCAGCCGGAGCGTGAGCTTGAGGCTGTCTCCCTCTTTCTCCAGCTCCTTTTTTGGGGGTTGTCGAGTTATAGACGAGAGTTCCTTCGATTTCTGCTGACACGAAGACCACATACGGATAGTCTTCGTCCTTCAACTCAAGGAGCCTCACAGTGACGTGCACCGGAAAGCTCTCGCCGGCTGTGACCACAGGGGGGGTACTCCACCCTGACCTCCACTACGGACTCCCCCCAGTTGGCGACCTGCGTCCTTAAAGCGTCGGAGGGCCCCGCCATGCACGTGGGAACGGCCAGTACCGCCGTAGTTGCGAGCAGTAACGCTAGGAGCCATCCCCTTCTCATACGCATACCATCCCAAGCCGCTGAACCGCGTAGATTTTGACTCATAATCATCGCATGGCCCTCCCCTTCACGGGCCTACTCACGGGCAAATATACCACTAATATAGGCGGTACGCCCGCCTATAAAATGCCCTTCTAGATGTTCCTAAGTGCCGGGATGACTGTCGGAGATGTTTCGCCGACCTCCTTACGAGTGCTCACTCGGGTGCCTAAGTCGTTTCTCTAGAAAGCGTTTACCCAATTGGGTCCATCAGTCCATTTTTAACTACGCATAGACTATAAACTATAACGTTGACCGCAGAGTCCTAACAACTAGAAGCTGGAAGCCTTTATTAGGACGCTACTAGATAGAGATAGCGGTCCGGCCGCGCAACCGGCGGAATGTGGTGAGCGGCCCACCGCCTGCCCGCGGAGAGGGCCTGACCCTACGCGGGCCGCCGACGCCGGCGCAGTGGCCGGGCCACTACGTTCTCCGCTCGATTAGAACCTCGTGAGACCGTATCCTCTCCATGACCATCTTATGTAGCCTCTCGAGTATGAGCCTCCGGTCCTCCATTAACACTACGTCGCTGAGTCCGACGAGGACTATGTTGTGGGCGAAGGGCGAGGGGACGCGCTGGGGCTGTAGCGTTACGACCTCTATCTTCCCTCTCTCTATCCCCTTCAGGACCTCCTTGGCGTGCTCTATGTCCATGTAGTCCTCAAGGATCTCCCGGTAAGCCTCCTCCAGCAGCGGGAACTTCTCGAGGCTCCTGACCACTTTAAGTAGCGTGGTTGCGCTCAGCTGCTGCTTCGTTAGGCTGATCTCGTGGCCCTTGTAGTTCCTGAGGATCATGAGCCCACGCGTGGCCACGTGGCGGAACCTCCTCCTCAAAAGCTCGGTGTTCCATAGGGCCTTTCTAAGCACGTTCTCTATCTCGCTGCTCTTTAGCTCCCTGATGTCGACGAAGTTGCTGGTACCCGGAGGGTAGATGAGTGCGAAGCCGTGGTCGTGCACAGCGACGCCTATGCTGCTCCTCGCCTTCTTCGTGGCGAGGTAGGCGAGGGCCCTCGAGAGGGCGTCGTTGGTCCTTCTCCCGTAGAGCGTGTGGAAGACCTGCCATGTTCTCCCGACCTCATCGACGTAGTGCTCGACCAGTATCACCCTGTGAGACGGGAACTTGGTTACCCCAAGCGTCTTCAAGTAGAGGTACTCCTCCCACAGGTACTCGACTATAGCGTTGGCCGAGTTGTCGTCCGCTCTGCAGTAGCGCTTCAGGTACCTTACCATGTGCTCCCTCGGCCTGCCCTCCTCGAACCACCTGAACACCATGCCCCTGAACTCCCCTATCTTGAGGGCTAGGTCGTAGCTGAGGGGGAGCATCTCGCTGAACCAGCTCGGCACCGTGGGCTTGGAGTCGAAGGCGGGCCTGACGTACGCCTTGAAGCCACGGCTTGAGACGAACTCGTACACCTTGCCCCCGAGGATGAACCTGTCGCCCGGTACCAGGCGCTCCAGGAACTCCTCCTCAATGTTGCCCACGTACCTGCCGGATGTGGTGAACACCTTCACTTGGACCTCCTCGGGTATCGTGCCCACGTTCAGGACGTAGATGACGCGGGCGTACTTTCCTCTCCGGCCGAACACGCCTTCCTCCTCGTCGAGCCAGACTTTCCCGTAGACCTTGTGCCCCTCGAGCGCCGCGTACCTACCGGCTAGGTACCTGAGGACTCCCATGAAGTCCTCGAACGGCAGCTCGTGGTAGCAGTAGCTCCTCTTCACGAGCCTGTACGCCTCCTCCACCTTCCACTTCTTCTCGACGGCCATCCCGGCTAGATGCTGGGCTAGGACGTCGAGCGCGCTCTTGGGTATGTGTATCCTGTCGAGGTGGCCTCTGTATGCCTCCCGGACCATTATGGCAACCTCTACCAGATCGTCCCTGTCGACGCACAGCATGACGCCCTTGCTGGTTTCGTGGAGCCTGTGCCCGCTTCTCCCTATCCTTTGGAGGCACCTGGTGACGGACTTCGGGGACCCTATCTGAACCACAACGTCTATGTAGCCTATGTCGATGCCAAGCTCGAGGCTCGTGCTGCTGACGATGCACTTCAGCTCGCCCCTCTTCAGCCTCTCCTCGACGTCGTGCCTTACCACCCTCGAGAGGGAGCCGTGGTGCGCGGCTATCTGGTCCTCCCTCACCCCGCCTCTCTCCCTAGCGAGCTGCTTGATGTGGAACACGACTCTTTCCGTTCCGCTGCGCGTGTTGGTGAATACGAGAGTCGTTCTGTGCTTCAGTACTATGTCGTAGAGGGTCTCGTAGAGCCTCCTGCTGACCTCCTCGGTGGGCGTGTGTATGAGGTCGGGCACTGGCGACACGACCCTTATCCTGCGCCTCTTCACGTAGCGGGCGTCGACTATCACACAGTCCCTGGGCGTCCCGTCGTCGTTGTAGCCCACGAGGAACTTCGCGACCTCGTTGAGCGGGTTAATCGTGGCCGAGAGCCCTATCCTGACGAAGGGCCTGCCGACGAGCTCCTGGAGCCTCTCGAGGCTGAGGGACAGGTGCACTCCCCGCTTGTTCTCGGCAAGGCTGTGTATCTCGTCAACTATCACCCACCTGACGTCTCTGAGCTTCTCTCTGAACTTCGGGGCCACGAGGATTATGGCCAGGGTCTCGGGCGTGGTTATGAGTATGTGCGGCGGCTTCCTTAGCATTCTCTGCCTCTCCGCCTGTGTGGTGTCCCCGGTGCGCACGGCGTGGCGGACCTCGGGGATCTCTATGCCCTTAGCCTTTGCCAGCTCGAGTATCTCCCTCAGCGGCTCCTCCAGGTTCCTATGAATATCATTGTTGAGCGCGCGCAGGGGAGAGACGTAGACAGCGTAGACCTTGTCCTCGAGCTCCCCCCTCTGGGCCATGTCGAAAAGCTCACTGATTATGACCAGGAACGCCGCCAGCGTCTTCCCCGTGCCCGTCGGGCTGGACACCAGCACGTTCTTCCCCTGCTTGATGAGCATTAGGGCGTAGCGCTGCGGGGGCGTAAGGTCCTCGAACCTCGAGTCAAACCACTCGGCCACGAGGGGGTTCAGCTCCCTCAGTACCTCCTCTTTGCTGTACTCCCTGGTCGCGTAGGTTATCGCCATGAGCGTCTTCACTCCGTCTTCCCAGGGCTATTTAAGTCTAAGGCGCTGCCGTTTGTGTATCTAACGTTCATGCCGGCTATGAGTGTGCCCCGGGTTTACCTAAACGTGTGTGAAGAACAGGCCCCCTAAGCTATCTGGCACTATTTAAGCCCTAACAAAGAAGGATTAGCCTATGTGAGGAGAGTAGAGATCACTCCTCCTCTTCCTCCTCCCACTCCTCCCACTCTTCCTCTTCCTCGCCTAGCTCCTCCCACTCCTCGCCCCACTCCTCCTCTTCCTCCTCCCACTCCTCAAGCCATTCCTCTTCTTCCTCGTAGTAGGGGGTAGGTGGCGGGGACAATTCTCTGCACCTCCTCCGTACTAGGAATTGCCGAGGATATATACTTACCTCTGCCCATTTCGATGAGTACTTTCCTATCCCGACTCTTTTCTTCTAGAACTCCACGGAAATACTAGATAACGATATAAGGAGCCTTACAGACTAAAGGCGGTGACCGTGATGGTACAGGGGTTCTCAAGCGTTTCCCTGCGCCAGGCTTACAGGCTTCTCCACCCACGGCCCGTGGTTATAGTGACCACTAGGCACGAGGATGTGGGCAACGCCATGGCGGCCAGCTGGGTGACGCCTGTCTCGTTCTCCCCTCCGCTGGTCGCTGTGTCGATAGCCCCTGAAAGGTTCACGCACGAGCTTATTGAGAAGTCGGGGGTGTTCGCCCTTAACGTGCCGGACGAGGACCTGCTGTGGTGTGTGCACTACACCGGCACGGTGTCGGGGAGAGACGAGGACAAGCTGGAGACTTTGAGGAGAAGAGGGGTGAGGGTGAGCGAGGGGAGGAAGGTCAAGGTGCCTGTCATCCTTGACAGCCTGGCAGTGCTGGAGTGTGAGGTCCAGAAGAAGGTGAGCGCGGGGGACCACACGCTCTTCGTAGGCCTGGTGGTGGAGAGCTACGCCAGAGAGGACTGCTTCATGAAGGGGCTTTACGTAGAAGGCGTTAGCCCCTTGATGCACGCAGGCGTCGACGTGTACACTCTGGCAGGCAGAAGGTTTAGGCCTTAGTTTCTGAGGGAAGGCTAGGGGCTGCGTGATCTCGCCGAGTGACGCCGGAAGGCGTCCGTAATCATACTCCAGAGAAGGTCGGCGCGCTCCGACTCCAGCACGCTGTGCCTTCCGGCCTTGTAAGGCCAGACGAAGACCGAGTCGACGCCCTTCTCGATGGCCAGCTCTATGCCCCTCACTATCTCCTCCTCCCTGCCCGCAGGCACGTTGAAGGCCTGAACCCAAACCTGGCTTCCCTTCCCATGTCTCTTGGACAGCGCCAGCAACCTATCGACGACCTTGCCGTACCACTTCAGCCCCCTGAAGAGAGCCTTGATAGGCATTGATTTCTCGACAAGGATCCAGTAGGGGTCCGTGGAGAGCGTGTCTATCTCGGGAATCTCGGCTATCCTACCCCAATCGGCGATCCCCACGAGTTCTCTGTACGTCCGCATTGCGAGGTCCGTGAGTCCTCCTAGCTTAGCCGTCGGCAGTAGGCATACGGCCACCTTCTTCCTTGGGTCCCCCCTCTTAATGGCCTTGGCCAATCCCCTCAGGAAGGACACAATCGTGCTCTGCCTGAACTCTAGGACGTCCCTGTTAAGCCTACGCGGCATCTCATAGCCGTACCTCTCCATGAAGAGGCTCCGGCACCTCCTGCAGCGGCACGCCCACTCTCTGCGGGCACCTAGCCCACCCCTTTCTACGCGGAAGGAGAAGTGGGGCTCGTCGAGGAAGAGGTAGTCAGCCCGAGTTTCACGGGCGAGCTCCTCCGCTTTCCCGTAGACATACGCTCTGAACTCGCGGCTGTTCATACAGGCCGCTGGCAACACGCGCCCTTCCGAGGTCACCTGCCTATGGCCCACGTGCTCCTGGAGGAATATACTAGGTGGCTCTCCCCCGAACACCTTGCCCCAGCCCCAGAGGTCGATATAGACTGTTAAGCCCTGGGACTTGGCCGCCTCCACGAGCCTCGGAATGGATCTGCGCCAGAACCACGCGTCGAACTCGCCTACGCCTAGTAGAACGGCGTTAATGCCCTGCTCCCTCATCTCCGCGAAGTCCCGCTCTGCCCTCTCCGGCACCATTACGCCGTAGTAGGCGACGCCGAACTCGCTTGTCATGACGTTAGGAGCTCCCCTTCTGTAACTCCTCAGGCTTAAGCCCTAACACTTTGTATATGAACGCCATAACGTCAACGCACTCCTTAAGCTTAATGCGGGGACCGGCGCCCGAGTGCCCGCTCTCCCTTTCCACCCTAAGCAGGACAGGTGCCCCTACCTCCTCCAGCTTGGCGACGAACTTCAGTGCGTGGGCTGGGTGGACCCTGTCGTCCTTGAACCCCGTGTAGACGAGCGTGGGCGGGTACCTGGCTCTCTTCACGTTGTGGTAGGGCGAGTACCTCAGCAGGTACTCGGCGTCCTTGGGGTTGTCGGGGTCACCGTATTCCGATACCCAGTACTTCCCTACGTAGAGCTTATGGAACCTGAGCATGTCCAAGATCGGGTAGCCTATCACGGCGCCGTCCAAGAGGCCTGGGCGCTGAGTGAGCACGGCACCCACGAGGAGCCCGCCGTTACTTACCCCCGTGGCCACGACTTTGGCTCCTTTTTTCTTGAAGTACTCGATGCATGCCATGAAGTCCTCGAACACCTTCTGCCTCTTCTCCCTCACGCCGGCCTTGTGCCACTTCTCACCGTACTCGCCGCCGCCTCTTACGTTGGCCATGACAAAGGTCCCCCCGTCCTCCACGAACAATACTCTGCAGAGAGAGAACGTCGGCGTCAGGGCCTTTCCGAAGCCCCCGTAGCCGTACACTAGGACCTTGTCGGTCTTAACCCCTTTTTTCCTGAAAACGAACATGTGGATCTTCGTGCCGTCGCTAGACTCTGTCCAAGCGTCCTCTACCGTAAAGTCCCCCTTCACCTCTCTCGACTCTATGACTTCCAGCTTGCCGTCCCTGAATCTGTACAGCCTGTAGGGGATCCAGAACGACTCATACT
>Ga0180302_10001459_pt1 | contig 11223 bp, 7 predicted proteins | sample GuaBasSediGuay17_FD_121794 | JGI IMG/M metagenome (GOLD analysis project Ga0180302, IMG submission 121794) | Subseafloor sediment microbial communities from Guaymas Basin, Gulf of California, Mexico - Guay17, Core 4571-4, 12-15 cm | ecosystem: Environmental > Aquatic > Marine > Hydrothermal... | reverse complement strand
TCAATCTTTATATACTTCATCTTTTCGAGCGCTAATGCTTGAGTTTCTATTTCTGTCGAATATGGCCTCATGTTGTGGATTATAAAGTAGTAATCAACAGGGAAACCTTCTTTTTGCATTTCTGAGATAATCTTGTGGAGTCTTACTTTCCCATTTACCCTTCCTCCCATAAGGTAAGCAGAATAGAGGATCTCCCAACCCTCTGGGAGATCTCGCTCATGTAGTCTCATTAAATTAGATTTATTCATTAATTGGTTCAAAAATTTTTCTATGTCACGTCTCTAAAGAGCTCTTTAACCGGAAGTAGATGTTTTAGCATAAAGCAAATCAAAATGACACTTTGCAAATATAGAGATGACAATATGGCTACCTGCAGAACCAGAATACTGCGTTAAGTTTTTTCAAATTTCCAATTTGATTGTACCAATCTTGAACTGAAAGAAACTAAATCCTTTCAGGCAATGTGGGGGTTAAAGCGTGGCGCGTAAGTGTTCATCAAAAGGCTCAGTTTCAGGAGAGTGAGGAGAATTCTGAGAGATGGAGATTATAGAATCGAGATAACTGAACATTTATTAAGCTGTGGAATGTAAAAAATGATAGGTGCTGGGCATGGAAAGAATAGAGAAAATAAAAAGTGAAATACTTCCTGTGCTGAGAAAATATGATGTGAAAAGAGCGAGCTTATTTGGTTCTATCGCTCGAGGAGAGGAGACAGAAAAAAGTGATATCGACGTACTTGTGGAATTTGAAGGAAGAAAAAGCCTTCTCGACCTTGCAGGGCTTAAGATCGAACTGGAAGAGAAGCTTAAGAGAAAAGTACGTTCTCACTTACAAATCCATTCATCCTTTGCTGAGGGAAAGAATTCTGAGCGAAAAGGTGGATATCCTGTGAAGGATATTAGAACTTTCCTGCCACATGGCAGCAGCGGGGATCCGTTATGAAAATAAAGTTCCCGTGGGAAAAAGAATACCTGCAAAATCCCGAGAAATTCACGTTTGAACACTTCAAAAAAATGGAGCTTGATGGAAAGCCGCTGGCACATGCTCTGGCAATAGCGGATGAGGTGCTACTGGATTATTACGATTATCAGGCTACAGGCGGCAGGTTTGTTCCCCGAGTTTTTGACAGAAGCAATTATGAAAAGCTTGAGAACTGGTTCTTAGATGCTTCATATGAGCTGATCAGAGAGAGAACGGGGCTGGCAGAGGTTTTTGGCAGCACAATCAGGAGAGATTACCTCAGACTGAGAAACAAGCTGATAGCGGTCTTCTGCAAAGAGCTCGCTCTTCCAGAGATCAGACAAATTCAGCTCTTCAAGAAGGTTATAAAAAGACTCGGGGGCGACCCCTCGATCGTTGACGATATCTCGTCTTTTCTTTCAGTTGGCAGCTCACTGTTTCTGCTCGAACTTTACATCCGGCTCATAGAGTCGGGAATTTCTAGTCGCCCCGATGAAATTATCAGAGCGTTTCAGCAGGAGATCGTGAGCAGAGATGATGCCCGTCTTGGTGAGCTTCTCCGCAGACCGGTTCTGCTGGTCGAGCTGTGGCCCCACCAGAAGGAGGCGCTGGAGAACTGGTTCAGGGCAGGTGGGAGAGGCATTATAGAAATGGCAACGGCCACGGGCAAAACTCTCGTCGGGCTTGCAGCAGCACTGAAGCTGTACGAGAGACATGGCGAGCTGAATGTTCTTGTGCTTGCCCATTCTAAGGCAATTCTGAATCAGTGGAGAAGGGAGGCGATTGAAAAGCTTGGCTTTGTGGGAGATCCCGACGCCGAGTACACAAGCTCTCTTAGATACGACGGTTTCGAGATACGGTTCAACACCCTCCAGACCGTTTACAAGAATCCAGAAAATTATTCAACTGATCTTCTAATAGTGGATGAGGTCCATCACGGAGCAGCGAGGGAATTTCGCCGGGCTCTTGAGGTTCCGTGCAGGTGGAAGATGGGGCTCTCAGCAACAGTTGAGGGGGAAAGACAGCATCGCCTGACAAAATATCTCGGGCAACCGGTCTACACACTTTCGATCGGAGAAGCCAGACGGAGAGGAATAATTCCCGACTTTGAACTCTATGTCCACGAAACGTATCTCGATGTTGATAATGAGGAGGAATTCAGAACCGTGACTGCGGAGATTGTAAGGTGGTTTGGCTACATATCCAAGCAGCACGAAAAGATAAGGGAGCTCTCGGGTGGAGAAATTGAAACTCTGGAGACTCTTTCCGACTTCATAAGGCTTGTGGAGAGAGCGAGGTATGCGGGGAAGGAAATTCCGGACGAGTGGAGGGTTCTCCGAAACCTGATACTGAGAAGGAGATGGCTTATTCACAGATACGGTCCCAAAATCGATAAGGCGGTTGAAATTGCTATGAATGAGGGCGGCAGAAGAAAGTGCATAATGTTTGCGATGGATATCAGCACCTGCGAAAAAATTGCGAATAAACTGAGCGGATCGGTGGATGTTTATCTGGTTCATTCGGGTCTGGGGGACAGGGAGGTCAGGCTCACCCTGAATGAGTTCAGATACTGTGACAGGGGTGTTCTTGTCGCACCCAGAATTCTCGATGAGGGTATAGATGTTCCAGACGCGGAGGTCGGCATCAACGTTGCCTCATCAAAAACGAAGCTTCAGCTGGTTCAGAGAATCGGCAGAATTCTGAGAAAGAGGCCAAGAAAGAGGCCAGAATTCCACCACTTCGTGGTCGTGCCCAAGAAGGGCTGTTTCATTGAGTTTGACGACGCCATAAGATATCTGGACGACATGGCTTGGATTCAAGATGTAGCACTCAGAATGGGTATAGAGATCAGACGATATGAGGAGCCGGAATTCTCGGAACTGAGGAAAGAGTCGGAGAGATACGTCATGGAAGTTCTTGAAAGACGCGAATCACTCCAGATTGGAAACTTTGGAACAATAAAGCTGCACAGCATTCTGAGCAGGATCGACAGATCCGCAAGGGAGAGGCTGGTGGAGATGTTGACAGGGTTTAGCAGAAGCAGCATAACTGACGAGGAGTGGTTCCATATGCTCAGAGAGGCGCACGGCTGCGGGTACAGTGAGCCGCTTGATGTGCCTGGGCACTGGTGGCTCCTGATAGCCAGCGGAAGGGATCCCAAAAGGCTGGCGGAAATTATAAGAAGCTATCTCTGATCACCCGGAAATCTGATCCAGCAGGAGCGCTATGTCTGATGCCGGTTTGCCCTCAACCAGTATGCATATCTCGTGGTTCGCCACCAGACCGCCCCAAGTGAAGTTGGCGGATCCGACCACAGCCCTCTCCCTGTCCACCACGAGGATCTTGGCGTGCAGCTGCCCGCCGGACGGGTCGTGAAAATCTACGATTCTGGCGAAGGGGTATTTCTGCTCAATGCTGAGAAGGAAATCCCTGATCGGTTTTGGCTGCCTCTCTAGAGAATTGACTACCACGGTAACCCTGACGCCCCTAGCGAGAGCCCTTTCAAGCAGCATAAGAAACTCTATTGCAGCTGGAGAGAACAGGTAGGCTGCTACCTGAATTTCCCTCTTTGCGGAACTCACAAGTTCCCTGACTACAGGTTCCACAGCCCTGAACCCCAGTCCGGTGAAGTTACTTCCTGTGACGAGTATCTGAACCCTCATGGCAGATTTTCGAGAAAAACGTGACGGTCAAGCCACATGTTCCTGTGCTCGCAGGAGGTCTCTGAAATCAGGAGACAGGCGTAACACGATGCGCCGGATATGCTGCCCGGTCTGAAGTGCTGCTCTATGCACAGGGGATCGTTTGAACACGCCCGCGCTAGCTCGCACGCCCCCCTTATTATCCTCTCAAATCTGTGGACGAGCGAGACCATGCCTCCAAGGGTACCGTCGGCTCCAGGTTGAACCGTGTACAGGACTATTCCTCCCCGCGCGCCGCGATTGTCCACTTCCAGATATACTCTCTCCCTGATGGATGCGGATGAATATCCGGAATCAATCGATAGCACCCTTATCAGAAGGTGTGCCAGCGTGTGCCACCAGACGAACACGGGGTGCAGCTCGTCCCTGAACCTGTCATCGCGGAACAGGCTGACCGGGTATGCCTCTGGATCCGGGTTTCTGTATGCCTCCTCCCACCTATCTGCGGCGCTGCCAGACAGCTGTAGGTACCCGTCATTTCCTTCCAGCATCACGAAAATTCCCTCACCGAAAAGCTCGGCTCCGGGATACCATATGTTCATCTGGGAATCCGTAAACGACACGCTGACAGGCCGCGACCTCTGGGGGTCGGGATCCAAGCGCCGGTATCCTCTCTGGACAATTACCGTGTGGAGACGGCTGATCGGTGCCACTCTGAACTCCATACCGTTCGGTCCATTGATTATGGCGACGTCTCCTAGATTAATCTGGAATAGAACTTCTGACGTCTGAGGTGATCTCAGGGGCGGGTATCCGTGAATTGATGCATCAATGAGCGCGTGAAACTCCTCTCGAAGCAGTTCCGCAGGGCTGGACGGTGGAGGCTGCATGATTTCCCTGATTGCCCTCTCGATCTCATCCCAGCTGTGAGCGAGTATCTCCTGAACAGTGTCCTGTCCAACCAGTCCGCGCTGCAGGAGGTTTGACAGCATCCTCTCAAGCTCCGACCTGCTCTGGGGTGGATTACCGGCTATTGCGTGATAGACCGGTGTTATGCTTAGCATGTTGTGAAGCACAGTCGCTCGGGGAGGAACTGTGAACAGCGTCACGATCTCCGGTATGTACAGGTTCGAGGCTTGTCTCTGTATGATAACGGCTCTCTCGCTGCATCCCGGCCTGCTAGGTGAGGATCTCGGCGGCTCCCTCTCGGGATACCTGCCGCTGCAGGGCCACTCTTGACGGTATGCCCAGCCGAAGTTCACTCTCTTGTGGCATCTTGGACATTCTATTTCTATATCCCTGAGCCCGCTTCCCCTGCTGTGCCAGTAATACCAGCCGGAACCCGTGCACGACGAGCCCCTGTGCACGATGTAATCCCAGTCGACGTCATCGAGGTGTCCAGCTGGGCATGCCCTGACAAAACGTATTGCCTCCCGGCGGCCCCTGTGCCTCCCCCGGCATCTGGGACACCCGGCATCGGATCGGTACAGTATCCAGTGCTCGGTGCACAGGGCCCACTCAGGGAATGGCTTGGTTCTGTAGATGTATGTTCTGCTGTCTATTCCCAGTTCATCGTTTGATGGAAGCCGGAATATGCGGGCTCCGCCCAGATAGCCCTGCGACATTCTCTGATGGGTGACTTCAAAATCTTCCGGTCTCAGTCTGCCCGACCCGAACAGTCCGATATCGGGCCGCAAAATTATTCTCGGCCCGAAGGGTCCTTCAAGAATTGCCCCGGGGCCGTACGTGGTTATGAACTGCGTGCGCCTGATGTGCTGCACCATAAATCATCACCTCAGGTCTCGAAACCTGTGGTCTCCTCGACATCTCTGAGAGACTGGGGCGCATTCCTGTAAACAACGGGCAGTCTTGCGTGCTGATGACGCGGGTCACCCAGCACGACAGGTTTCTGTGGTGTGAAGTACTCCACGTATACTATGTTGCTGTTGCGACTCGCCTCCTGCTGCCAGCGATCGAGTTTCGCCTCGACATCCCTCTGTACAGTGCCGGTTGCTGGTTTTCTGCCGGAAGGCTGCCTCTGTGCACGCCTCTCGAATTCTGCAGGTATGGTTACAATCTCAGGTGCATGACGGTTCACAGCCATCTGCACTGCCGACTGATCTCTGCTCCAAGGTACCGTGCAGCCGCGCATGTTTCGGAGAATGCCGACAGAGACCGGCCCAGCACTCCTGTCCAGCGCACCCTGCGAGAAGGGGGATACTGTCAGATCCTCCATGAACATGTCTAGAGCCCGGTGATACCCGCAGAAAAATTCGTAGTGACTCAAGTCGCGCGGACGCGTGGCTCTGTAGAACGTTATGACCAGACCTCCTCTGATTCTACCCACACGTCCCGTTGCCTGTATGTAAGCCGACGTCGTCTTTGGCTGTCCGTGAACGACCATCAGCGAAAGCCGGCCGACATCAACGCCCGTACCGAACATGGACGTCGTGAAGAGGGCGTCTGGAGCGTCCGGGTAACACCCTTCCAGCATGCTCAAAATTGACGGCAGATCGGTGGAAGGCGTCCTGCTTGAGAGCTCGTATGCTCTGTCATCGGGAAGCGGTCGCGGGTTGCTGGCGGAGATTATTCTCACTCTCTCGGGTATGTCCTGTCTGTAGAGGTTTCTCGCTCCGGCCAGTTCACGGACTGCATTGAAGTATCCCACTAGTGTCCAGAAGGGATCGACGCGGTTGCCAGACCTCTGCGCGATTATCCACGCTGTCTGCAGAAGTCTAGACCATATTCTGATGGTCGGTGTGTGCGGACCTCTCCCTGGAGCGCATATGCCTGCATACAGGCGGCCCGGACGCCTGTCATCCAGCGGATGTGTTTCCCGAAATCTCAGGAAGAACCTGTCATCTGCCGCTAGTCCTGGAGGTGGGAACTGGAGCAGGCGCCTGATGAAGAGAGATCTCACTTGGTCATCGGCCCTTTTCACGGTTGCCGTGGAGGCTATGTACTTCACGGTGTGGCTGTTTCTCCTACTGAGATATTCAACGGCGGTCTCGTAAATCCCGACGAGACTACCGAGAGGCCCCTCGATCAGGTGCAGTTCGTCCTGTATTATGAGATCGGGTGGATCAAATGGCTCTACTGGCACGTGAAGAGGTTGACCGGCCCCCGCACCGAAGGGATGTCCGTTGCGGTCGGAACCGTCGGCAGAGTACGGAATGATGTGCTGCCTGTAATATCCGAAACGAGCATGGTAGAATTCAACATTACCGAATATCGATGAACATCTAGGCTCAAACGGAAGGCGTGCAAACTTGTCGACGGTGGCAACCAGAAATGATGGAGGATAGCAGTATATCTGTTCGTCCACAGTGAGCGCGGGTATCGGTATCCTCGTGGACAGATACAGGCTGTGCACTCTGAGGCCGGCGCCGGGTGTGGAAGCCCTGCACCATTCCGGAACCATTCTGAAAACCATTCCGTCAGGAAGTTCCAGAACGCACCGTCCGATCTGGAGCCTCCCGCACTGGATGTTCTGCAGATCGCGGCCTGCCGCAAGTGCGATCCTTCTTCCGATATCCAGCCATCCGCAGTCTGCCGGTACTCCTTCCACCCAGAGGACATCCCTGTTGAGTTGGCAGTCCGGGTTCGGGCAGTATATCTCGAAGTTTCTCTCCTCCGGTCTCCCGCGAATGTTGAGGTGGTGCAGGATGAAGTAGCCCGGTCTGGATGCACGGACGGGAACGAGTTCGATACCAACACCCTGATCGCTGACGTGTCTCTGAATGCTGTACCAGAGCTCGTCGATGTCTTCCGACTTCAGAGATCTGGGCGAGCTCAGCACAATCGTCAGGATGTGATAGAGGGAGGAAACCTGATGGACGGATATTCCGTGCAGGGTTACTTGGAGATTGCTTGGAGGTGTATATGTTCTCAGAACCTGCTGGATCCCTGAAACTGGAGAGCTCGAGCGGATCAGCAGGTGAATGGTGTGCCGGCGGCCAGCCTCCAGTCCTCTCTCCGGCACGGCCAGAACGGTGTTGCAAACCGGACAGTTCATGACCTGCGCCGGTTCACCCTCACCCTTCCTCCCCTTCAGTATCGAGACCGCTCCGTAGATCGGTCTGTTTGTCACGGGATTGTAGGAATCGCGCAGTCTGTTGGGTGTGACATTCCCTCCAACCCAGAGTCCGATGGAGAAGCGGGTGGAACCCCATATGAAATCATCTCTTATCGGACACTTTCTCGGACGCCATCCAACGGGATCTCCCGAGGACAGACCGAAGACTCTGAGATACTCGCATGCTGTGATCATTCTCAGCGTTCTCCTGAACTGCTGAATCGTCAGCAGCCGGAGGGTGTAGCGTGATATGACGGACACGCCACCTCCGGTTCTGTTGCCCGACTTTCTGCTGAGAGCTCGCCTTCTCCGGTATGCCATTATGAAGGCGGCCACTGCAAGATATGCCTCCGTTTTTCCGGCACCGGTGGGAACCCAGAGCAGGTCGCATACGTCCCGTTCGGAGGAGTCTGGATTTGCAACGGATTCGAGCACGGTCAGAATAAATGCCAGCTGGTAGGGATACCAAGTGAGCCCCCTTCCTCTTGCCCACCGTGCCTGGAGATCCATCGCCTTGTTTGCAAAGCAGAAGGCCAGACGGGCATCCGGGTCGTTGAGGAGCAGATCGAGACCTTTCCTCATTCTGTCAAGGACTGCTGTGCAGTTGTCCAAGAGTCGTTCGGCAATCTGCCTTTCACGTGCTGGAAGTCTCCCTGCAGCAGCTCTCAGACTGTCAATCCACCTTTCATAGCCGCGAATTAGGGGTGCAAGCCTAGACACAATCTCGTCTGGATCCCACGTTTCAGCCAGAACCTCTGCCCTCAGTTCGGGAGGGTCACCCCAGTGGTGATTCCACGTCAGCAGGGGTGCCTCCACGGGGTAAACGGGAACAAATTCTGTTCTGACGTCCGGACACGTGAACTCATCGCGAACACTCCTGCCAGCGACAGCCTCCACAAAGTCACCATCCACCCAGTAAAACGGAGGCGCTCTGGGGCGGATTGCCTCAATTTCGGGATCCGTGTGCGGACGCTCTGGGTCAATTTCCTTCCAGATCGCCGAGCACATGTGTCCTCTGGCCTTGAGCTGTCTGTTTCTGTAAAGAAAATCAATTTCCTCCTCTTCAGGATCTCTTTTTATCTCCGTCCTGTGGGGCAGAATTTCACTTCCGTCAAGACACCTGATCCTTATCTGTGGCTGGAAAATGTGCTCCTCTGTTACGGCGAAGTCCCGTTCCTTTCTGATTTCGTTCACGAGATACACGCTGACATGCCAGGCATCTCCGTCCACGGGTCTGGAGATAACGTGAATGGATACCTCAGCTTCCTCGGGTCTGGATATCTGACTCCCGCTTCCATCGATGTAGAAGTGCTGTGCACCGCTCGCAATCGTAATTGCCGGAGATATCCAGAAACGGGGATATCTTCTCCATACACTTCTCTCGCTCTCGTCCTGTGGGAAATATCTGGCCCAAGTAACGCACAGCCTGATGGCCGGCGCTCCGGTTCTCCCTTTGATCAGGAATGAGAGACCAATTGAATGCGGAAGCGCCTTGGGGTCGAGGGCTGGCTGAAGCAGCGCCGATGAGATTATATCCTGCTCGTCGACATCCTCCTCGTAGGATATGAAGCTGATGTCATCCTCCGGGGACGCCGCTATCTCCGCGTCGGTATCTGGATCACGTTCTGGAGGGGCATCCCGCGGGGACAGAACACCTGTGATATACTCGTTCTTCGGATCACCGTTAATGGTCTCGTAAACACCATTGCGGGGCCCCAGAACATCCTTCACGAGTTCGGACAAGAACATCTCACGCATGATCTTTCCTCCCCATAAAGTACCTGCAAAATTCCTTAAGGGGACATACGCTGCAGCGGGGCAGGGATTTTTTAAGACAGACTATTGCTGCTAGATCGAGAAGAGCATAATTGAACTCGCGGGGATTATCTTCATCAAGAAACTCACGCATGAGCTCTCTGAACCTTTTACTCCGCCGGGAGGAATCCGTCACCGGTATGCCGAACAGTCTGCCCGTAACCCTTACAGTATTCGTATCCAGCAGGGGCTCCGGTTTGCCGTAGGCGAAGCACAGAACAGCTCCCGCAATATAATGACTGACACCTGGAAGTGAGAGCAGGTCTTCCCTCTTATCGGGCACGATGCCGCCGTATCTTTCAGCTATCTCCCGTGCCATGAGGTGCATTTTTTCAACCCGCCACCTCAGACCAAGGGGGTACAGAAGCTCTTCAAGATCGGACAGTTTCGCCTTGGCGAGACTCGTCACTGTGGGGTATCGCCTGATCAGCTCTAGGTAAAAGGGAACAACCTGCTCAGCCCTTGTCCTGTGCAGAAGGATTTCGGATACAAGAATGTGGTACGGGTCGGTCGTGAGTCGCCACGGGAATTTTCTGAAATTCTGCTGTCCCCATGCAATAAGTCTCTTCCGCATCGCATCAAAAATCCCTTTCTTCTCCACGGCACCTGTCACGGTCATTTCAGCACCTTCTTCATCGTTTTCGCACAGACACGGGAGAAAACTGGACTCACGGCATCGGCAACCATCTGATACCTGATCGACATCCCGCACCCATCCGGAAAACGAAAGTCATTATCAAATCCCATTATTGACATTGCTTCCCTGATTGAAATGACCCGGAGCGGCACACCGTTCACACCGGCAAGCGGGTGCAGTATGTACGTTTTCATCACGTTTCCGAAAGAGGGAGCGGGCCTGTCGGGGTCCAGTCGGTACCAGCCAAACTTTCCGGTTCTGTAGTACCGCTCGTACTTTTTGATTGTTTTCAGCTCGGGCCACTCGTGGTCTGGGAAACCTTTCTTCTCGATATGAATGAATGGCCGAATTGCTTCCATAACCGTTTTCGATTCGGTTCTGAGCTCTTCGAGTTTGAAGAAAAATTCTTCCACAGAAACCCCATCAGCAAAACCGGCAACGATGAGTCTCCGTCTGGATGTGGCTGCTCCAAAGTCGGAGTACTTAATCACTCTGAATTCGGTAGAATAGCCGGATTTTCTGACCCTGTCCATCCATTTTTCGAACTTGTGATCTGACTTGAGGGGCAGGACATTCTCCAGTAGAAAAGCAACCGGTTTTATTTCCAGCACGTGACTGAAAAAGCTATCCAAGAGCCTGTAGTCGGGATGTTTGCTTCTCCGACGGGTGATGTTTATGCAGCTCCACGGACGGCAGGGTGGTCCGCCTGTTACAATATCGGCACGTTCAGTGACCCTCTTCTTTGAGAGATCCTGAACACGGGCTTCACCAATTTTATTGATTCTGAAAATCTTCCAAGAGAGAGGGTTGATGTCGTATCCAATCACTCCAAACCCTTCTCTTGCGAACCCGATGGCGAGACCACCCATGCCGGCAAACAGATCAATTACATTCACGTAGTATTCCTATTATAAATCATATATATTTCTAACGATAACGATTAACTCTAGAAGAACAGAATAGACATTCTTTGAGTGTTTTGAAATGCAAATCAAGTGGACCGGTGGGGATTTGAACCCCAGGCCTCCGCCATGCCAAGGCGGCGCTCTACCGCTGAGCTACCGGCCCTTTTTATTACAATTCTGAGATGCTCT
>Ga0180302_10001458_pt1 | contig 11232 bp, 10 predicted proteins | sample GuaBasSediGuay17_FD_121794 | JGI IMG/M metagenome (GOLD analysis project Ga0180302, IMG submission 121794) | Subseafloor sediment microbial communities from Guaymas Basin, Gulf of California, Mexico - Guay17, Core 4571-4, 12-15 cm | ecosystem: Environmental > Aquatic > Marine > Hydrothermal... | reverse complement strand
TCTTGGTATATCGAGTACCAGTTTTATCTTAGCTTCAACAAGCTCCCATCACTCCCGAAGACTACCAGCGACTCTAAGCCTTATCCACGAGATCAAATCTATTAGTTGTAGCTAAAACAAGTGAGTTTTATGCTTCCAGGTTCCTAAAGATACTCTCTAATGTATCCTCTAGATGCCTTGTGGTACTTCACAGAGATATGCTACCTACAGGTGGAGGATATAGCAAAGCAGCAATACTCGTAAGATCATCCGATATAGATAGGATGACAGAATTAGCATTAATGAGAATTAAAGGTATAATTTAAAAGGAGTAGAGGACGTAGAGTCATTAATATACTAATTTCATTTTTCTCTTAACTCCTTTGCATAAGTTTCGTATAGTATATTCTTTAATAAGTGATATATTTTACTTGGTATTTCATACTCTTCATACTTTATTAGTTCACCATAAGAGCTTCTATAGTGTTTTACTAGTTTCTCCATTACCTCACGATCATGATTACCACAGCCACTATAATCTGTGCATTCATCTATAATCCACCACTCATAACTTGAAACTCTAAACATGTATAGGTATCTATAGCCTACATCCTCAAACATTCTAACCCTAATTATCTCAAATCTCAAGTGGTATTAGCCGTAACTCTTCTATTAGTCGTTCAAGGGTGTAGAAGATTTTGCATGGCATTACTCTTTCACCCAGGTCTCTACAAATGTCACTATGTAATCCGTGAAAGTGGGTCTTGGTGTATATGGTGATAGTGGGGTTATAGTTCTGGCGCTTACGGTTGCTTCAGCCTCGATGTTTAAGTCTTCAAATACTATGATGTATCTTACATGACTCTTAGGCTTAACAGTCATCCTGCCGAAAAGGCTTATCGGCTTTCTAAGGGCCTACTCTAAGGCTATTTTGATTGCTTGTTCTGGAGTATTTGCCCTAATAGTCCAAGCAAACCTTAATGAAGGTAGGACATGATATTTAATATTTTCAAGATAAGACTTATTTGCCTTCATTCCTCGGGCGCCCCGATTGTCAACTAGACACCCGGAATATTTAAACCTTTCTACCTATAAGCCTATAAGTAGATGGGCTTATAAAAACATATTTGCTTATGACTGCTTACTCCTTTTAAATTACTTTACTAATATTACTGGGGGAGGGGCGCATTGGGTATAGTTGTTATCTCGTTTAAGGCTCCAAGACTGTTAAATTATCAGCTTGAGAAGTTAGCTAAAAGTCTTGGAGTACCCAAGTCAGAGGTTATTAGGGAGGCACTAAGATTATACCTTGAGGCAAAGTATCCCCAAATTACTAGGGCTAAAAGCAATATTAAATTATAATCTAAACCTCTTCCATAGTCACTAAAGTCTATGTCCACATTCACAATTATTATATTGACGTCGATGTGTATACTGATATTATTATGTACACTAAATATGCTAACCTTCACTACATTAAAACCTACTGCTAAGATCATCACAAGGTATAAAACATATACACACCTCTTACTCACAGTAATATTGAACTCTTACCCTTTAAAACCCGAATAAGAGAGGGTAACTCTCTGCAGGTTGCACCACAAATTTGTGGTTCAAATCAGAATAAAAATAAGTTAGGAGAAAGCTCTGTAAAGCATTAACATTCATAGCCTCTTAGTCATGATTCCCCTTTGCTAATGAGAATAAGCAGGTGTTTCTGAGAAGACACTTACTACATTTAGGTTCTTTTCCACATATGTTTAGACCTTCTTCAACACCCTCCTTACCTTTCGGTGGCCCTCTACAATAGTACCAGATGAATTTATCGAGAATTCCAGGAGCCTCATCTAGGTCTATGCCTAGTACTTTGAATCCATTAAGGTATTTTTTACAGAAAGCTCTTAACGCCTCTTGTAAATGGTCTCTGTCGAGGGGGTCTCCTTTATTGCTTGAGCTACATGCATGGAATAATCCAGTTCTTATAATGAACCTTGCTTCATGACGATCTATAGGTACTCTATCCCAGTATCCTACACATCTTAGAAAATCATCTCTACCCTTAATACCTAATATTTTTGTTTCACCATTCCTAGCTTTCTCATAAAGGTCTTTAACCCAATCATGAAACTCCATAGTTTGCAGCTCATTGAGTAATTGTATAATCTTCTTTCTTACTATTTCTCTTCTCCTTCTAGGCCCTATACGATTAATTAATTCTAGTAGTTTCTTCTTACCTTCACCTTGAGTTAATCCTTTAACACCATAGTGGTGTACAAGATTATATAGTTCCTTACGTTCATCCCCTTTAAGACTATAATACCAAGCTTGGGTAATAATAGCCTCAAGTAGTAAGGCAAAAGCCTCCCTATAACCAGGATTACTAGAATCCCCACTTTGCAGGCCGTCTTTAAGTTGCTTGTAATACACAATTTCCTCCTTTATCCGTTTACCAATCTCCTCATGGCTCATTAAGTGTTCAATAAGTCTCTTTATATCATAAGCAAGCACACTAATATCAAAAGTTGTACCTGTCATAATATCACATGTTAATTATACTCATCTTCATTTAATAAACGTTTAAAGATAGAACTCTCTAAGTGATCCTTCTTATCCTTCAATATGCTTATTAAAGACTATTGTTTATTCCCCTTTTCATCTTAAAGTTGCCTCTAAACCCTAGTTGAAGTATCTAAATACTGGTACTACGTCAGAAGTATGATGTATATAAGATGTGTCGTTGTAGTGTAGTTAATCATGTAGGGTGCTAGGTTCTATGGACTTAGAGTTGCTGAAAGAGTTAAACATCATTTTAGACAAATATGATTAATTCCAAGTTATAATAGTCTAACTATTCATTTTCTGTTCATCCTCTGAAAGAGGAAGGTCATATTCTGCAAGAATAAAATTTATGTGAGTAGATGCTTCTACATAATTTTTTCTCCATTCTTCCTAAATATATGTAGTTTTCTTAAGTTAAACGATATACCCACATGGTCATTAGGTTTCCATAGTGGTTTACTGAGTGATCTAGCTATGATTTTAATGTTGCCTATCCTTAAGTGTATGAGCATATCAGGACGTAGAGGCTCTATAAGCTCGATAAATGCTGGGATGACATTACTTGAGCCTTCAGGCATTATTGCTATATCTTCTGGCCGTATCCCTAAGACCACCTCCTCTCCTTCGGGAACATCGATTTCTTTGCCTCTTTCAGGTGGTAGGTTTATTGCGAAATCTCCGCAGTCAAGTGTATAGACTCCATTTTTCAATTTAACTATACACTTTATGAAGTTCATAGAAGGGCTCCCTATGAAACCCGCAACGAACGTATTCTTGGGTTTCTCATAAACTTCTTCAGGTGTTCCCACTTGTTGCAAAACGCCATTCTTCATTACCGCTATTCTATCACCTATGGACATAGCTTCTGCTTGATCATGCGTTACATATACTGTTGTAACTCCTAGTCTCTTCTGGAGTTTTCTAAGCTCTGCTCTCATCTGAGTTTTCAACTTTGCGTCTAGATTACTTAAGGGCTCATCTAATAGGAATACATTAGGCTCTCTAACAATAGCTCTAGCTAGAGCGACTCTCTGCTTTTGGCCTCCAGATAGCTGTCTTGGCTTCCTATTTAGTAGCTCCTTTATGTCTAGCATTTCAGCTACTTCCAGAACCTTCCTTCTAATATCGCTTTCAGGGTATCCTCTATTCCTAAGGGGGAAGGCTATATTATCGTAAGCAGTCATATGTGGGTATAATGCATAGTCTTGAAAGACCATAGCTACATTCCTATCCTTAGGTGACATGTCATTCACAAGCGTATTGTCAAAGTATATTTCGCCTTCATCAGGGCTTTCTAATCCAGCTATTAGTCGTAGTGTTGTTGTTTTACCACAGCCACTAGGACCTAATAGTACGAGTAGTTCACCATGTTTAACGGTGAGGTTTAGATGGTCTACTGCTACCACATTTCCAAACCTTTTGGTTAGGTTAGCAAGTCTAATTTCGACCATTCACTATCACCCTTTAACAGCACCTGCCATTAAGTTTGGAATGAAGTATTTCTGGAATAATATGAAGACTATTATGGGAGGTACCGTTGCGATAACCATACCTGCTGAGAGTAAAGTCCATAGTGTCAAGTATTTCCCGTGGAATAGGGCTAAACCTACCGCTAGAGTCCTCATATGGGATGATGAGGTTGCTGTGAGAGCCCATGTGAACTCATCCCATCCGTAGAGGAAGGAGAATATAGCTATAGTGGCTATTCCCGGTTTGGCTAGTGGGAGCATTATCTTCAGGAATATACCTAGCTCTGAGCATCCATCAATTCTGGCCGAGTCCTCTATAGACCTTGGGATAGCACTAAAGAATCCCCTAAGGATATAGATTGACATAGCAAGATTCCAGCTAGTGTAGGGGAATATTAGGCCTAGATATGTATCCATTAAGCCTAGAGCTCTAATGAGTATAAAGTTTGGTATTATTGTAACCATACCGGGTATCATTAGTGTCATGAGGAACATGTAGAAGAGGGGCTCCTTCCATCGGAAGTCTTTACGTGCAAATATGTATCCTGCAAGAGATGATATAACTACTACTAAGAGTGTTGTAACGGATGCTACTATAAAGCTGTTAAGAAACCATCTACCAAAGGGGACTATCGTTAAGGCTTGTACATAGTTTTCTAGCGTTGGCTTCTGAGGGATAAGGCTTGGAGGGAAACTGAAAGCCTCATACTGATTCTTAAATGACGTCGACACCATCCATAGGAAGGGGAATATCATTATCCATGCTCCAACCAATAATATGAAGTATATGAAGAATCTCTCAAGGCACCTTGAGATCTTGAGGGGCATTGCCTTTACCACCCTAGTACTCTATTTTCTTACTCAAAACCCCCCTCTGGATTATACTAATGGTTAGTGTGATTGTTAGAAGGAACCATGCCATGGAGGATGCGTAACCAAAATTGAGATAGCTAAATGCGCTCTTGTAGAGGTATGTGTTTATGACTTCTGTGCTATGGAGGGGTCCTCCCGCGGTTAGAATGTAGATTTGTACGAATGCGTTTAGGGCGCCGATGGTTAATAGAACCGTTACAGTTGCTATTACGGGTCTGAGTAGTGGGAGGGTGATATACCTGAATCTTCGCCACCTACTTGCACCATCTATTAATGCTGCATCATAAAGGCTTTGAGGTATAGTCTGTAAACCAGCTAGGAATATTACCATATTCCATCCTATACCCTTCCATATAGTTACAAGCATAACTGCATAGAGGGCGACTGATGGGTCTTGAAGCCATCTAATAGGCTCCTCAATTACACCTAGGGAGAGTAGCACGTAGTTCAGAAAGCCATATACTGGATCGTAAATCCACTTCCATATTAACGAGACAACGGTCCATGATGTTATTACGGGTATATAGTATAGAGCTCTAAAAATCACTTTACCTTTAATCCTCTGATTTAGGAGTAATGCTATCGCGAGGCCGAGGAATATCTGTGTAGGAACGGTAACTATAGTGTAAATGAAGGTATTTTTCAATGCTATTATGAATACTGGGTCAGAGAACATTTTAAGGTAATTTTCTAAACCTACGAATCTCACATCGCCTATTATATGCCATTCAAAAAAGCTTATGTAAAGAGAGTAGAATATTGGGAAAAGTTCAAAAACGAAGTAGAAGATTAGAGCAGGTAATAAAAAAAGTATAATAGGCGATACTGATCTAGCCACTAGGGCCCCTCTCCGATGATATACTTTAGCCTCCCAGTATTTTATTTACTTCTGCTGCTATTGCATCAAGCGCCTCTTTAGGAGTCTTGAGACCTAGTAGTGCAGCCTCAACTTCTCTATGAATTATCTCTTTTATCTGAGCGAACTTTGGATGTGGTGTTCTAGCTCGTGCTGTCTCCAGTTGCTCCATGAATACTTTGTAATAGGGGTCAGTTGATAACTTTGGAGCTAGTGACCTCAATACTGGTATTTGGCCTACTTTGAACATTTCTAACTGGAAACGCTCACTTGTCAGGAACTTCACGAACTTCCAGGCGGCCTCGGGGTGCTTAGTTTGCCTAAATATTACAATGTCCTCTCCACCGACAATTGATGCAGCATACTTCCCCTTGAATAATGGGGCAACACCTGTCTTCTTCTCTGCTACTTCCTTATCGACACTTGCTATGAGTGGTTTACCCCATGGACCCATAATCATCATTGCGTATCGGCCAAGTGCGAAACCTCTCCAGACATCAGTGCCATACTCGGCAACCTTGTACTCGTGTATTAGGTCTACGAGGAATTGTAGTGCTTCTACTCCCTCAGTGTTATTTATAATACACTTCTTCATGTCCTTGTCTAGGAGGTCTCCGCCATTCTGCCATAGGAATGGGAAGAAGTGCCAGGGCCAAGCACCACCTATAGCTAAACCGTACTGATCGATTTTACCATCTCCATCCTTATCCTTAGTTAGCTTCTTTGCGAATTCTAATAGCTCTTGCCATGTTCGTGGTGGATGGTCAATGCCGGCTTCAGCAAAGAGGTCCTTTCTATAGAAGAGTACACGGGTATTAGTATCGCGTGGGAGACCATAGTAATGTCCATTCCACTTACAAGTCTCTAGAGGGCCAGGGAAGAAATTGTTCAAATCAATATTATCTCTCTTAATAAACTCGTCTAACTCGAGCAGAGCACCGATGCTAGCGAACTCTGGAACCCATATTATATCCATTCTAACTACGTCTGGTGCTGTACCAGCTGCCATAGCGGTAATAAGTTTGTCATGGAGTGCACTGTAGGGTATAGCCTCCATTTCCACCTTAATATCAGGGTTCTCCTTCATAAACTCCTCTATAAGCTTAGCAACTTTCTCTGTTTCAACAGGATTATATGCATGCCAGAACCTTATTACAATAGGCTTCTTAGGGGTGTACATGGGGCTTAGAACATAGTAGGCGAGTGCTCCACCCAGTATTAGAATGATAATAAGCAATGTTGCTATAATATACATGTACTTACGTGGTAGCGCTCCCATCAAATTCACCCTCACATAATTAATTCTAAGAGCCCCACTTATTAAACCTTTCCACTACTTATTAACAAATCTTATTAAGTTAGGTACCCGCAAGTATATAAATACAGGTGTTACTACAATAATATCACATAGGGTGAGCCAGTAGTGTACAATAGTGAAGAGGTACTGAAGTTCCTAAGAGAACTGGGCCTCACTAATCAGGAAGCTAAAGTCTACCTAACGCTATTAGTCCATGGGGAGATGAGTGCTACTGAGCTAGCGAAAACTATGAACCTACATTTCCCACAGCTTTATAATATAATGTCATCACTTGAGGTAAAGGGGTTTATAGAGGTACAGGAGGGTAGACCTAAACGCTATAAAGCTATAGATATAAACTATGTCGCCTCTAGACGTATTGCCGAGATTAAGTCTAAAGCGAAGAAAGTTAAGGATCTACTAGATCAAGTCCGTCAGAGCATCACATATAGTAGGCCCTCTATTTGGATAACTCTGGGCATGCGTAATATTCTAAGGAACTTGGTTGAGCTAATTGATAACGCCAAATATGATGTACTCGTAGTAATCCATAGAGACTATGTAAACAGCATCAAAAAACCCCTAATCTCCGCTAGGAAGAGAGGTGTACAAACATACCTAGTCGTATATCCTGGAGGTGGAATAGAGGAGCTTGCAAGTAAGCTTAAGGCAGTAAAGAGGGTAGCATTATTCGAAACCTATCCCTTCGCTATTCTAGGTGTAGCAGATAGTAGTAAAGCTGTAATCTCACATGGCTCGCCAAAGATCATGCCTTTAGAAAAACTCTATGGAATAGTATTCGATGAACCCCTAATGCCCTTATTCTTAACGGAAGACTTTTATCAAATATGGATTAAAGCGAAACCCATAGTTGAACCCGAGCTTCCCTTACCCGCAACCTTTACCTCTCAAAGGCTAGCTCTTATCGAGCTTAAGAAAATCACTAGTAAGTATAGTAAGGTTAGGATAAAAGTTGAGGGAATATATGTAAAGAATAGAGAAAAATTTGAAGCCACAGGAATGGTCGTAGGACTTGTAGACGATGTTTATCAAAAGAGCATCATTATGGTAACAAGTGATGGCACTAAGGTAAGTATTGGTGGGCCCTACGTAACATTGGAAGATGTTGAAGCCAAATTGATAACAATTCTTTCTGTAGAAAAATAAATAAAAAAATATAAAAATATTAAAGTGCTAGTTCTACCCGAGAGGTTGCACTAACTTAATAACAGTTTTTAGTAATCTGCAGGAGGTAGAAATGAAGTTATGAATCTACTCGACACTAGTATCAAAATAATCCTTAAAAACCAAAGTGAATATGGCAGCTATGTTGCAAGCCCAAACTTCAAACAATATACGTACTGTTGGATTAGAGACGGAGTCTTCATAGCTTACGCAATGGACCTAGTAGGTTACCATGAATCAGCCCATTTATTTCACGAATGGGTTATAAAGGTTATTGAGAGGTACTCGTGGAAAGTCAAATACCTACTAGAGAAACTAAGGAGGGGGGAAAAGAGAGAACATAATGAATACCTTCATACACGATACACTCTAGAAGGATACGAAGCCTCCACCCCTTGGCCTAACAAACAATTTGACGGCTACGGTGCTTGGCTCTGGGGGTTAGCAGAACATGTGAAAATAACTGGTGAAGAATACTTACTCGACAAATATAGCAATCGAATAAAGATAATAATAGAGTATTTAGCTAACTTCTGGAATGAACCCAACTATGACTGTTGGGAGGAAAACCCCGATAAAATACATACCAGCACTCTTGCATGCATAGCGGGAGGCCTTTCACATATAAACAGATACCTAAAAAGCAATGAAATCTCAGAATTAGTAAACAAGATTACCAGCTTCTTAAAAGACAAATGTGTCATTGAAGGACACTTCGCCAAGTTCTATGACCCACATACTGATAGAGCAAAAGGGGTTGATGCTAGTCTACTCTGGCTCGCCTATCCATTCAGAGTTTTTGAACCCGAAGATCCTCTATTCCAAAACACTGTTGCTTTGATAGAGAAGGAGCTCCTCGAACCCGATGGTGGAGTTCATAGACATCCAGATGACACCTATTATGGCGGGGGAGAATGGATTATCCTCTCAGCCTGGCTAGCATGGCACTATGTTGAAACAGGAAGAAAGGAGGAAGCATGGAGACTGATTGAATGGATAGAGTCTACAGCTGATGACCAAGGTAACCTACCTGAACAGGTACCACACCACCTCCTAACACCTGAATACTATGAGTATTGGGTTAGAAAGTGGGGTCCTATAGCTAAGCCACTACTCTGGTCTCACGCTATGTACATAATTCTTAAGAGAAAACTATAACAATTAAACATGTAACTCTATTACTATGTCTCAACTCTCTCATACATCATATTAGACAAGAGATTATTATGGAGAGGTGTTCCTGCTTCAGTATCGGAATCCCCATGTATTTTCATGACACTCCTCTATTATAGGTTTGATTTAGTTTTCATGGTGATATATTAATGACTACGCTGAAAGATGCAGAGAGTGAGGCTATTTATGTAGAGTTAAAGAGTGATAGAGTTACCTATACTCCTGGTAGTACTGTTAGAGTTAATTGTAATATAGTAAACAATTGTAATGAAAGTCTGGAAGATGTTAACTTATTTTTTAGCATCGAAGATTCTCTTGGCGATATCTTATTCAGGGATGAAGTAAAGATATCTCATTTAGGAGTTAAGGATAACTTTCATAAGGTCTTTGTGTGGTCTACCTCTGAATGTTTAATGCGAGGCTTTGTTGCTAGAGTTAAAGTGTATGAGGGTGAACATTATCTCGCTGGTTCATCAATAATATTTGATGTAATTAAGGATTACTCACTCGCTCCAAGATACGGTTTCTTCGCCACCTTTGCTGCTGATGAAGATGTTGAATTTAGAGTTGAGAGACTTGCCCGTTTCCATATAAACTATGTTCAATTTTATGACTGGTTTGAATACCATGGTAACTACACTTCAGAATTAAGTGATTACACTATACTTGGTAAACCTATCCACCTCGACACTGTACGTAAGAAGATCAAGCTTTCTAAGGGGAAGGGTATTAGGTGTATGGCTTATGTTCCTATATATGCTGTTGATGAAAGAGTTTACCCGAAACATCCTGAATGGGCTTTAAGAGATAGTAGTGGAAAGCCCCTTAGATTTGAAAATTGGCTATACCTAGTTAACCCTAGTAGGGAATGTGGCTTCCACGATTTCCTCTTGGAAGAGTTAGAACGTTCCATAAAGATCTTTAGATGGGATGGAGTCCACCTAGATCAGTACGGTGAAAAATGGACTACAAATGCATACTGGAATAATAGAGAAGCTGACATAACTAGAGGGTTCATAGAGCTCATTAACGACGCTAGAGAGAAGTTGAAGGTGGATATAGTTTTTAACTTAGTTGATGCCTGGCCCCTCGAACTCATCTCCAAGAAGGCTAGCGTATCATTCATTTATATCGAGCTGTGGAGCTATGAAACCTACGCTGACATACAGAGATTACTTGTAAAAGCGAGAGAACTTAGTGGCAAACCTGTAGTTATAGCGGCATACACGGAAGCCCATGAACCAACAGTACTCCTACTTGATGCAGAAATCTTCACTAATCAAGGCTTTAGAATAGAAATTGGAGAAGGTAATAGATACCTAGTTGACGCTTACTTCCCCAAATGCAAGGAAATACCTAAATCTCTAGAGAGGAAACTACAAAACTACTACGACGTGATCACAAGGTATGAGGAGTATATTTACCATCCTGATGTTAAGAGCGCCCAGAATATCAATGTTGAAATTGTAGGTATGAAGACATCATATTATCCGAAGCCGCATAGCATACAAGTAATACCTTACCTAAAGGGAAACCAAACTATAGTCATACACTTGATAAACTTTATCGGCATATCAGAGATGAAATGGAAAAGACCACAACCCGAACCTATAGAACAAAGAGATATCACATTAAGAGTGCCAAAGGATTCAATAGAAATGGATTGGATAGGTGTTTACTTTATTCAAGCAGATAAGACTCATGAACCATTGAAGCTAAGCTATAGCGAAAATGAAGGATATTTAGAGATAAGAGTTCCAACCTTAAAGTATTGGGATATAATCATAATCAAGAAAACAAAATGATATCTCAAAGTTTAATGAATGAGAAAGCTAATTATG
>Ga0180302_10001457_pt1 | contig 11232 bp, 13 predicted proteins | sample GuaBasSediGuay17_FD_121794 | JGI IMG/M metagenome (GOLD analysis project Ga0180302, IMG submission 121794) | Subseafloor sediment microbial communities from Guaymas Basin, Gulf of California, Mexico - Guay17, Core 4571-4, 12-15 cm | ecosystem: Environmental > Aquatic > Marine > Hydrothermal... | reverse complement strand
GTTGCTTTAGTTGCTGTTGCTGGTAAGATTGCTGTTAGGGCTTGGTTTGTGCTCGTTAATCGTGTTCCCTATAGGGCTTCTTAGCTTTCAACAATATTCCTGGCTCGCTAAGACTCTAAGTAACTGCTTTAGCTAGCCTATAGAGTAAATGGTAATTTATTTAAGGAGACCTTTTAAGCGTAGGGGCAATCCAAAACGTAACTAAGCAGTGTAATAACACATTTATATACCTTCAGTTTTGTATAATACACAAAACTGCCTTGTACCTGGAGAGATGAAAGAGTTCCCTAAATCTGGGGTGGGATTGGGGAGACACCTAATAATAGAGATATATGATTGTGACCCTTTAGTACTTGATAGCATAAATCACATCAAGGGAGTTCTCATAGACGCTGCTAAGGCTACAAATAGCACAGTGCTTTGGCATAAGTTTCACAAGTTCTCACCACAAGGTGTAACTGGAGTTGTAGTTGTGGCTGAGTCCCATTTATCGATTCACACGTGGCCTGAGTACGGTTATGCCGCAATAGATGTCTTCACTTGCGGATCAAACACTGACCCGTGGAAGGCACTAGAGATCCTTAAGGGCGCCTTTAAACCTAAGAGGATAAGCGTCTTAGAGATTAAAAGAGGTCTCTTAGCTGAGAATGAGGAAGATTAAGTAAATGAAACATTTTTCTTTATTTACCCTAAGCGCAGAACAAAATTCTCCTCAATCGCTCAACTACAATTGTCGTGCATCCACTAGCTTTAAATTCACGTTTATCGAGTGAAAAATGAGGATGTCTCATGTTAGAAGGAGTTGTTGCATTAGTCAAGAGGGAACACTCGGAAGAGGAAAGTTGAGAGGTCGAGGAGAATGCTGATACCTTTAGATTGTGTTATGGTCTCGTTAGTTACGCGTTTGACAAACAGGTGAGTAAACTTGGAAGATCTAGAGTCGCAAACGATCAGGATATCAGGTTGGGTTGAGTGTTCTTTAGTTGACATCATAGGTTGTATAACCTTTACTTTGTGGTTGCCTTACTGCAACTTTAGGTGTCCTTGGTGTCAGAACTCTCACGTAGTTAATGGAGTCGACGTGAGAGTAGTAAAAGTTAAAGACATAATTAATAGAGTCGTTGAAGTTCGTGAGTTCATAGATTACCTTCACGTCACTGGTGGAGAACCCACACTCTGGCCTAATGAGTTAAAAACACTTTTTTACTTGGCTAAGTTAAACGACATAATGGTTAGTTTAGACACTAACGGTTCTAACCCTGAAGTCGTTAAGAGCCTGATAGCTAAGGAGTTGATTGATCATGTGGCTTTAGACGTAAAGGCCCCTTTGAGTGATCCAGAGAAGTATGCTGAAGTCGTTGGAATTCCTTTAAACGATTTCTTGAAAAGAGGATATATTGATAGGATAAGCAAGACGTTAGAGCTAGTCTTAGAGGAATTACCCGAAATAGAGTTAAGAATCCCATTCGTACCTTTACTTCACGAGGAAGTAACAGTCCTTAACACCATTAAAGAGTTGATTGAGTTGACGGATTGTGTTAGAAAGAGTCGTAAGGGCGTTAAGATAGTTCTTCAACAGTTTGTTCCCTCAGAGACTGTGCTTTCTGAAAAGTTTAAGACTCTTCAAAGAACTCCTCTAGAAACTTTAAATCGAGTAGCGAGAGCAGCTATTGAACGCTTTGGACTTGAGGGAATTTACGTAAGGAGTCTTGAGAAGGGCGTTGAACTACTTCGAAGATAGCGACCAAAGATATATACTCTAAACATCTTATACGTGTAATGGTGATATTATTGAAGATCAGTTTAAATGCATGGAGTATAATGCCCCCTCATGCAACTCTTGACATGTGTGAGGAATTCATAAAAATTGCTAAGGACTGTGGTTACGATGGGTTCGAGTTTTGTTATGATGACTCTAAATTTGATCCTCGTAAGATAACTAAAGAGTACAGAAAGAAAATTGTTGAGATAGCTAAGGCTAACGGAGTAACTATTTCTAGCGTAGCAACTGGAGTCTTCTGGAAATATAATCTAGGGAGTACAGATGAAGTAGTTAGAGAGAGAGGAATTGAATATCTGAGGGCTGGAATAGAGTTAGCTCATGACTTAGAAGCTAATGTCCTATTAGTGGTACCAGCAGTAGCGGACCCTAAGATACCGTACGACAAAATGTACAAGATAGCACAAGAGAGTATAAAAAGTCAAGCTGATTATGCGAAAGACTGCGGAGTTGTAATAGCCGTTGAAAATGTGTGGAATAAGTTTCTATACAGCCCTATGGAGTTCAAGAAGTTCATCGAGGAGATAGGATGTGAGTATGTCAAAGCTTACTTAGACTTAGGTAATATAGTCAACTTAGGTTATCCAGAACACTGGGTAGACCTATTAAAGGACTTAATAGCTTGCGTTCATGTCAAGGACTTCGACATCAACGTAGGGAATATAACTGGTTTTAGGCACATGGGTCAAGGGAGTATAGATTGGGTACCGTTGATTAAGAGGTTGAGGGAGACGGGATACGACTACTTCCTAGTTGTCGAGTGCCCTGTGAACTTCGACCCCACGTTAAGAGAGCCCAAGTACCCAAATGATTACGTGAAGTGGGTTAAACATAACGCAACGTTTTTAAAAGAAGTGCTAAGCAAAGTCTAGGCTAACGACCTATTAGGGGGTTTTGACTCAATAGCTCTAAGAAATACGTTAACCAATTGTTCAAATTCTTTAACAAAGCTTAAAATTCTCCCTACTGGAACTATTGGAACGCCGTCGTATATCCTTGGACTCATCGAAGCTACTACAAATACCGCGGGAATTAGTAGTACTGGTTTAAATCTCTTTATCCCTAACTCCTTATGATAACGCCATAATTCCATTGAGAGAGCTTCAGTTCTCCTAAGCTGTTTCTCAGCTACTGTCTTTAGAAAGTAGTTACTCAGTTTTCTGACTCTCTTGCAGTCTACGGAGAGAAGATAAGGGTGTTTATAAGCTAGTATGTCAACTTCGTAACGCTCTAGAGCTCGGTGAAACCTGAAGTTTCTAGTGACTCTAAATCCTTGTTCTCTAAGTAGTTCAGTGCAGAAGTCCTCAAAGTCCCTCCACCCTAAGTTCAGTAATACGTCTTCGATGTGAATTCCGGAGTTAACCATCTCTAGTGCTAGTACTGTTTTGTCTAGTACCATGACTTTATCTCCTACGACTTTAAGGAACTCCTTGGATAAGTGATCAAGTAGAACTTCATCGTCTAAGTGAGTTAGTTCTCGAATCTTGCTTAATTCAGCGATGTTACCTCCCTTTAATGATATTAAGAGAGCCCTGTAAATCTTCTCCCTAATAGTCAACATTGGTCATCGATCGTTAATTGTCCTACGAATCAATAAAACCTTTCAGAATAACTCGTTGTAATTATTGTAGAGGTCTTTAGAGCTCATCATGCTTTAGTTAAAGTGATGATTTAATAGCTAAAACGAAATTCCAGAGACTATGTTGTCTATTATCTCGTCAAGAACGCTCGACAGTTTCCCAACAGGGACATTGATTATCCCTATCTTATTTACTCCTCTAACGTCGATTATGCCCCGTTCATAAAGCTCTTGTATCTTCTCCTCAAGTTCTGCCCATGGAGAGCGCTTAACTCCATACTCTTCACAAACCATTTTATAGCTAGACCTAACTTCGTCGAGGGATACATATTGTTTATTAAGCACTTTTAGTGCCCTAGCTATAGACAGAAGTACTATCTTCGACTCTGGATCAAGTTCCTCAATATCTCGATAAGTCAACACTTGACTGAACATTCCTAAAACGTGCCTAACGTGGTCAAGGGTCACCATGTTCATTCCTTCGTTCTCTGCAACCACTCCACTGTAGAGCAATACATCAAGTGCATACCGTATATCGCTTTCAGCGTACCTCACTGTCACGTCAGCCACGAACTCTATTACTTCGTCATCTATTACTCCCTTCTCAAAGGCCTCTGAGACTCTGTACTTGAGAATGTCAACTACTTGTTCCTTATTATAGGGTCTAAAGAACACTACTAAGTTGCCGAGAGTCGACCTTTCGGCTTTGCTCAAATGTCTTCTCCAATTACGATCTCTAGCGATGAATATTATGCCAACTATCCCACTAACTTCACCTAAGCACATCTCTGAGAGCCTAGTCAGATCATACACTAAGTCAACTTCGCTAGACTTCTTCAAGAACTCATCTACTTCATCGATTACCAACAACAACTTTAAGCCCTTGTTTTTGACGTACCTCACGATTTCTCTCAACTGTTCACTAGGGCTAAGGCTCCTAGAAGAAATCACAGGATCTATCTTTTCGGCTAAGCTGTTATAGAAGACGAACTTTGATGAGACCTCTAGCTTTAGGTTAAAGTAAATTGGCTTAAAATCTATCCCCAATCCCTTTAACGACTTATCTAAGGAGCTCATCACGTGGTACGCAGAGCAAGTTTTCCCCATCCCAGTAGGTCCAATAAACTGTATTATCCTCGTGTAGTTACAGGGGAGCCCGTTTATTAAGTCCTTAAAGAAACTCATGGTAGTCTTTATTTCCTCCTCGCGGTGAGGGAGCCTTTCAGGGATGTACCTTGGGGATAGCTTGTCTCTGTCAACAAATATAGTCAAGGTCACTCCCTAATGTACCACTCTCATGATATTTATAATACGTTTTTGATTAGAGTGTAAGAGGAAAGTATGTGATTTGAGGGAGCTCGTAGTCATGGTAAAGAAACTAATATTGAGAAACCAAGATGTGAAGAGAGTGCTAGTTGGAATTCCTAAGGGTCACAAGCATGTCAGAGTAATCGTCGAGTTATCGAACGGAACTCTCTTCGTATTTCACGAGGCTACTATAGCTAACATCACTAGGGCCTTCATTAACGTGATTACACATCCACAGAGGAAGGCTGTTGAGTTGATATGTACGAAGTTAGAAAGACGAAAGAGGGGGTTTGCTGAGTATCAACTAATTGAGAATCCTAGAGAGGATGAAGTTATAATCGATGAGATCACTGAGGTGATTCTTAATGATAGTACCCATATTCCACATAGTCTCGTTTAAGCGGAAAGTTGGAAAGACAGCCCTCTTGGAGAGGTTGATAAGGGAGCTAAGACTACAGGGTTTTAAAGTAGTCGCTGCCAAACACACAATTCACGAGCGATTAGACCTTGAGGATAGAGACACTCACCGACTCAAGAGCGCTGGGGCTGAGTGTGTAATAGGAATTTCGAGAAAAGAGGTGGCTGTGTTATTTGAAGGGCTTAAACTCGTAGACGTATTAGAGAGAGTCGGCGTAGACAGAGGACTCATCTTAATAGAGGGATTTAAGTCTGGGCCAGGCTATAAGCTCTTAGTAGTGGACGAAGAAGAAGTCGATGTAAGCGGGGTGGAGAACTTAATAGCGCTACTCGTAAAGAGACGCAATTTGGTCAAGAGAAAGAGCATCAATGGAGTTAAAGTACTCGACTACTACGATACGAATCAAATAGTTAATTTCATAAAGAGAGTAGCGTTAGACCATATAATCAATAAGTTGCCGAGATTAAACTGTGGAATGTGCGGTAGAGACACTTGTGAAGAGTTCGTGCTCGATTTCTTGAGAGGAAACGTATCAATTAGCGATTGTCAGCGCTTGAGGAGTAAAAGAGTTAAGCTGACAGTAGACGGGAGTGACGTCCCCTTAAGTCGCTATCCGTCAAGTGTTTTCGAAAGAGTAATACTCGCTTTAGTAAGCACATTAAAGGGAGTGCCTGAAAAACCCAAGCGCATTTTATTGGAAATAGACGAAGACGTTGAATAATTGGGCTAGCTTCAACAGCTTATGAGTCTTAGTACGACTCAACAGATAAATCATTGCATGTACATATTAATAACGTGAGTGTCAAGGAGTTTAAGAAATCGATGAGAGAAAGAGTTTGGAGGCTAATGGAGGAGTGGGATATAGCGCGCTTCCCTAGACCCGTCTTTGGGAGAATTCCAAACTTCGTAGGAGCTGAAATAGCCGCGAGACGCTTATTTAACCTGAACATTTGGAGGGAGGCCGACGTCATCAAGGTTAACCCCGACTCTCCTCAAAAGCTAGTTAGAAAGGAGACGCTTGTAGAGGGAAAGTTGCTCCTAATGCCTACTCCTCGAATTAGGAAAGGGTTCTTATTAATAGACCCTAATGAAGTACCTCGAAGCGCTTACAGTTATGCTTCTACTATAAAGGGAGCCTTCGTCTATGGAAAGACATTAGGCTTAGATGAAATACCGAGAGTCGATTTAATAGTTATAGGTTCAGTGGTAGTCGACATCTACGGCACAAGGATAGGTAAAGGAGGGGGATATGCAGAGCTAGAGTATGGCATATTGAGGGAAATAGGCGCTGTTGATGAGAAAGTTCCAGTAGTGACTACAGTTCACGAGGTTCAAGTCGTTAAGGAGAAGCTACCTAGGGAGAAGCATGATCTTCCAGTAGACATGATACTAACTCCAAAGAGAGTTTTAACTTCTCTTAACCCTCGTCCTAAACCCAAAGGGATATACTGGGAAATCTTAGACGAGCACAAAGTCTCTCAAATACCGATATTAGAGGAGTTGAGGAGTCGAGTAAGGCATCGCTAAGAGTTATTAGTTGTAGGTTCATAGGAATATCGTGATACACATGTCTAGGCGAAAGTTGATCTCGTTTGGAGGTTTAGCCTCTTTACCCGTAATGAGGGAGTGTAAGACTAAGAGGGAGTCAAGTTGGGATAGAACTGGTGGAAACAGAGATTTTATAGTCATAAAGCCTAAAGAGACAGTGATAATAGCTGACTTGAAGGGGCCAGCTTGTATTAGACACATATGGATGACTGGGGGAGCGAGAGAGCTTTACTTCCTTAGAAAAGTTCTCTTAAGGATGTACTGGGATGGTGAGACTAAACCTAGCGTTGAATCTCCTTTAGGAGATTTCTTTGGTTTAGGTCACGGAGTCCCTCGCCCGTTTATATCCCTACCCTTGACAGCTGTTGGAAGAGGAGGTAGTCTGGGGCTTAATTGCTACTTTCCAATGCCATTCAACAAAAGCGCTAGAATAGAGATAGTAAACGAGTGTAGTACAGAGATGGTTCTATATTATCACATAGACTATGAAGTTTACGAAGAAGAGTTTGACGAGAATGTATTGAGATTTCATGCGAAGTGGCGAAGAGAAGTGTGTGAAAAAGTGAGAGCGGAGGTTAACTTGACTGGAGAGAATAATTACTTAGTACTTTATGCAGAGGGATGTGGACATTACGTCGGATGCGTCCTTAACGTCAAAGCCCTTGAACCAGGGTGGTGGGGAGAGGGAGACGATATGATCTTCATTGATGGTGAGAAATGGCCACCGTCACTTCATGGAACGGGAACTGAAGACTACTTCTGTTCAGCTTACGGTTTCGGTTGGCAGCATTACGGTCCTTATCACGGAGTAATACAAGTTGGCAATACGCTGGATTGGACTGGAAGGTGGACTGTCTATAGATTTCACATAGAAGACCCCATAGTATTCAAGAAGTCGATTAAGGTTACTATAGAGCACGGTCATGCAAATGATAGGGGGGATGAGTGGTCAAGTGTAGCTTATTGGTATCAAGTTGAGCCTCACGTAGAGTTCGCTAAAATTCCTCCAGTTGAAGAAAGATTGCCTCTACCATAATCGCTCTTTTACTAAGTCTAATTGTTTTTCTATTTCTTTTATTAGTATTTTTCAAGAGAATTCGTGATTAAATGATATCACCGCTCACTAGGAGGGAAGCAGTAGAAAAACTTAGAGCAAAGTGGAAAACTTGGACGAGAACGAGTAGGTTACATTGTAGCTAGTGAGAATTTCATTAAGAAAATGGGCAGTGTTAATCGAAGTATAGTGATACAACCGGGTGTCATAGACCAGAAAGCGGCGCTACTCGCCCTAACAATGCCTGAATTTAAGAGGTGGCTTTGTGAACTTAGAGATTATTTGAAGAGAAATAGGGATTTAGTGTATAGTAAATTAAACGAAGTTCCTTGGATAAAATGCAACTTATCTGAGGGCGCGTTCTTCGTTTTCCCCAACATCTCCTGGATATGCAGTAACAGTGCTTCTTTCTCCAGAGAGCTCTTGAAAAAGTATAAAGTCTTAGTTTATGCTGGTTCTGGATTTGGGCCTTCTGGAGAAGGCCACGTAAGGATGAACTTTGCGACTTCAAGAGATAACTTGCTTGATGCCTTGCATAGGATTCGTAGTTTTGTCTACGAACTTATATACTAACAGGAATAATTCTTTAAAGACATTGTTTAAAACAAAGAAAGTGTTTATTCCTCTATTATAAACCCGTAGTACCTTTCCATCCAGTAAGGCAATAAGAAGTATACGCAGTTCTCACTATACGGCAAGACACTCTTAGACTGTAGCCTACCAAACCTACTTTTGTATTCGTCTATCTCTACATCACTTCTGTGAGAATTTCTCATTCTCCAATTAACAGTGTCAAGCGGTATTTCGATTAGCGTCTTGATGCTGTTCTCTAAGTCACATGGCTTTCCTGTAACGGCTCCGTAAATGAAGTTAAAGAAGGGTTTCTCTCAGATATTTTTATCCGCCAGCTCCTCTCGATGCTTAATAAGTAAATAGCTCTCAGGTCTGGATCATCTTCATACTTTAACAAGACATAGTATGATAAGAAGGCTGTTTCGAGTTTAACGATACATTTAAATACTTTTAAACACTTCTAGTTACTTGATGAGAAATGGAGAAGCTGTATAAGCTTAGTGAGTTTGCTAAGTTGGTTGGTGTTAGTCGTAGTGGTGTAATTAAGTGGATTAGAGAAGGTAAGGTTAGAGCTGTTAATATTCATGGTAGATGGTATATACCAGAATCTGAGTTTGAGAGACTAACTAGGGGATTCTATACTGGAGTAAAGAGGATTGCAATCTATGCTAGAGTTAGTGATAGTACACAAAAGGATGACCTAAAGAGACAGATGTCTTCTCTAGAAGATTATGTTAAAAAGTATTTTCCACAAGCCGAATATATAGTTGTTAAAGATATTGCTAGCGGTCTTAGAGAGGATAGGAGGGGACTAAGAAAACTCATTGAGATGGCTAGGAAGAGACAGATTGATGCTGTAGTAGTGGCTTATAAGGATAGGTTAACAAGATTCGGCTTCACCTATCTCAAGGAACTCTTTGAAGCTTATGGTGTAAGAGTAATAGTTGCTTTTCACGAAGAGCCTAAAGATTATTACCAGGAACTAGTTGAGGATTTGATAGCTATTGTTACTAATTTTGCTGGTAGAATCTATGGTAAGCGTAGTCATAAGTATAGGAAGGTGGTGGAAGCAATTGAGCAAGCAGTTAAAGACCCTTAAAAGAACAGTAATACTTGAAGGATGGACTAACAGATATGGTAGACAAGCTCTTAAAGAGATTACTGAAGCATATAAGGAAATGCTTCAAGAAATGGTTAACTATGCTGTAGAACATAAGGCATCACAGGCTACCCTGCACAAGGTCTTCTACCGCAAGTTTAGGAAGAAGTATCCTTGGCTACCAACAAGAATTATTAAGGGATGTTATAGGGATGCTGTTAGGAGAGCTAAATCATTTAGGGAATTGAAGAAGAAGGGAATGGCTAAGACCAATAAGCCAATAGTGAAGAGAATCACGATAACATACTCTGATTCACAAGATTGGAAGCTAAAAGATGGAGTTATTGAGGTAAGGACTCATAGAGAATGGATAAAGATACACTATAGAAACCATAAGCAACTACATAGATATCTTTACAATAGATGGAAGCTCTCAAGTGAGTTAAGACTCAAGCCAAATGGTAAGAAGGTTATCATATACCTAACATTTACGAAGAGCTTTGAAGTTACATATAATCCTGACAACGTCATTGCTGTTGATGTTAATGAGAACAATGTTACAGTAGCTGTGTTCAAGGATAGGAAGCTACGTGAAGTCTATAGGGTAGAGTCTGGTCTTGGAAGATTGGTTATCTCTTATGCTGAGAGGAGGAAGAGGATAACGAGAGGTAAATTAACTAAGGATAGGAGCGTAAAGAGAGCTCTTAAGAAGCTTAGAGAGAAAGAGAGAAAACAAGATATGATCTATAAGACTGCTAGAATTATTGAAGAATTAGCAACACGGAATAATGCTGTTGTGGTTATTGGGAATGTACATAGGGGTAAGAGAAGACTGATTGAGAAAACTAGAAAGAATACTTTGAGACATAGGATCCATCAATGGAGCGTATCAACTCTCGTAGAGGTATTAAATAATAAACCACTACATGTGGTTGAGGTATCAGAAGCATATACTTCTTCTACAGACCCATTTACGGGTAAACCTATCCATAAGTTTATTCCCTCGATGATCCGCTTTGCGGTGAGAGGAAGAAAGAAGGTAAGAATAGTTAAAATCCAGCTAAGGTTAGCCAAGCTAGGAGCCGATACAAAAGAAACGGTTCCTAGCTACCTCTTAGACAGGGATGCTATCGGTGCTATAAACATTGGGTTAAAGTATTTATCCTCAGATGGGAGCCCCATGGCGTTGGGCTCGACTGAGCCCCATGCGGTGTGGGTGAAGCTAATGAACCCACACCAAGGGCTAACTCCTCTCATGGAATTAAAAGTATTGAAAAATAACTAGAAGTACCGTGAGGGAAGAAACGCTTATTAACTACAATGCTATAATTTTCGTGAATGATGAGCCATTGCAGCATTGATTGATGAAAGGAAGGTTTCCGACTGACAGGAAATGCGAGTAATCGGTTGAACTTTTATGCGGGCATGAACAGTAGTACTTCTTCTGGCTCTTGAAAGTTGAATTAGACTCTCTTTAGAGAAATTAAGGAATTAAAGTAGAAAATGTCATTAATGTTAACATAAAAGGAAAAATGAGTGTGAGGAGTTTATTCTACAGTGGGAGAGTGTTTAGGATTTCTTTGAAACTTTGTCAAGTGTCTTTACATGGCTTAACATAATTATTTCATCGCAGAAATCAAGTGCTGTATATGGATTTTTAAAGACATACATCTTTACTATCTTGCCATTTACCTCTACTGCTATTATAAGCTCAGTATCTTTATCTTTAAATAATAGTATTTGTTGAATAAATCTCTTTAATTGTTTCACACTTCTAAAATATCGAGCTCCAGGATATACGTAGAACCTCATTGTGTAGCACACCTTGTTTCGATTATAAAAACATATGTATTTAAAGATTTTCTAAAGTAAC
>Ga0180302_10001455_pt1 | contig 11235 bp, 11 predicted proteins | sample GuaBasSediGuay17_FD_121794 | JGI IMG/M metagenome (GOLD analysis project Ga0180302, IMG submission 121794) | Subseafloor sediment microbial communities from Guaymas Basin, Gulf of California, Mexico - Guay17, Core 4571-4, 12-15 cm | ecosystem: Environmental > Aquatic > Marine > Hydrothermal... | reverse complement strand
GTGCCAACCGCACCCTACATAGACATGGAAAACTGTGTTGGATGCCGCTCCTGCGTAGCCGTATGCGACCAGGAAGCCATAAACTTTGAGGATAAGGATAGGAGGTTTAAGGTTAAGGTTGGAAGCATCATCGTGGCTGTGGGCTTCACCCCCATAGACCCCACCGAAATAAGTGAATACGGCTATGGGAGATACGTCGATGTTATAACGGGGGCTGAGCTTGAGAGGCTTGTAAATCCTGCAGGACCTACGAGGGGGAGGCTTGTAAGGCTTTCCGATGGTTCAACTCCTAGGAGCATAGCCTTCATCCAGTGTGTTGGAAGCCGCTCCACGAGGCTTAGGAGACCCTACTGTAGCGTGGTGTGTTGCAACTACGCTGTTAAGCAGGCAATGGAAATAAAAAGCCTTCACCCCGAAGCCGACGTAGCCATATTCTATGTTGACGTGAGGGCTTCTGGGAAGGGCTATGAGGAGGCCTTTCTCAGAGCTCAAGCCACAGGCGTGAGGTTTGTGAGGGGTAGGGTTGGAAGGGTGGCGAAGGCAGGAAACAAGCTTAGAGTCTTCTATGAGGACACCCTAACTGGTGAAGCCTGCTGGGAGGACTTCGACCTCGTGGTTTTAAGCGTGGGGATAGCGCCAAATCCAGACAACGAGAAGCTTTCAAGAATCCTTAAGACACCGCTGGATGAGAACGGCTTCTTCCTTGAGGAGCACTGCAAGCTTAGGCCTGCCAACACCTTCATGCGTGGAATCTTCACGGCTGGAACGGCTCAAGGCCCAAAGGACATTACAGCCTCGGTTTCCCAGGCTGGACTCGCCGCCTCCAAAGCCTACGAATTGCTTTCAAGCCCTGAACTTGAATTCGAGGTTGAGGCTCCAACCGTAAACCATGAGGTCTGCGCCAAGTGCGGCCTCTGCGTCCAGTTCTGCGACTATGGAGCCCTAAGCAGGGTTGACGGGAAAATAGTGGTAGACGAGGTTTCCTGTATGGGCTGCGGGGCCTGCGTGGCTGTATGCCCTACTGGAGCTATAAGCCTTCCCACCCTCACCGATGAGCAGATTAGGGCTATGATTGAAACCCTAGCCAAAAATGCGAGGGAAAGACCTCTAATTTTAGCCTTCTTCTGCAAGTGGTGCGGCTATGCTGCAGCAGACATGGCTGGACTTAACAGGAACCCCTACCCAACCAACGTTAGGATTATTCAGGTTCCCTGCACGGCAAGAGTTAACGCCCTCCACATCCTCGAAGCCTTAAAGCTTGGAGTTGACGGGGTTCTCGTGGTGGGATGCGATGAGAACAGCTGTCACTACATTACCGGGATAAGGAAGGCTATGGAGAGGGTTTCAAGGCTTAAGCAGGTGTTGGAAGCCATGGGTATAAACCCTGAGAGGGTTCACCTAGACCATGCTGGAGCCAGTGAGGGTGAAAAGGTGGCCAGAGTGATAACCGAGTTTGTTGAGCGGATTAGGAGGCTTGGCCCTGTTGGAGCTGAACTTTCAAAGCTGGCTGTAAGGGGGGCTTAACCCTGTCTGAGAAGCCTGAAACAAGCTTTGAAATCGAGGATTCCACGCTGAAATACCTTTGGAAGACAAGCTTCATGGGGAAGGAGCTAAGATACCACCTTGAAAGGTGTGTTGGATGCACGCTCTGCATGGCTAGCTGCCCTTGGGAGGCCTTAACCAAGGGCCCCATCGTGGAGGTGGCAGCTGGAAGACTTGAGGAAGCACCCCTCGTAAACGTTGAACTTGAGAAGTGCACCTTCTGCGGCCTCTGCGTTTCAGCCTGCCTCTTTAACTCCTTCAACCTCTTCCTCGACGGCACAGCCCTAGAAGACCTCCTAAAGGTTTCAGGCAAACACGAAGTAGACAGGGAGAAATGTATACCCTGCTACCTCTGCGAGCGGGTCTGCCCGAGGCAGGCTATCAAGGCAGAGGTTAAAATGGCGAGGAAGGATGAACTCGTAGTCTACGAGGCTGGGGGTAAACCGGAGGAGGCTAGGGGGAAAATCGTTTTCGACGAGGAGAAGTGCTGCTACTGCGGGCTCTGCGAGGCCCTCTGCGATGCCTTCGAAATCTTCTGGGAGGAGGCTAAACCTCCAGAGTTTAAGCCAGCTATAGGCCTCAGAATAGACGAGGAAAAATGCGACTACTGTGGGCTCTGCGAGAAAATTTGCCCAACCGAAGCCCTGAAAGTGGAATGTGAGTACGCTCCTCCAAGAAGCATTTCAGAAGTCAAAATTGAGGGTGAAATCAGCATAGACGAGGATAAATGCGTAGATTGCGGGATTTGTGCTTCCGTCTGCCCGGTTGAAGCCTTAAAGGTGAAGAAGCCCTTCGACGGCAAGGTTCACATTGTAAGGCTTGAGAAGTGTGACCCCACGGGCTGCAAGAACTGCTTTAACATCTGCCCCGTAAACGTCATCTACCCTGTTAAGGGGGCGGAGAAAATCAAAGTCTTAGAGGACTACTGCATCTTCTGCGGGGCTTGCGAGAACGCCTGCCCTGAGCAGGTTTTAAAGGTTGAAAGATTCAGCCTCAACCTTGAAGGCGTGGATAGGCCCTGGAAGGAAAGCCGGATCAGGCAGTTGCAAAGGCTTCTGGGCAGAAGTGTTGAACCCGTCCTCTTAGAGCCCACCTATCCAAGGCAGGTTACCCTTAAAATTGAGGCTCCTAAGCCTCCTAAGGAGGAGGCAGCCCCCGAGTGGAGGATAGATGAGCAGGCTAGCAGGCTTCTGCATGAGAGGCTTGGGAAGCTGGCGGAAGGCTTAGGGGAGAAAACCTTTAGAATTGCTTTTGAGCTTGGGAAGCTGGAGAAGGTTTTGGGGAGGCTTAAGGTTTAGGGAAGCTTGGAGGCTGAACTTCCCCCTCTATACTCTCAACGGTTACCTCTATCCCCCTGTCGACTAGTAGGCCTTCCCTGCTAGGGTTTGGAGAGGTAAGCCTGCTAGCCCAGTAACCCTTCAACATGACTATTAGGCCTTCCTCTAGGTCTGGGTCTTCCACCGCCCTTACAATAGTTGAACCCTGAGGGGAGGAAACCTTCACAGTGCCTCCGCTTTTAACCCCAAGCCTCTCCATATCCGCCTTCGAAAGGTAGGCTACGGCAAGCTTTTCCCGGTAGGCCTGGTTTTCATGCCTCTTGTAGGCTTCAAGCTCCTGGTCGATGCTCCTAGCCACGATAAGAGTAAGTTTTATTTCAGCCAGTGCTTACACCCACCATATCATTTAGCATGGTGTAGAGGATGGCAGGTAAAAAGCTTAACGTTCAGAAGGAACTTACAGAGCTTGCAGGCCTTGCGGAGAAATGCCTCCAATGCGGCCTCTGCAGCTCCATATGTCCTCCTACAAGGTTCTCCGAGAAAGGCTTCAACGTTAGAAGGCTTTCCATGAAGATTTTGAGGGCGAAGGCTGGTAGGCCTGCTAGCCTAGGCGAAATCTGGTCTTGCTTCGTATGCTTCGACTGCCTCAAACTTTGCCCCCACAGCATTAATCTTCCAGAGGCTGTGGTTAGGCTTAGGAGGAGCCTCGCCCATCATGGGGAAGCTGGAGAAGCCTACAAGGGCGTCCAGCTATGCCTTGAGAACATGCTAAGGTATGGGCGTATGGTTTCCGTAGCCAAAACCGATGTGCGGAAGCGTTTGGGGCTTAGAGTGCAGCCCAGCCTCCCAGAGGAAGCCCTGAAAAGGCTTAGGCTCCTCATGGAGAAGCTTGGGTTTACAGAGGAGGCTGAAATGTGGAGAAGCCTTTACGGGGGAGGGAGAAGTGAAGAGGGTTGAGGAAATCCCTAAGGAGGGCCCCCTCTACGTTCACCTTGGATGCCTCTCAAGGGCTATGTATCCAGGCATAGAATACTCCAGCCTAAAAACCCTGGAAATGCTCGGTTTCAAACCCTTCTCCTCCTATGAGGAAGTCTGCTGCACGGGTCTCCTCTACCTTTCAGGCTTCACCAGCCTTGAAAGCCTAGCCGCCTTCGCAGGCTGGAACACCTCGCTGGCCTCAGCCCACTCCAAACATATTGCTTCAGCCTGCGACACCTGCTATTCCGCCTATTTGGAAGCCTTAAGAGCGGTGCGGGAAGACTCCCAGCTACGGGTTAAGGTTGAAAAGCTCCTAGGCGCAAGAGGCGTTAAACCCGTTAGGGATGTTCAAGTCCACCATATAGCCGAAATCTACTCTCGGGATAAGGATAGAATCATCGAGAGGCAGCAGAGAAGCCTCGAAGGCTTAAAAGTAGCCGTCCACCATGGATGCCACTACGCCAAAAGCTTCCCCGAGAAGGTTTTAGGTAAACCTGAAAACGTGAGGTTTTTGAAGGAGTTGGTAGGCCTCTTAGGAGGGGAAGCCGTGGAATACGCTGAGGAAAACCTTTGCTGCGGAAGCTGCCTCTCAGTTTCCGGATACTGCGATAGGGAGACCTCGCTTAGGGTTACCGAGGCTAAACTCAGCTCGATGAGGGAGGCTGGAGCAGAGCTAATCCTGGTAACCTGCCCAGGATGCCTCACAACCTTTAATGAGGCTCCTGAAGAGCTTAAACCCCTACCCGTCCTCCACGTTTCAGAACTAGTGGGCTATGTTTTAGGCTTAGACCCCATTGGCGAACTCGCCCTGGAGGATAGGAAGGTTAGGCTACCTCTCCTCGTTAAAGGTTAGAGGCTGCCTCCTCAACTGGAACCATTCGAACCTTTAGGGCTTCAAGAATCTTTAGGGCTGCCTCATGCCTCTCCCTGGTTAGGGCTGCGCAGCCGTCGGGTGGAACCGTAACCTCGTAGCCTAGCTCGAAGGCGTCTAGGGCTGTTTTCAGCAGGCATACGTCGGTTGCAATTCCAACGATAACCAGGCTGTCCACGTTTTTCTCCCTTAGAATGGAGTCTAGGCTTGTTCCGAAGAAGGCGCTGAGCATCCGCTTCTCAATGATGAGGTCTCCCTCCTCTGGTTTAAGCTCCTCAATAATCTTCCAGCCCTCCGTCCCCTTGATGGCGTGGGGTTTCATGCCTATCCTTTTGAAGAGGAGGTCTTCAGGATGCCTCGTATCGCAAGCGTAGACTACTGGAATCCTCCTACGCCTCGCCTCTGATATCAGCCTCCTAATCTTAGGCACAATGCTGTAGGCTTCCCTGAACATGTTGTCCTTCTGCATGTCGACAACAATTAAAGCCTTACCCATAGGTAAACCTTCTAAAAAGGCAAAATTTGGGGGAGGGTTTACTCTAGGGGTGCTCCGCAGACCCCGCAGTATTTGAACTTTTCAGGCAGATATTTGGCTCCACACTTGGGGCAGGTTTTCAGGTATGGGCCGTAGGGTATGCGTGGGTCTCCACCCTTGGCGAGGAACTCCCTTATGCCCGCGTCCAGGTAGTCTGGGCCACGCTTCTCCTTGAAGTAGTGCCACATGCCTACGGAGGGTTCAACGGAGCCTGCGTGGGCTGAGAACCATTCCCTACAGTGCTCAGTAGTTAGGGCCCAAATCCACTCCTTCCAAAGGTTTATGTGAATCTTAGCGTTCCTTAGGCTTGAGGGTGAAAGGCTCAGCAGGGTTCTGCAAACCTTCTTTACGGCATCGTCTAGCTGCGAGTAGGGTACAACCTGGTTTACTAGGCCCCACTCCAAAGCCGTTTTAGCGTCTATGAAGTCGCTTATGAAGCACATCCAGGCTGCCCTCCGGATTCCAACGGTTATGGGGAGCCATTGGGTTGCACCCCCAATTGAGGTCATGCCCACCCTTGGGCCTGGCTGAATAAACCTTACGTGGTCAGCGGCCACAGAGAGGTCGCAGGCTAGGTGAATTTCGTTTCCACCTCCAGCCACCGTCCCATTCACCCTTGCCACCACGGGTTTCCCGCAGCGTCGGATTAGGTCGAAGAAGCGGAAGTAGGGGTCAAACCACTTGTAGAAGTCGCTGGGCTTCCTCGTGTAGACCTCTGCATACTCGATAACGTCTCCACCCGTGCAGAAGCCCTTGTCTCCGGCGCCTGTTATGACAATCACTTGGATGTTGTCATCCCACATGGCATCCTCCATAGCCCTGCAGAGCTCCCTTAAAGTGTTCAGGGTGTAGGCGTTCAGCCTCTGAGGCCTATTTATCATCACCAGAGCCGTATGGGTATACCACTGCTTATCATACACGATATCTTTAAAGTCGAATTTCTCTTTCTCACTCAATTTTCACCACCTGAATGAAGGGTAACCTTGGAAAGGATATTTAAAGTTAAAGGGAAAGGTCTTTGAGGCGGAAGCCCTCATAGAGGGGTTAAGAGAGGCCTGGAAAGCCTTCCTCCTAAATTTTAAATTGCAACTGGCTAAAACTATGTTTGGTGAGGCTTCCTGACATGTAAGGCTGAAAGGAAGAGTACTGAGGTTGTGGCTGGAATTACAACCTTTCTCGCCATGGCCTACATTATAATCGTTAACCCCGTGATCCTTCATAATGCTGGGATGCCTTTAGGCCCCGTCATGGTGGCCACGATTATGGCTGCAGCCGTAGCCACCATCCTCACGGGCGTGTATGCCAAGCGGCCCTTCGCCATGGCTCCCTACATGGGTGAAAACGCCTTCTTCGCCTTCGCTGTGGTCGCTGCTTTAGGGGTTACCTGGAACGTGGCGCTCGCAGCTGTTTTTGTGGCTGGCATAATCTTCTTCCTCATCTCCATTTCAGGGCTTAGGAGGGTGCTGGTGGAGGCTATTCCACCTTTTCTGGCCGCTAGCTGGGCTGTAGCCATAGGCCTCTTCCTCATGTTCATCGGGCTTGCCAATGCTGGAGTTAGCCTTCCAGGAATTCCTGGAGCCCCGGTAACGCTGGGAAACTTCTCCAAGCCTGAGGTCATTATCGCCTTCATAGGCATAGCCTTAACCCTCCTCCTCTACGTGAAAAAGGTTCCAGGCAGCATCCTGTTAGGCATCATCATAACCATGGCTTTAGGCTTCGCCGTTGGGGCTGCAGGCTTTGGAGAAGTCCTCCCAAGGAAGGTTCCATCACTGGTGGGGCCTCTGCCCAACTGGGGTGAAGTACTCTTCAAACTCGACTTCGCAGGACTTGCTTCAACACTGATTCTCATACCTATCATCGTTGTGATGTTTCTCATGGACTTCCTGGATACGGCTGGAACGGTGATGGGGCTGGCTGCGAGGGCAGGCTTCCTAAATGAGAAGGGGAGGTTTCCAGGGGTGGAGAAAGTCATGCACGTGGACTCCCTTGCAACCATCCTCGGAGCACTCTTCGGCACGAGCACCACTGGAACCTATATTGAGTCGGCTACGGGTATAGAGCAGGGAGGGAGAACAGGGCTGACCGCCATCGTTACAGGCCTCCTCTTCCTTGCAGCCCTAGCCTTCACCCCCTTCTTCTCCGGTCTTCCACCGGGATTCCTCCAGCTCGCTGCAGCCCCAGCCCTAGTAACCGTGGGAATTCTGATGATGACCCCGATAAGGATGATAAACTTTGAGGATGTGGCTCAGGCGATTCCGGCCACCCTAACCATAGCCTTCATGCTCTTCACCTACAATATAGGCTTCGGCTTAGCTGTGGGGCTTGTAGCCTACCCACTGGTTATGGCTGCAACTGGGAGGAGGAAGCAGGTTCACCCCCTCATGTGGGTTCTATGGGTGCTGGGAGTACTCCTCTTCCTCATATACCCATACCACTAAGCCGATACCTACCCCTCGAGGTGGGAGGGAAAGGAGGGAAACTTAGCTTAACTTTTCCTCTACTAGGCTTCCACCGCAAAACTTAATGATGAGGTTGACTGCAACCTCTGCCGCCTGGCTGAGCTTCTCCTTGGAGAGGCCTGGAACCCCGCATACAAGGATTAAAACGTTTCTCGTCTGCTCCGTAACCTTCGTGTTTTCAGCATCCCTATAAGGGTAGATGGCCACCAGTTTTTCACTATCGGATATTACGATTTCCCCTCCACGAAGCCGAATGGGCTTTTCCATGCCTATCCCGAGGAATTCTTCGCCTTCACTTGCAAACCGCATGGTGAGCTCCCCCTTAACGGCGTCTAGGTCGAAGGCTGCCAGAGCCACCTCGCTTTTCACGGAGGCAAGGTTGTAGGCGTCAACCAGGGTGTTAATGGTTGGGGGAGGATTACCCCTTAGGATTCTGCGGATTAAAGCTTCTGAGGCAGGCCTATTCTTGGTTGGGTCTACGCCAACCCTCCAGAAGAAGGCCCTATAAGCCTTAAAGGTTGGAAGGTTTCCCAAACCCTCAAGCCTATACTTTGCCTTAACCTCCTCAACCACTTCCCCCTTAAGCCTTTCCAGAGCCTCATTACGCCTCGAAACCTTTACACCCTCAATTCTGCAGGTTAAGACTTTGAGGTCTGGGAAGGCCTCCCTAACGCTTGGATGGATGGTTAAGGCCATGTTTAGCGTGGGCCTCCGAGAACGGTTATTTTCACCTGTTTAACTCTTTCATCCATTCTGATGCTGTCGGTGAGCTTCCTCACAGCCTCAGCTGAGCCCTTCAATACTAGAACCTCGAGGCAGCTGCCCTCGTCCACATGGGTGTGGAGGAAGGTTAGAAGCAAACCTTCATGCTCGTGATGGGCTAGAAGCCTACCCTTAGCCTTCTCATAGACCACGGTTACCACAGCCACTACTTCACCCTCAACCTCAAGGCTTCTACCCTCCTCGATGAAGAACCTCACAGCCTGCCTAAGCACCTCAGACCTGCTGGCGAAGCCCCTCCTCTCCAGCGAGTCGTCCAACTCCTTCAGAAGCTTTTCAGGAATGGAGACGCTTACGATGGGCAACCCGACTTCTTATTAAAATTTGAGGATATTTAAATATTATTTATTAAATTTCTGGAAAATCTTAATAAAACAGTTCTCATCCTCTCCTTCTGGGGTTCCAGGGGCTGAGGAGGCTTACGGCATCCTTCATCCTTACAGCAATAATCTTGTTTTCCCTAGCCTCCATACTCGCCCATCCAACCCCAGCCTCAGAGGAGGATAAGATTGGGGTGGCCGTAACCATTCCACCCCTAGCCAAACTCGTGGAGGAGGTTGGTGGGGAAAGGGTGAGGGTGTTCGTTTTAATACCTCCGGGAGCCGACCCCCGCACCTACGAGTTAAAGCCAGGCCAGCTTGAAATGCTGGGTAAAGTCAAGGTTTTCGTAAGGGTTGGCTCCGGCCTATGCTTCGAGAATGAGCTAACAAACCGGTTAATGGGGAATGCTGGCGGGGTTCTGCTCGTAAACGCCTCTGAGGGAATTAAAGTAGTGGGTGGGGACCCCCACGTATGGCTTTCGCCAAGGAACGCCATCATCATGGTGGAGAATATTTATAGGGGGCTGGCTGAAGCCGACCCCGAAGGCCAAGCCTACTACGCCCAAAACAAGGAGAAATTCCAGGAGAAACTTTTAGAGCTTGACAGGGAAATCGTAAGGATTCTCTCGAAGGCTGAAAATAGGAGGTTTATTGTTTATCATCCGGCATGGGGATACTTCGCCCGAGACTATGGCCTAACCCAGATCCCCATTGAAAGGGAGGGGAAGGAGCCAACCATGAAAAGCCTAATAGAGCTGGTGGAGGAAGCCAGAAAACACCATGTTAAACTCGTTTTCGCCTCCCCAGAGTTCAACCCAAAAGTCGCTGAGCTAGTGGCTAGGGAGATAGAGGGAAGAACTGTGTACCTTAGCCCCCTAGACCAAAACTATGTGGAAAACCTGCGGAGGGCTGCCCTGGAAATTGGGAGAGGGTGAGAGTTTGAGGGAAGTTGTTAGGCTTGAAGGGGTTTGGGTATACTATAATGGCCTACCCGCCCTGGAAGATGTAAGCTTAACCGTGGAGAGGGGGGACTTCCTCGGAATCATAGGGCCCAATGGGGGTGGAAAAACCACACTTCTTAAGGTTATCCTTGGATTGGTGAAGCCCAGCCGAGGCTTGGTTAGGGTTTTCGGGGAACCTCCGGAAAAGGGTAGGAGGCTGGTGGGCTATGTTCCCCAGTACAGCCCCTACGATAGGGCCTTCCCCCTAAGCGTTTGGGAAGCCGTCCTCATGGGCAGGCTAAAACACAGCAGACCCCTCAGAGGCTACAGTCGAGAAGACCGGGAGGAAGCCCTCAAAGCTCTGGAGGCTGTTGGAATCTTAGACTTGAAGGATAGGAGGGTTGGAAGCCTCTCCGAGGGTGAAAGGCAGCGAGTCTTCATTGCGAGGGCTTTAGCCTCCAAGCCTAGGCTACTCCTCCTCGACGAGCCCACCGCCAGCGTGGACAAACCCATGGAAACAGAGCTCTACGAGCTACTTAACAGGCTTAGAAGCGAGGTAACCATAGTGCTTGTTTCCCATGATATTGGAGCCATCTCCATCTACGTGGATAAGATAGCCTGCCTGAACCGGAGGCTATACTATCATGGACCAAAAGAGTTGAGCGAGGAAGTTCTAAAGGATACCTATAAGTGCCCCATAGAACTCCTCGCTCATGGAGTTCCCCACAGGGTTTTGAGAAGGCATGAGGAGACCTAGACTTGCTGGAAAGCCTCCTCCAATACGAATTCGTAAGGAATGCTGTGTATGCTGGGATTCTTGCCAGCGTGGTCTGCGGCCTCCTCGGCCCCTACATCGTAGTTAAAAGAATAGTTTTCATCAGTGGCGGTATTTCCCATGCTTCCTTCGGCGGGGTTGGCTTAGGCTACCTGCTTGGTGGAAGCCCCATCCTAGGCGCCATGGGCTTCGCTGTTGCCTCCGCCCTAGGCATTGGAGTGGTAAGCCGCAGGTTCAGGCAGCAGGAGGACGCGGTCATCGGCATAGTTTGGGCGGTAGGCATGGCGCTGGGAGTAGTCTTCATAGCCCTCAAGCCAGGCTACGCACCCAACCTTCTAAGCTACCTCTTCGGAAGCATTCTAACGGTAACCTCCTCCGACCTAGCCCTCATGCTCACAGTTACAGGCGTTACAGCCTTAACCATCCTCCTCCTCTACAAGGAGTTTTTAGCCCTAGCCTTCGACGAGGAGTATGCTTGGACGGCTGGGGTTCCCGTTGAACCCTTATACCTCACGCTTCTCGCACTCATAGGCCTAACCGTCGTCATCCTCATGAGGGTGGTGGGAATTATCCTCCTCATCGCCCTCCTAACCATCCCAGCCTCCATAAGCCTCCAATACACCTACAACATGAAGAAAATGATGGTCTTATCCACGCTTCTTGGAGCAGCCTTCACCCTGGGAGGTTTAACCCTATCCTACTATGTAAACCTCCCACCCGGAGCCACCATCATCCTCCTAGCCGCAGCCACCCACCT
>Ga0180302_10001452_pt1 | contig 11244 bp, 15 predicted proteins | sample GuaBasSediGuay17_FD_121794 | JGI IMG/M metagenome (GOLD analysis project Ga0180302, IMG submission 121794) | Subseafloor sediment microbial communities from Guaymas Basin, Gulf of California, Mexico - Guay17, Core 4571-4, 12-15 cm | ecosystem: Environmental > Aquatic > Marine > Hydrothermal... | reverse complement strand
CCGACGCCGGATTCGAGGTCTACCTGGTCGAGAAGTCGCCCTCCATAGGCGGCCACATGGCCATGCTGGACAAGACGTTCCCGACCATGGATTGCGCCCAGTGTATCCTCACGCCCAAGATGGTTGATGTGGCCAGGCACCCGAACATAAGGCTCCTCACTTACTCAGAGGTACTGAGCGTGGACGGCTACGTGGGCAACTTCCACGTGCGGATACTGAAGAAGCCGAGGTACGTGGACCCGGACAAGTGCACGGCCTGTGGCGAGTGCGCCAAGGTCTGCCCCGTCGAGGTCCAGGACGAGTTTAACGCTGGCTTCTCCTGGCGCAAGGCCATCTACATACCCTTCCCGCAGGCAGTACCGTCCGCCTACGTCCTGGACGAGGGCGCCTGCCTCGGCCTAACGCCCCTGGCCTGTGGCGAGTGCCTGAAGGCCTGTGAGGCGAAGGCAATAAACCTAGACGACGCACCCGAGGAAATAGAGCTGAAGGTGGACACCATCATAGTCGCCATAGGCTTCGAGCCCTACTGCCCGCTCGAGGACGAGGAGTACGGCTATGGCCGCTACGAGGACGTCCTCACGGCCCTGGAGATGGAGAGGCTCCTGAACGCCTCTGGCCCGACGGGAGGGAAGGTCATAAGGCCCTCTGATGGCGAGAGGCCGAGGAAGGTGGCCTACATCCAGTGCGTGGGCTCCAGGAGCCTCAGGCCGGGCCACGCCTCCTACTGCTCCCGTATCTGCTGTATGTTCGCCATAAAGCAGGCCCTGGAGCTGAAGGAGAAGTACCCGGACATAGATGTGTGGATCTTCTACACGGACATAAGGGCCTTCGGTAAGGGGTACGAGGAGTTCTACTGGCGTGCCCAGCAGGCCGGCGTCCGCTTCATAAGGGGGCGTGTGGGCGAGGTCTGGCGCAGGAGGGACGGAAAGCTCATCGTCAGGGCAGAGGACACCCTCACGGGCCGTGTCTTCGAGGAGCCATTCGACATGGTCGTGCTATCCATAGGCCTCAGGCCGCCTGAAGATGCGAAGAAGCTGGCCGAGATGCTGAAGATACCGCTCGGGCCAGATGGCTTCTTCTTGGAGGCGCACCCGAAGCTCAGGCCGGTGGACACGGTTGTAGATGGCATATTCGTGTGCGGGGCCTGCCAGGGGCCGAAGGACATAGTGGACACGGTGGCCCAGGCGAAGGCAGCCGCCTCAAGCGCCATGGCCCTGATGGCCAAGGGCAAGCTGGTCGTGGAGCCCTTCACGGCCACTGTGGTAGATTTGGAGCGCTGCCGTGGCTGTGGCCGCTGCGAGGAGGCATGTGAGTTCGGCGCCATAAGCCTGGTGGAGCGTGATGGGCGCCTGGTGGCGAGCGTGAACGAGGCCCTCTGCAAGGGCTGCGGTGCCTGCTTCGTGGCCTGCCCGACGGGTGCCCTGAGGGTCAAGGGCTTCACGAGCGAGCAGATAAAGGCCCAGATCCTGGCGGCCCTGGCAAGCTCCTAATGCTGCTGTTCCTCCCCCGGCCTCACACGCACGAACCTAGCTCCTCCCCTGGCCAGGAGCTCCATATCTTCCTTGGTCATCAGGTGGAGCTCCAGAGGGAACCACCAGGGGATGCCTAGCTCCTCGGCCCTATCCAGGATGGCCGATAACAATCGCCCCCTGACGGGCGGCCTCACCATCTCCCTGGGCACTATCACGGCCACATCTAAATCGCTGTTGGCCGTCAGGCGGCCCTCTACGGCGCTGCCGAACACGTAGACCTCGGCCTCGCCCAGGACCTCCTCCACCGCCCTGGCCACGAGCCCCGCTAGGCGCCTCCAATCTAGGAGTAGCTTGAGCACCCTGAGCTTGAACTCCACGATGGCCCTGAAGGCCCTCTCACGGATTTCCTCCGGCGTTAAAGGCAGCCTCCATCACCTCCTCAATTAGGCTCAGTACCTCCTCCGCCAGCTCTATGGCCTCCCTGGCCTCATCGGCCTCGAACTCGTAGGCCAAGTAGCGCCCGGCCACGTAAGCCTCGTCAAGCCTCCTAAGGCCATCCCGGTTCTCCCTGGTGAAGCTCTCCACCCTGGCGGCCAGGTCGGCACGCCCGAAGCTGGCCAGGCTCTGCCTGAGCTCACCCAAGAGCTCCCTCAGCCCGTGTGTTCTAGGCACGTAGCCAGCCAATCTCAGGAGCATAGCTTTGAGGCCCAACTGGGCCGCCTGGTCGGCGCAGAAGCAGGCTAGGTCGTAATCGCCCTTATCAAGCGCCATCCTAGCGTAATTTAGGAACCTGCGAGCTCTCCTCATCAGCACGGAGACTAGCTCGAAGCTCCCCACCACGGGCCCCACCTTAGATGGTCGTGAGCCCTTATATCATTAGCCCACCAACCATTAGCTTAATGCCTTGAGCACGGCCCTAGCGGCCTCTCCCGGGTCCTCGGCCAGCACTATCGAGCGCCCCACTATCAGGAAATCTGCGCCAGCCTCTAGGGCGGCTCTCGCATCGCCACCCTGGACGCCCACGCCAGGAGCGAATATGAGTACATCACGGCCGGCCAGCTCCCTCACGGCCTTTATCACCTCGGGCCTGGTCGCACCCACCACGAGACCGTCTGCGCCCCACTCGAGCGCCTTCCTGACCGCCAGCTCGTAAAAGGGCCTGCCATCTGCCAGCTGGAGGCCGAAGAACTCGGAGGCGCCGGGATGGCTCATGTAGGCCAGGACCAGCACGCCCCTACCGGCCTCACGAGCAAGCTTGAATATGGGCTCAAGGCCCCCCTCCCAGCCCACCAGCGGGCTCGCCGTCAGGGCATCGAAGCCGGCCTCGAAGTAGTAGCGGGCCGCCACCTCGTTCGTCGAGCCTATATCGCTCAGCTTCGGGTCGGCTATACAGGCCAGGCCGAGGTCGTGGGCCCTGTCCAGGATTGGCTTCACGCCCGAGAGGCCCAGGGGCAGTATGAGGTGGAAGTTCAGCTTCAGGGCGCACACGAAGGGGGAGGCCGCCTCTAGCACCCTGTTGGCCTTCCTCATGAGCTTGCTCGGCCTATCCGGCGGCAGATCCAGGGCCAGGACGATGGGCGAGCTCTTCTCATCCCGTGCCCTCAGCATCAGCTCCCTGAAGCCCATACCGAGCCGGGCTGGCCGTGAGGCCTTAAAACCTTAATCGCCCGTACCGGCCAGGGAACGCTCTCATCAGCTCGCCGGGCCTGAAGAGCAGTATGGTGGCCTTCCTCAGCCTCCTCCTCAGCGGCCCGAGCACCTCCCGGGGCCTAACGCCAAGCTTCAACGTGATGTAGTGCTCCAGCAGGCCGAGGCGCCCCAGCTCCACTATCTTGTCGTGCAGCCCCAGGCCGCCCACGGCCCTCTTCACGGCGTGGTGGGAGGCGCCTATCACCACGAGCCTGTCCAGGCCGGAGGAAGCCCAATCCTCGAAGAACCTCACCTGTCCCTCGGATAGCTCGGCCTCAACCGGCCCTCCCCCGCTGGGTGCCTCGAGCAGCCTGACCTCGAGCGGGAAGTTCTCGGCCAGGCAGAAGAGGCGGGCCAGCTCTTCGAGGCTTATATCCAGGCCGTCAGCTAGCTGGGCCCTGAGGGCCTCTAGGCCTACCCTGGCATCTACGTTCACGGGCCTGAACACGCCTATGTCCACCAGCAGGCCGTCCCCGGCCAGGGAGAGGATGCGGCCCCTGACCACGGAGAACCTCCCAAGGCCGCCTGGCTCGATGGGGGCTAGGCCCATCTCCCTATCTATCAGCCTCACGGCCACCTCCTCGTCCTCCCCGGAGAGCTCCACGACAAGCCAGCCCCTGCCGGCCGTGCCCACCACCCTGACCTCAACCGCCAGGCCGGAGAGGAGGTTGAGGAAGGCTGGCGTGAAGTCCTCGGGCCTGTGCGGGCCGTAGACCTTCTCAAGGACGACCAAGCGCCTCAAGGCGCTCACCCAGGATGCCTGCCAGCTCCTCGTGTATCCTGGCCAGGTTCCTCACGGCCGGGTGCCCCGGCCCAAGCTCCTCCTCCAGCTTCCTGAGAGCCTCATCGAAGGGCAGGATGCGCCTCCCCTCCACGAGCTTGTCCGCATAAGCCACTATCTTCTCCTCCAGCGTCTCGGGCCCGTAATCGCCGGGGGGCCAGCCCATTTCCTCCGCCGCCCTCGGCTCGACGCCGCCCGTGTGCCTCGCTATCAGCCTTACCAAGCGCTCGTCCAGGCCGAGCTCCCTCGCCATCTCGGCGCCAACGAAGGCATGTGCGATGCCCCTGGCCCTCGCCCTCCCCACGTCGTGTAGGAGGGCCCCGGCCTCGACCAGAGCTAGATCCACCTCCAGGCCGGTCTCCAAGCAGGCCCTGGCTATCCTTAGGGCTAGGTCGGCCACCCTGATGCAGTGCCTAATCACGTTGCGAGGGCAGCCCACGGACCTCAGGATGCGTATGGCCTCCTCCCTGCTCGGGAGGCGCCTTCTCAAGAGCTGGCACGCCCCAGGAGGCCTAGCTCAGATTTAATCTGGGCTATCTTGGCTCTGAGGGCCTCTATCTCCTTGGAGTTATCGTAGTACTCAAGCGGCCTGCCGCACCTAGGGCACCTGAACAAGTACTCGTAGGCCTCATCGAACGTGTAGCGCCTGCAGCCCGGCGTGCCGCAGAAGAAGAACTTGTTGTTCTCCTCGTGCTCCAGGACGGCCTCAAGCTTCCTCAGTATCTTTCTCTTCCAGTCCCTGACTATGGCCTCCACCTGGTCGAGGTTCAGGCTCCAGAAGAACTTGTAACGGCCGGTCTCTTCGTCCCTCTCACGCCTGACCCTCACCAGGAGGCCCTGGTAGAGCCTGTATAGGGCCCTCCTGGCCACGTCCTCCTTCAGGTTGGCCTTCTTGGCTATCTCCTCATCGGACATCTCCTTCTCCCCCAGGACCCTGATTATCTTCACGGCCTCCTCGCCAGCTATCACACGGGCGATGAACTCTAGCACATCCTCCTCGAGTGGTATCAACCGCCCTGAGCCCCCTAGGTGGCGATGTGAGGGGTAATTTAACCCTTAAGAACTCGACGGGCTTCTCCATGCCCGAGCCTTGTGGGAGCCCGGCATCTACGTGCTGAGGCTGAGCCACAGGAAGGAGAGGGACAAGCGTGTTACCACGCACGTCATGCTCACGGCCAGGGCCTTCGGCGCCAAGGGCGTGTTCTACTCGGGCGACGAGGATCCGAAGATGGAGGAGAAGATACGTGATGTCGTGGCCAGGTGGGGAGGCCCTTTCGAGGTCCGGTATGAGCCCGATTGGCTGGGCCTGATGAAGCGCTGGAAGGCCGAGGGGGGCTTCGTATGCCACCTGACCATGTACGGCCTCCACATAGATGATTGCCTGGATGAGGTGCCCAGGGACAGGCCTGTCCTGGTCGTGGTGGGCTCGGAGAAGGTGCCCCGTGTGGTCTACGAGCTCGCCGACCTGAACATGGCCATAGGACACCAGCCTCACTCTGAGGTGGCGGCCCTGGCCGTGTTCCTGGACCGGTTCTTCGGTGGCGAGGAGCTGAGGAGGGAGTTCGAGGGGGCCAGGCTGAAGATAGTGCCCTGTAGGAGGGGCAAGAAGGTAATCAAGCTGGAGGGCTGATGTGCTTTTTAAGGCTCCCCGGGTGCCCGGGTCGAGAGGCGCCGGATTTGGAGGGCGAGGCCGGGAGGGGCAAGGGGGCGCTATCGCTCATCAGGGGGAACCTCCTGGTCCTGATAGCCAGCTGGGTGCTGTTCAACTTCGCCTCGGCCCTCGTGTTCCCCTACGAGGCCCTCTTCATGAGGGAGCTCGGCGCCTCCGCCCTGATAATCGGCCTGCTGAGCGCCCTCGGGCAGGCGCTCCTCTTCGTATCACGCATCCTGGGCGGCTACATGGCCGATAAGTATGGCCGGAGGGACCTGATAGCCTGGATGACGTATGGCGTGGCTCTCTCCTACCTCTTCTACGTTTTTGCGCCGGATTGGAGGCTCCTCTTGGCCGGCGTGGTGATGCACAACCTCTGCCTCCTGTATCAGCCCGCTCTCTCGGCCATAACGGCCGATTCCATGCCGCCCAAGAGGAGGGGGCTCGGGTACGCCCTCGTCAACGTCCTGCCGAACGTGCCGGCCATGTTTGCGCCCCTCCTGGCCAGGGCCCTGATAGAGGAGTTCGGCTTCCTGAGGGGCATGAGGCTGGCCTACTGGATAGTGGTGATATGCGGCCTCCTGGCGGCCGACATAAGGCTCCTCTTCCTGAAGGAGACGCTGAAAACGGGCGCCAGGATAAGGGCCCGGGACATCCTGCCGGCCTTCAAGCGCTCTATAATCGAGATGAAGGATGCCTGGTCCCTCATGCCCAGGCAGCTGAAGGTGCTGACCCTGGTCCTGCTCATAAGCTCCCTGGAGGAGCCCATGTTCCACCTCTTCCTCTCCCTCTACGCCGTGGACGTGGTGGGCATCACGGAGGCAGATTGGGCCCTGATGGCCGTGGCCTGGTCCCTGACCACCATGTTGCTCGGCATACCGCTCGGCAAGGCCGTTGATGCGATGGGCAGGCGGAGGGCCCTCATAGTGGCCTACGCCGTGTGGCTCCCACCGACCGTCTACCTGCTGTTCTGCCGCAGCTTCGTGGAGCTACTGGCCGTTATGGTGCTCTTCTCGGTCGGGGGCCTGCTCTTCGTGCCGGCCATACAGGCCCTCCAAGCGGACCTGAGCCCGAGGGAGGCCAGGGGGCGCATAATGAGCCTGATAGGGAACCTCAACCTCGTGGCCGCTGCCGCTTCCTCGGCCGTGTCCGGTGCCCTCTACGAGATGGAGCCGGCCCTCCCGTTCATAACGGCCCTGGGGCTAGGGCTCATCACCTTCACCATAATACTCCTGTTCCTGAGGGAACCGGAGGTCCGGTACGAGTGAGAAGGCAGCCTGCTAGTGCTATTCTGCCCTCGCCAGGAGGAGGGCGAGCCCCACCAGGAGCAGGAGGGCCCCGAAGGCCACGAATATCGGCCAGATGGGGCCTATGGCGCCCACGGCCTGGTGCGTGTAGTAGATGGCCAGGGCACCCAGGACGAGTATGACGAGGCCGAGGATCTTCTCGGCTATGGCCAGGCCGGTGGGCACCTCCGTCCTGCTCATGCCTCGCCCTCCCGGCGTGCTCAAGCGCTCCAGCGGCCTTATAATGATTGGGGCTCGTGCCTCCATCAACCGAGCTGGCGTGATGGAGAAATACCACCCTAACGGCCTAACCTCCTGAGGACCGCATCTCGCTCTCCTATCAGATAGTAGGCCGCAATCCCTGCCTTCCTTGCGTTCTCCACCTGAATTCTATCGTTCGAAATTAGCGTTGAATTGGTAAGCTTAGCGGTAGCTATGTAGTATGCATCTGAAGCCCTGCAGCCCGTCCTGAAGGCCACGTCGAGACACGTGGCGAGTATAGCTGCCTCATCGAGGAGGATCATGTTCCTCCTAGCATAATCGACGGCTAGCTCGGCCAGGTCAGTATCGTATCGTGATATAACACCGGCCAGCTCTACCAATAGGATGTTCGGGGCATACTTCGGCCTGCTCTGCGCTAAGCGGAGGAGCTCTATGGCTAATCTTCTCCTCCCCTCTTCCCTCGGGGCAAACACATCTACTAGAACCGAGGCATCAACTACCAGGCTCATCTCCTACCCCTGACTAGGACCTCAAGCGGGTCGTCCCGTATCTCTATCCCTTTCTCCTTGATGAGCTTATCGACCTTAGCCACCACCTTATCTATGTCTTCCTCGATTATCACTACGCACCTAATGCCCTCCGGCAGGCTGACCGGCCCCAGGGGCTTGAACACGCCCTTCTCATACACGACCTCGATGGCCTCGACCAAGCACGACACCTCACGAGGAGCCTGGCGGGGAGAGTATTAAATATACTGCCCCTCCGGCCTTGATTTTTCCGTCCCCCGACTACCTTTTTAAGCTCCCGGGGCACCTCCACACCGGCCTTGTCCTCAGCCCCCGGCTTCGAGGAGCTCCAGAAGGCGGCCTTCAGGGACATGGTTAAGGAAGCCTACCGGGCCCTGAGGGCCGAGGGCGTGAAGGACAGGCAGATGTGTGATGGCCAGATATTCATGTGGCTCCACGATGCCTACGGCTTCAGGGCTGGCCGGGCCGAGTTCAGGCGCATGCTGCTTGAGGCGGCCCAGGAGGACCCTGAGATAGAGGTCTCACGGGACAGGAGCGGCATCCTCTACGTGAAGGTGCGTGGGGCTGGCCGGGGCGGTTAGAGCACCCAGGGCTCTCAACTGCATGCTCCTCTCCGGCCCGGCAGGCATAGAACGGAACGCTTTTAAGGCAGCACTTCTCAAGAAATATGACATAATGTCTTAGGTATTGATTGGTCCTGGGGTGATGTAAATTGTTGGGCGTGATATTGGCTGCTGGCAGGGGGAGGAGGCTGGCCCACATAACTAACCATGTGCCGAAGGCCCTAGTCAAATTGCTGGACGGTTTTTCCCTCCTGGATTTGGTCATGAGCTCCATGAGGGCGGCCGGGGTAGAGGAGTTTGTCGTGGTCGTCGGCTACAAGGGGCACATGATAGTTGAGGCCCTGGACGGGGCAGAGGACGTGATCGTGGTCAGGAACCCGGAGTACTGGCGTGAGAACGGTCTCTCGCTCCTCACGGCCCGTGATGTCGTGGGCTCCGAGGACTTCGTGCTCGTCATGTCGGACCACATGGTCGGGCCGGAGCTCATCAGGAGGGCCATCGAGGCCGGTCCCCTCGGCCTGTGCGTGGATAGGCGCCCGAGGTTCCTGCTGGACCCGGAGGAGGCCACCAAGGTCAGGATAGGACCGGGGGGCGATATAGTGGCCATAGGGAAGGGCCTTAGGACCTGGGATGCCTACGATACCGGCGTCTTCGCCTGCAACGAGCTCATGTTCTGGGCCGCTGAAGAGCTTGTGAAGAGGAAGGCATCTATCACCATAAGCGATTGCGTCCGCTTCCTGATCTCGAGGGGCATCCCCTTCAGGGCCATAGATGCCACCGGCCTGCCGTGGATGGACGTTGATACGCACGAGTGCCTTGAGCACGCCAGGAGGACGGTGCTGCCGGAGCTCCTGAGGGCGCTGGGGGTCGGCCGGCCATGTGCCCCACGGATACACGTAGCCTGAGCTTCAGGGAAGCCTACAACATGCTCGTGAAGCCCGGCGATGGCCCAGTATCAAGGCACCTGAACAGGCACATATCCATACGCATATCCCTCTTCTTGGTCAGGAGAGGCGCCTTTGTATCGCCCATGGCCATGACCTTGCTCAGCTTCACGGCCGCCCTGGCAGGTGCCTTCCTGCTCGTGATGGGCTGGCCCTTCCTCGGCGGCCTGATGGCCCAGCTGGCCAGCATATTGGATGGCTGTGATGGAGAGATAGCTCGCCTCACCGGCCAGACCAGCAAGAAGGGCGGCCTGGCCGATTCGGTGCTGGACCGGGTGGCCGATATAAGCCTGGTCCTGGCCCTCGGCATACTAGCCTACTGGGCCGGCCCACCTCCGTGCCCGTTCCTGGCCCAGGTGCTCCAAGTACTCTCCTGGCCGATGGCCTCCCTCCTCCTCACGGCCCTGGCCCTGTCCGGCTCCCTCATGGTGAGCTACTGCGCAGCCATAACCAGGGCCCTTGCGCCCGTCCAGCTGAGGAGGGTGGTTGGCTCAAGGGACGTCAGGCTGTTCCTGATAATGCTGGCCGGCGTGGCGTGTCAGTTCTACGCCTGGGCCGCCTCCCTTGCCCTGGCCCTCCTGGCCCTGCTGACGTGGGCCGAGGTCGGGCACTCCCTGGCCCAGGCGCCGAGGCAAATTGAGCCTTGAAGCCTTATATGCTCCCCCATGCGAGGGCCGAAGGTGATTATGTTGAAGGCGGTTGGAGCCCTGATACTAGCCGATTACTCTGCCGAACCGCTCGGGTACAAGGGCCCCCTGGCCCTCGTGAGGCTCTGTGGCGTCCCCCTCGTGCTTAGGTGCCTCTACGTGCTCAAGTCGGCTGGCGTGAGCGAGGTGGTTTTGGTCGCTGGCCCCTACCTGGAGCAGCTATCCGCCTTCCTGGGCGATGGCTCGGAGCTCGGCCTCTTCATCTCCTACGCCCGGGACGTGAGAGAAGCCCTATCCCTGTTGCCCAGGGGCGAGCTGATAATAGCGCCTGTGGGCATGGTCGCCAGCGAGAGCTTCATCAGGCTCCTCCTGGCAGAGGAAGGCGATTTGGTGGCCTTCTCGGGGGGCGAGCCCCTCGGCGTCATAAAGCTCGGGTGGGGTGTGCTTGAGGAGGTGCTGGCCGATGGGCTTACTGGCCTACGCTCCCTGGCCTCCTCCCTGGCCGGGGACGGCAAGGCTAGAGTGTTGGATGTAGGGTCCGTGCTGGTTCAGGAGAGGCACCTGAAGAGGGCCCTCAGGCCCATGTGCATTATCGTGAGGGACAAGGCTTCCTGGCTGGAGGCGAAGAGGGCGCTAGTGTTCAGGACACAGAAGGGCCTCCACTTCACCTCCTACCTGAACAAGCCGGTTGAGGACCGTGTGGTCTACCACATCTCTGAGCACGGGGCCGTGAGCCCGAACGCCATAACGGTGTTGGGCAACCTCCTGGCCTTCTCCATAGTGCCCCTCTTCATAATGGGCTACTTCCTCCCCGCCTCCATCCTGGCCTACCTGGTCGGCATCATAGATGGCCTGGACGGCAAGCTGGCCCGTGCGAGGGGCTTCCTGACCAAGCTCGGCCACATAGAGCACTCCTTCGACATGCTCTTCGAGCAGACCTGGTACCTTTCTTTCGTGGCCGGCCTCTACCTGTCCCTCGGGACCTGGTGGCTCCCCATCCTCGGGGCTGCCTTCCTCGTGCTGGACAGCTTCGTGAGGCACGTGTATATGCAGTTCAAGGACACCATGGGCGTGGCCCTCACGGCCTACTCGGACCTGGATAGGGCCTTCGCACGCATAGATGGCCGCAGGAACATCTACGTGCTCTACATGATAGTTTGCTCGGCCCTGGAGGCGCCCGTATACGCCCTATATGCCATGTGCGCCCACGCCTTCATCACGGCGGCCTTCTACGTGGTCAGGGCCGTGAAGCACATGAGGGAGGCAGACAGGGCCTCTGGCGTGCTGGCCTGGATGGACATGGCCAGGAGGGCGCCCAGGCTAGACAAGATCCGCTGAGCCAGCCTTCAGCTTCCTTGGATCTTCACGAGTTCCACGGGCGGCCTGAGGGCCAGGGCTATGGCGCCGTAGAGGACGGCATCTCGCCCGAAGGTGGCCGGGGCGACCTTGGGCACCACGTTGT
>Ga0180302_10001451_pt1 | contig 11249 bp, 17 predicted proteins | sample GuaBasSediGuay17_FD_121794 | JGI IMG/M metagenome (GOLD analysis project Ga0180302, IMG submission 121794) | Subseafloor sediment microbial communities from Guaymas Basin, Gulf of California, Mexico - Guay17, Core 4571-4, 12-15 cm | ecosystem: Environmental > Aquatic > Marine > Hydrothermal... | reverse complement strand
GGAGGGGAGAGACGACCGAGCACTGTAACACTAACTACTGCTACAACACGACGCCCAGCATTGGGTTAGCGGTAGCCCCGCGTCCCCCTCCCCCCTCAACTGACTGTGGCTCTAGTTGAGGGGTTCATCGTAATTATAATATCTATAATTATTAATATATATTGCTCTGTCTAAAGAATATCCTGACATTTTTACCGTGTGTATTAAATCTGCTATTCTTCCCTTTTATATCGATTTTAACCCATGTTCTGCCGTTCTTATCAACAACTGCGATAATATCATGTAGTATGGGAAGTATGTAATGTGGAGGAATATTAGTCATACGCATTATCCTCCTTAACTTAACACTTGCATAGTTACTTCTAAAACCAGTAAGAATGCTGCTCAAGCACTCCATAATTCGGTCTCTATATTCTAAACTATATAAACTAGCCCTCATAGTCATGAAGACCGTCGTTTTTTATTACGAAAAGTGCGGTAGCTTTGTATGGAAGTCTAGGTGAATCTAATACTTCCATTATGATATGGCCTCGTGTTTTCCTCAGGAAGAACCTATGAGTTGCTGCATGGGCTAAAATATTTCCCCCTGCAGGTATTTTAATTGCAACTCCAAAGGGAACAGGCTGTGTCAGCACTTGGTTAGTGTAGACCACAACAATATCATACAGCGTAGAAAGCCTCTTAAGCCAATCTAAAACATAGTTGATACGTTGCTGTCTCCTAGCTAGCCACTCAATTCCTTTAAACTGACTACGATACAACGCTATGATGCTGTCTATAACTATTAGTCTGACGCCTTTATCCCTTATCAAGGCATTCAATTCCTCAACAACAAAATCCTCAAGCTCAACAACATTAATGGGTCTGAAGTAAAGTATGCTCTCTAGAGGCTCTTTTACGCTAAATCTCTCAGCAATATGAACTATCCTCTCAGAGCTAAACGTACCCTCAGTATCAATATATACCGCACTACCTCCTAGACCGCCTCGATTCACCGGAAGCTGAACTGTAACAGCGAGCTGATGACACAGCTGCGTTTTACCACTACCAAATTCACCCGCAAATTCGTAGAGCTCGGATGTTCTAAGACCTCCTCCGAGAAGCTCATCAATACCCTTAACTCCGGTAGTTAATACCTCCTTCCCATACTCAGTAATATGGGAAGCCTGCAAAGCTTTAACTGGCCTAACAAGCCTACGAGCAATCCTCAATATCCTCTCAGCCCTCTCAATATCAATACCCGCCCTCTCAGACAACTCCTCAGGATTAAACAAAACCAATTCATTAACATACTACAAACCAAGCCTATCCTCAATCTTCTTCAAAGTTATCCTACCAATACCCTTCGGCTTAGCTAACTCATCCAAGGGAATAAGCTCACTCATAATCTCTTACCTCGAAATAGATGTTTTCGGGTAGTTGTTGTAGGTATGTTCTACCTTCCCGTTTAACTATTATGTATGTGTTTACCCACTTTAGATAGCCTAAAGTATTAATGCAGTATTTAACTGCTACGGGTACACGATACATTATCCCTACGCGTTTGAGTATGTCTCCAGCGTATATAAGCCCCTGAACAGCATTCTTTGTAAAACGCTCATCGAATCCTTCGACGAGAACAGGCCTTCTATCCTCATCAAGCATCTTCGGTAGGTCGTAGAGGAGGTATCTTATAAAATCGTGGTCAATACAATCCTTAACCATGATCGGCTCAGGTAGAACACTAATATAGCCATAAGAATCCACAATACATGAAAGACCATAAGGTAAGCTAAGCCTTAAATCGTTTACCACAACCTCGCCAACAACCGGACTAAGAAAACTATACCTAACCGCCTCCCTAGCCCTCATCCACTCCTCTAAAAGCTCCTCACCAACTTCCTCCTTATACAGCATAGCTAAGTGACGCATCGAAAGTTTCTCTTTAACCAGAATATACCTCTGCATGTTCACCTCCTCCTAGACTTTAATACGGTTACCCACGGGTTACCTTTAATGAAACTAGGCATTTCAGCTGGTATACTACTTTCAATAGTATCTTCAGCTTTCAATTCAGGGTGGGTATGGTTAGGATGTAAAGCTCCTATTTCCCCCTCAATTACACTAACTATGTTGTCGTATAGCTCAAGAACCTTCCTAGCTTTAGTGGTAGGTAGGATAAGTATCCTGCCGGATACACGCCTTACAGTAACCAGCCCTAGATTCGAGAGAGTATTAACTATATGCCAAGCGTAGTGATTGTTAGATGAAATACTACTTAACACGCATCCATCACCTATACGGATTAAATACTTAATTATCATAACGTAATCCATTGATTAATAATTATAACATTCAATATAAATAATTTACCCAGAAAATGAGCGTAGACGCTCTGTATTTCTATAAATCAATAATATATTATGAGTACAAATAACCAGTTATTAATAACCAGTTATAAGATCACATAATTTATTATGAGTTCACATAACCAGTTATGCATACACATAACGGATTATTAATAACCAGTTATGAGAACACATAACAAATTATGCAAACGCATAACCAGTTATTAGTACACATAACCAGTTATAAGTTCACGAAAAACCCTAAATTTTACATAAACCCAAAAATCCTACGTAAACCCTCATGAATAATATCCTCGACTTCCTCCGTATTCCATTTAACCTCAACCATATTGTTCAATATAAATCGATTGTTACGCTGTTGAATAAGATACGCTTTAGGCTTCACATTAAAAACTATATATGTCAAGTATGCATAAATCTTAACCTGAACTTTATCATATTTACTGAATTTACCGTATTGCTTAACCTCGTAGACGGCTATAGGAGTACAGTTTTTAAAATATACGAGGTCAGCATAGCCGTAAACCCATACACCTAATATTTTAGCGGCCAATGGAAAAGGCGTAAAATACTCATCATACTGAAGTATATGCCACACATCCCCCCAGAGGTAATGCTGGTGTCTAAATTCTTTCATCTTATGCGATTTCGGGCTAGCTATCCTTCTGGTCAGCTCAGTTACATACACTTTACTCCTACTATTCTTAGCTTCCTCAAATAATCCTAGTGCACGCTTAATCCTTTCATAGCAGCTATTCAAAAGTATTCACCTATTTTACGGCTTACCTTTCGTGAGAGTATTACTGCCGCTACATGTGTGCATATGCTTTTCCTACGCCTGTACCCGAACTTTGTTGTATGGCATGAGCAGTGGTATCGATTGTTTACAAGCCATACTTGGTATGCTGGATAGTAGTCTCCAAACTCCCTTATTCCCTCCACAACCCATGCATACCTGCCTACCTTTTTAACGAAGAACATCCTAACTATAGCCCTAATATACCAGCTTCCACTCTTACCGCTGAAACTATCCCGCAATTCGCTAAATGCTTCAATAAGAACTAAAGCAAAGGAAGGATTAATTGAAAATCTATCTGCAACATCCTGCGCTAAATCATCGTTAACAGCATACCTAAAATAGTTCCTAACAATATAAGATGCAATCCTAATCAGACTTCTTACGTCCCGCCTCATAGAAGCGTAAACCCCTACCAGTTATAGAAACCTGACCCTGTCTAAGCTCAAGTAGGCTGGCATTTACCAGTTTAACTATAGGCTTAATATCCTTTAGAACTTCATAAAGCATTTTAAAGGTAACAATTCCACCACTATTCAATACCTCATCAAGAATATCATACTCTTTTCCGCTTAAAGTAGGCTCAGGCTCTTTAGGTACACGTTTTCCTTTAAATTCTATGAACTCGTATGTATCATTGCATATTGAGAAGTCTCCATTCTTTATTTCAAGTGTAATAAAGTCGTTCTTAGCGAAATTACGTATAGATACAGGTAGCTTAGGAAGTAGCTGCGATAAGTTAAGCCTAGTATCCAATATAATCTTCGATACATAGGGCAGTATATCCCATCTAAAGTAGCTGCACACCAATACGTCATAAAGGCTACAGTACCTTAATACATACTGAAGCTGAACAGTATTCAGGAAACTTATGTCAATAACAAAGTTCCTCCGCCTATTAGCTAATGCAAGCATTATACTAAACGTCGGAGCATACGGTATAATCCAGAAAACGTTTTGTTCAAGCTCTTTTTCCTGATAACAGTATTTCGATAACTCGAGGAAAACATCGCTATATAGAATAAGATCTCTAAGAAACAGCCTACCATCCCCATCGTCCCCGATAATCCCAGCTAACCTATTAAATTCATTTACAGTAATAAGTCCATCCAATATCAGCGAAAACAATACATCAGGCAAATAGCTACGAGGAAAACCAGACGGCAAAGGACTGCCAAACTCAACCACATAATCATGTTTAAACTTAGGATAAATACCACGTTTAACGAAAAACGCCTTCATCGCAATATATATTAACATAATTATTAATAATTATTATGGTGTTTAAATGAAAATAGTTGTGCCGTATTCAGGAGGCAAGGGTGGAGTGGGTAAGAGTACTATTCTCTCATTCTTGGGTATCTTATTATCTAGAGTTCGGAATGTATTGTTAATAGATTTAAGCAGTGAAGGAGGTATAAGCAGCATAGTTTTAGGTAATCCGGAGCCACCATACACGCGTGATGTAGTTGAAAGCGGAGACTTATTTTCTGCGATAGGAGAGTATATGGTTAAAGTTAGCGATTACGAGATAAGATTTTGGATGGTTCCGAACAGGGGGAGAATTGATGGTTCACTTATTCCTACATTAAGTAAATACTATGACGACCTAAGCTTCTTCGATTTAATACTGATTGACCTACCAACCTTCCAGCCTGGAGATGAGAAATTCATGGAGTACATCACAAACTCGAATACAGTGTTAATGGTTGCCGAACCAACTTTGAGTTCAGTAAATAGCCTATTTCAGGATAGCGTAGAGGCCGATAAGATTTTTGTTCTAAACACGCCTAGACCATTCAGTCGAAACTCCATAAAACAGGCTATTGATGTATTCAGAAGCAGGGGCATAGATCCATTCTTCTTCCCCTTCGATGCAGCAGCTTCCCTAGCATCAAGAAACTTCATAAAGGCTATAGAATCCCTATCAAAACCATTTCAGGAAAGCCTACTTAAGCTGGCACTCAAGGTGGGTGGTGAGGAATGACTCAACTTAAGAAAATAGGTACATTTAAGCCTCCAGCTAGAGAAAAAGGAGTTATGCTGGCTATGGAGAGGAAAGAGCTCGAAAGACCAGCTATAGAAAACCTTTCAGTTGATAGAATTAAAGAGCTTATAAGGGGTCTAGGCGGGGATCCCAGCTTTATCGATAAACTTGAGGAGCGTATAAAACAAATAGATATGGAGATAAGTGAACTTGAGACACGTATAAGCCAGCTACGTATTCAAAGAAATGAACTCATAGAACTTAGGAAACGGTTACTAGGGATCTAGGGATGTACGCATTCAGGGAAATTCAGAAAAAACTTAAGCCTAAACAAAAAGCTTCCCTAGGTAGAGCGAGAGAGATAGAGAATAAGCCTAGAGTCATCGAGGTAGTAGAGATACCTAAAGAAGAGTATCATGTCATCGAGACTAAAAGTGGCAAAATAGCCATCGGCTCTAATATGGTTACGCCTTTCGATAGAAGTGAAAATAGCATACTGTATCCGTTAACCCCGCTTTTCGAATATGAAGATTGTCAAGAGATTTTCATCAATGAGAAAGATATTGTAGCAACTATGGGGGGTAGGAGATTTAAGGTTAAGGCTAATGTTAATGTTCAAGAGCTAATTGAAAACATTGCCATAAGCACAGGAACAACACTAAACCTGTCGAGACCTTACGGTGAAACCTATGTTGATGTAGGCAACAGCAAATGGCGTATATATCTGAAGTTAAGGGAGAGGGAGATTCACTGCGCTAAAATTACACGTATCCCCTCATTAATGGACTACGATCCCCTTTTAGCGGCTAGGATTATAACGCTCCTACTTAGACCCAGCGTGCTGTGTATTTGCGGTCCCACAGGTAGCGGTAAAACCACTCTATTGAACTCAATCATCCTAGGAATCCACTATCTCTACCCGCACCTCAAGATAAGCGTCATAGAACAGGTGAGAGAACTGATTTTGCCTCCATCCGCCTTAATATCTAGGGCTGTGGCCTATGGGGACTACGATGTAACATTCCTGCTTAGGCAGGCCTTCAGATACGAGAGACCCTCTGTAATCGTGCTCGGCGAGTTGCGTAGCGAAAACATAGAGACGTGGTTTGAGATAAGCAAGGGGTTAGCGAGTGTAACGACTATGCACGCAAACAGTTTAGAGGATGCCATCTCATTTATGGCATTTAAACTGAATACTTCGAGCATAGAAGACTTACTTAGCATAGTAAATTGTTTCATCCTTATGAGGAAGATTGAGACTGCGGAGGGAGTTTCTAGGGTTGTTGATAGCGTATATGTTGCTTATGATGGAAGGCTAGTAGACATATACAGGGAGGGGAGACACGTATCCGAGGATATATTCAAGAAAATGTTTGAAAGAAAACTAATAGTAGGAGACTTCAATACAGAATACGAGAAACTAAAATCCCATTATTCTGTAAACTTAGACAAATATCAATTCTACGAGCCAATCATAATCAAGTAAATTTTCTGTAGCGAAATATATATCATTAACAATTATAATAATTATTACGAGGTGAAAAAATATGAATAGAAGGGGAGGTGTGCATCCGGTCGTTACAGCGCTAATACTTATCGGCAGTATTATAAGTGCGGGGTTGGTGGTTTGGTACTTTATCTATACGACGTCGCTAGCGACTAAAAAGGCTGTCTTAGAGGTTTCGGGTGGCTGTTATGTGATCGATAATACTCTATACATTACTGTTAAGAACATCGGGAGCATTGCATATAGCGGTACTATCTCAGTAGTCCTAACAGATGGAAGTAATAAGTATAATGGCAGTACTACAGTAAGTATCGACCCCGGGCACTCAGTAGCATTACAAATAACTCTCTCAGGTTCTCCCGTCGCTGACACTTTAAGCGGTGTGTTACAGTACGGTGATGCAACTCTCAAAATCAGCGTTGATGTAATAAAGGGATAGCTATGAAGCTTCCTAATTTCTTAAGTTTTTTTAAGTCCAAATTTTCTACCTGGCTTAAATGTGAGATGTACGCTATACCTCTTGCACTACTCGTATATGTGTCCCCTCTTCCCCCTCTAAGTACTGTAAATTTTGTCCGTGAGAGGCTAAGGCTTAGTTTTCTAGATGATAAAGCTAATTTTAGCGGTAGGTTTAGGGAGCTATTTGAGGTTATAAAGCATACTCACATCTATGGTAGCCGTAAGCCTATGGAACAGTACGTCGATAGGGTTCTTGGGGAGCTTGAGGGTGAGCTTGACGTAGCGGACTACAATCTTTCAAACGTATACAGTATGGTCTCTCTATTCACAACACTTTTACCTACTCTAATCGTATCAACTTTAGTATTTATCGATGCATCGAGCGCCGTTAACTCTGCCTTAATGCTCTCGTTCATAGCCGTAATTGTATCTTTTATAGGGCTAACGGTTTACCCATCAGAAGTTAGCTTCAGCCCCCCACCTATACGTATATACTTGTTCTTCCTCTTAACCCCACTACTATACTTCATTATGCCTACTGAAACTAGGCTATTAGCATCAGTAAGTATTGCATCAATTCCATCATGTATACTAACGTTTATGCATCTTAAACACCAAATAAATGAGCTTAAAGATGAGCTGAGGATAGTTAGGACTTTTATTTCATCACCGCTTAACCCGTTCAGCAGCATGAAAATTAAGCCAAGCAACCTATTGAAAAAGGGCTGTCTCCCAATTGTTAAAGCAGTGAATACCGGATTCTACCTGATAGCTCTACATAGTGAGGATAAGCAGAGCTACAGTCTATTAAATACGTACTTCTTAAGGTACTACAAGTTCATTATGAATCTAAGGCGTAAAACGAGGATAATGCTATTTTACTCAATACTTGAATCAGCTATGAGCACAGGAATATACGTTTTCCTAATAGTAACCCTAGCATATCTATCATCCCAAACACAGGTAATGCCCTCCGGAATAGGCCTATACATACCCTCAACACAGGAAATAGACTACTTCTACGCCAACATAGATCTAATAATAACGTTAAATGCAACAGCATTATCAGTACTAACAGCAACAATTAGAGAAGGAAACCCAGCGTATTTTAGCCTATATCTATTCCCAATATCACTAACAACCCTAGTAACTTACCACGTAACAAATCTGCTTGCACCCTCAATTTTAGGTGTTACCCTATGAGAGTGGACGCTATAGTTGCAGTAATAGTGTTTATAGTCGCAGTAGCGGTAATACTATCAACCTACATAAACAATAGAATAACGATATCAGCAATACACCAGCTATACGCATACAAACAAAAACCATGCATAATTAAGAAAATAAGCAGATTCAACAACACATTAACAATAAAAACAGAAACCCTCAGCCAGCCAAAATTCAATATAATAAAATATAATATTCTACCTAATGGAACGATAGTCATAGCACGTATCTAACAGTTATTTCAAACTTAGGTTGTACTTATTTGATGTACAAATGTACATTCTATGATGTACTAAATGCTTTTTTTATTAGTTCTTCTACAACTTCATCAATTAGTTTTCCCTGTTTCCTGGCCTGCTTTTTTATTTTTTCTACTAGTTTCTCGTCTATAGCTATATTTAATGCCTTTAATTTTTTACTTGTAAAACTTTGTATTATCTGCTTATATTTTTTCGGCTCTTTTTGTATTTTATGATACATAAGCCTTAATTGTCGTGAAGGAAGACCTATTACTTTTTCTGCGGTGTCTAGTACAAATGCATCTACTTCATCCTCGCTAATAATGCCTTTCTCTTTCAATAGGTCTGCTATCTTTTTCACGATAACTAGTGATAGAGTGCCTATGCTTTTTTCTCTTTCTGTAAGCGTTGGTCTGCCAGGTCCCACTAATATTGCATTAAGTGAATCTCTAATGCTTTTTATGTAGGATAAAAGTTTAATTCTATCTAGTTCTAATCCCGTTGATTTAGATATATCCTCATCCGTTAGGTTGTATTCCGTTTTTAGCCTTATGATCGCTGAGGCTAATTCCTCGTTCGACAGACTATTAGTATATACGTTCTCAGCTAAACTTAAAAGTACGGCCTCCTTAGGTTTTAGCTTTCTTATTTCCACTGGAATTAGCCCTCCTGGAAAAAGCTCATAGAACTTTTTTGTATGATTAGTACGTATATAAAGTAAAGCATAGTATCTAAGTTTTCCACATACTATACCATAGTGTTCATTTTCCTTAATTACAATTAGCTTATTAATAAGACCCCTTTTAATGATATCGTTTGCTAATGCAATTACCCTAGCATCTTTAAACGGCTCCAGTATTTCTCCTCTAACATTATACTTACTTACTTTTAACTCTTCAAGTTTAACTCTGCTTTCAACCCCTGTGCTCATATTACATCCCATATAATATTCACAAATAGAGGAATATAAGTTGTTTTACGCAGTTTAACTTAGATAATAATTTTCTTTTTCTTTCTAATAAATATAAAAGCTTATTAAATCCATATTGTATATTTGTAAAGATGAGCATTATTGATGAGCTTCCTAATAAAGAGAGATACATACTGCTAATACTAGAGCGTCACAGAATAATGAGTTTTACGGAAATTCAGAAAAGTATAAAGAGTAACTACTGGTATGCTCAGAAGTATCTGGAGGATTTAAAGGAGAGGGGGCTTATTCTGGAGAAGAAATATAGGAAAGTTAGGGTGTTTATTTTAACTGATAAGGGTAGGCTTGTGGTGAATGCAATTAAAAAATTATATGGTCTATAGTTTTATTACAAAAATTTTAGCTTAATGAAGATAGTTATATATAGGGTTTTAGTATAATAATATCTCTGATGAAATTAGCTCTAAAAGATAGGATGATAACGGAGAAAAATCTAACAAAGGAAAAGGAGAAAATATTAGAGGTGCTAAGAAAGTCTGATAAAATTGTGGAGGAAAGAAGCAGAAGATTAAAAACTATCATACTAATCGTTTTATCAGAATTAGATATATCAAAATAACAATCATACATATTTTTCCTCAGAACATTTAATAGTAAACTAAGAATTTAGTTAATATTGTATAAAACAAAAATAGTAATCAACAAGGTATATTAAATACTGTATAATTATTATATTGGGTGTTATTGATATGAGGTGGAAGGTTGCAGTAGTAGCTGTTGCGTTAGCTGTAGCAGTTGTTCTAGCGTATATGCTGTGGAGTGGTAGCAGTGGCGGTGGGGTGGAGAGGATTGTTGTTGCTTTGAATGTTACCGCCTTACATGGTGGTAGCGTTAATCCATGCGGCTACTACGTATTTAATTTCACTAACGTTAACGTTATCATCGTGGCTACACCAGACAGCGATTATATATTCAGTTATTGGCTTGTAAACAACACTAAGGTGTTAAGTAACCCGCTTAACCTCACGTTAAGAGGAAATACTACAGTCATAGCATATTTTAAGCGAGTGTACTTCTACGTGAACATAACGTCCGACGGCGTAGTGCTGCTTAACGGATCAAGGATAGACACACCCTATACGATAAGATACAGGGAGAAGATAACACTAAAGCTCTCAGGAATAAGATACCTAGAGAACGATACGATAATAAAACCATTAAAATACGTAGTAAACGGAGAGGAGATAAAAAACACGACATTAACATTGAAGCTAAGCTACGAGAACGCTACGGTAGAACTCCAATACACTAGGGAGCCTGTAGGCAGTAAAATACTGATAACCTCCAACCACGCACCATTCTGCTACCTCGATAACAGTACTATTGAGCTTCCCGCTACGGCTTCAGGCGGATTGCTGTACGGGAATTGGAGCATCTACCTCAACGAGACGCACAGCTGGTGGCTCGGATGGTACACCGTAACCTACAGGAACGGAACAACAAAGCACTTCAGCTACTACAAATATCCAGCAGTTATGCTGAATGAGGAGATGGAGAAGGTGGAGATACACTACGTATTGGGATTGAGGGGATTGCCATACGTTAGGAGGATATGGTATTTCCCGCCGTTCAGGTGGAATTACAGCGGTAAATATTGGATGTGCTATGCTAGATTTGAGGACTATAAGATAGTGTTCTACAACTTTACTAATCCAAATCTTACCGACAGGTTCAGGACTTGGGCTAGGACTGAGG
>Ga0180302_10001450_pt1 | contig 11251 bp, 8 predicted proteins | sample GuaBasSediGuay17_FD_121794 | JGI IMG/M metagenome (GOLD analysis project Ga0180302, IMG submission 121794) | Subseafloor sediment microbial communities from Guaymas Basin, Gulf of California, Mexico - Guay17, Core 4571-4, 12-15 cm | ecosystem: Environmental > Aquatic > Marine > Hydrothermal... | reverse complement strand
TTCCATTAGCTCTATAAAGTAGGTCTCGCCTGCAAGGTGCCAGGTTAGGACTATGACTGGCTTACGTGTAAAAAGTGGGAATAAGAATGGAAGGAAGCCCATAACTTCCACTATCACATCAGCTGACCTTAGCTCTTTGCTCAGAAGGAACGCTATTGGTGCTGTTATAAAGAGGGTGTACATGTTGCCCGACCTAAATACCTTTACGCCCTTTATCTCCTCCCTCACAGGTGCACCGGGGAACCTGCTGGTTAGGAAGAGCACGTTATAGCCCCTCTTGACGAGCTCTACCATAAGGCCGAAGAGCTCCCATGTCCCACCGCCAGCAGCAGGGTGCTTTACATCCTTATTCCAAATGAACAGTATGGTTCTCTTATTCACCTTGTCTCTCCTCCTTCACCAGCAGGAGGAAGGCATGGTTATAAGGCTTAGCACCATATGGAAAATGCCACAGGGAAATTATTTTAATATCCTGAGGGGCAACAGCACTGGTGGGCTAAGGAGATGAAAAGGGAAGCTGAAACTAAGGTGCTAGTGTTAGGCATAGATAGTGCAACCTTTAACCTCATAAAGCCCTGGGCTAGGAGTGGGGATCTACCCAACTTCAGGAAGATCTTGGAAAGAGGGTTCCATGCTCCCCTCCTCTCTACAATACCTCCTAACACGCCTCCAGCATGGACATCATTAGTCACGGGCGTCAATCCTGGTAAGCATGGAATTTTTGATTTCTTTGAGCTTAAAGGGTATGAGAAAAGACCAGTTAGCTCTAGGAGCAGGAGGTTTAGTGCCGTATGGAATATACTTAGCTCCTTTGGCCTTAAGGTAGCCATCTACAAGGTACCAGTAACATACCCGCCAGAGCGTGTCAACGGGGTCTTGGTTTCAGGCATGCTAACACCTAGCCTTAAGAGCGACTTCACATACCCAAGAGAGTTTAAGAAGGAACTCTTAAGCATGGGATTCAGGTTAGATGTAAGGGGGGAGCTAGAGCATACGGTCCTCTTCCGCTCCTCAAGGGACGAGTTCCGTAATATGCTCTTGGAGAACGTACGCAGGGATGCTGAGATAATAAAGTGGATGGCAGAAGGCTTAGATTGGGACCTCGCTTGGCTCACGCTCATGGAAGTAGATCACGCTCAGCACTTCTTCTGGCGCTACATGGAAGGTGACTGCGAGAGTTGGGAACGGAGGGCATACGGTGATACCATAAAGAATGTGTACAAAGAGGTAGATAGGCTAGTCGGCGATCTAATGCGTAGGATTGAGGGTGCCATCATGTTCCTAGTCTCCGACCATGGAGCATGTAAGGGAAAGGGCCTCTTCCTGGTGAACAACTTGCTTCTTTCCAGAGGCTTCCTTGTGCTCAGGACTTCTAAATCGCTTAGGTACACGCTTGCTAGATCCCTGCTGGATATAGCTAGTCGAGGACTTGGTCCAGCCCTCTGGAGGGTACTAATGGCCGTGCCGGGTGGCGTTAGGCGTAAGATGGCCATGAGATACGTGGTTACAGCAGCAGACATGGACTTTGGCAAGACGATCGCCTTCATGTATTCCTCGTCATCACATGGCATTAGGCTAAATGTCCAGGGGCGTGAGCCACATGGGGTAGTGAGCAAGCAGGAGTACGAGCACGTTAGGAGAGCCGTGGCAAGGGCTGTGAAATCTGCAGCGGATATGGAAACCAAGGAGCCCATAGTTAAGGAGGTCTACGCTCGTGAGGAGCTTTACTGGGGACCATATGTTGAGAAGGCGCCAGACTTGATTCTGGAACTCCACGATGGCTATATAACATACGAGATCGTTGACCAGAGCAAGGGACTGGTTGACCGTGAGAGCTTACCTCGGTCTGGTGAGCATAAGCGGGAGGGCATATTCATGGCCTACGGCCCTGGTGTTAGAAAGGGAAGTGGAGGCCCATTTTACGTTTGGGATGTTGTGCCCACTATATTATTCATCATGGGGCTGCCCCTGGATGCTAGAATGGATGGAAAGCCAATACTTAGCGCCTTTGAAGCCGAGCTGGTGAGAGAGCGGGAGAGGGTACACGCTAAATGGAGTTTAAAGCAGATGCTGAGAGGTAGGATAAGGCAACTTAAGGATAGGATAAAGGGCCTTAGCTCACATTGATGCTCATAGATAGCAATACTTATATAAGGCAATAGGCTTCTCTCAGGCTACTGGAGGGAAAGACGGTGGTCAACCTTCAGAGGCTTATAATGCGCAGGAACCTAAGCATGCCCCTCATATTATTGGCTTACATGGTCATGATGGTGATAGCCCCCGTGTATCTCCTAGCAGGAAAGGCTACAGCAAATACACTTGCCATAATAGCTATAGTTATCTTCTCAATTGGACTTGTAATTAGGCTCGTAGAGCTAAGGGGTAGGACGCCATCAAATAATAGACTACCTGACAGGATCGTAGGTAATGCTGCAGGAAAGGAAAGGACCAAACCCGTTCTGATTAGGGTATGGTCATTTCTAAAGGAAAAGATCGAGTATTTTATCATCATTGCTATCAGCTTCCACGCCCTCATTTGGTTTCAAGAAGGGGTTCTTTTTATCTGTGGTGATGCCATTCTGCCTTTTCATGCAGTAGATGAGCTATTTAGAATATTAAGCCCTTGGGACCCAACGGTGGATTTAGGGGTTATAAATGTAGAGCTCCCAAGGCTGCCCTTCTTCTTATTCTTTGCAGCTGCTGAGGCTTTAGGCATAAACCTCATCACTGCTGAAAAAGCCTATTTCGTCCTCGTTAGAGCATTATCTGGTGTAGTGGCCTGCTATACATTTTCAGTTCTCCTCGAGAACGTGAAATCCCCACTCAAAAGAATGGCGTGCTTTTTAGGCGCCCTTATATACATGTTCAACCCGTTCATAATGCTCTTCATAAGGAAGTTCCTCCTAGCTCTTTCGTATGCACTTCTCCCACTTCCTTTAGCTTTCTTTATAAAAGGTATGAGAACTAATGAAAGGAAATATGTATGGTTTTTCGCCATCTCTCTTTACGGCCTTTTTATATGCTTCCCAGGCTATGAATGGGGCCTTCTTGCAATTTTCATCATTGCTTGCTATGCCGTTTTCTACGCCATAATGCGTGAGTTAAGTTTAGCTAAGGCTGTGAAATTCGTTGCGAAAGGATGCTTGATTTTCGCTCTGTTAAATTCTTGGTGGATAGTCCTTATGATCTATAACATGCATGGGATGTTCTTAGCATTAGAAGCTGTGCCAGTTACATTCGATAAGGAGAATATAATGGTTGAAGTACTACGTTGGCTAGGCCACTGGTCCTTTTACACTACTAGCAGGATAGGGAAGCCACTTTATCCATACTCCTGGGTCTACACGGAAGTTCCGACCATGATAGTTCTGACGTTTGTGCCTCCCTTACTGGCTTTCTTAGCTCTGCTCTTAAGGCCTAGAAGCAAGTTGGTAACATGCGCTGCTCTCTCCCTTGTAATTTCATTGTTTATCTCAAAGGGGGCTAATGCACCGCTTGGCGAGGTCTTCGCATGGATTGTAATAAATATTCCATTGCTGAAGTGTTATAGAACGCCAACTATGACTTTCATGGCCGCTACAAGCTTATTTTATACCATACTTTTAGTAGCTACATTCATGTCCCTTTATGAAAGGCTTCCTCTCCTGCTTTCCAGGCTTGGAAGCTTCTTAGGACACAAAAAGCTAAGCACACCTAGCCTTAAGCGTGTCGGGGGTTTGACTATCTTAGCTCTTTTTGCGGGCCTGATGATATGTGAGTGTTGGCCACTTTTAACTGGTGATGTAATATTTAACTGGTATGAGCCGACCCTTAGAGGGGTTATAATGCCAGATTGGTATGAGCAGGTTAACGAATTAATAGGGCAAGGGACTAGTTATGGAGCCATATTCATCCTGCCTCAAACAGGCACTTACATAGCTAATACTTGGGGCTACGCTGGCATTAACCCATATAGGTTATTATTTACAAGGCCTGTTGTTACTGGTACGGGTGGGTGTTACGCTCAATCATTAGCTCGTGAGCAGATATGGACTTTATACGATATCTTCTACGCCAATGAAACACGAAAATTCGGCACTCTTATAGGTATGATGGGCATAGAGTATGTTATACTAGACAAATCCGTAAAGGAGGTATGGGGAATACCTAAACTCTATAGCCCAGAGGAAACGGAGGTTCTTCTGGACGCTCAACCTGAGCTTGAGAAAGTGAAGAAAGTAGGAGAGTTAACTATTTATAAGAACAAAGCTCTATTCCCCATAGCTTATGCAAGGAGAAAGGCTATAATCATAAGCGCAACGCCAGAGGAGCCAGAAGGGATAGGATGGGCTGATGATGCCTTTCTGTCCTCCTGGCAAGTTAGTGAGCTATTACCCCGTAAGGTATATGAAAACACAACCTATGAGCCCATGAGCTTTACAAGCGATGGGGATATTGCCTACTTAAAGTTAGAGTCACACGGTCAGTATATATACTCATACATCTGGCGGGATGTATCTATAAATCCACTCGATTATCCTTTCTTTATCATACGATATAGAGTAAATGATTTCTCATCTCTTGTAGTAGGCGTAGTTACGGCCGATAAGCAGAAATCATGCACACTCTTCATATTTCCACATAGAGTAAGGAAAGAGAAATACCTCCGTTCAAGGGAGTGGGCCATAGCCGTATGTGACCTTAGGTACACCTTGCTTTATCATTACCCTGAGTTAGCAGGCGCTAACATTACATCAATAAGGCTCTCACTCACGAATGCTCCAAAGCACCAAGATTACGTAGGGACTTTGGAAGCCTGGATTGACTATGTAATGTTCGCCAGTCGAATAGGCTCGTATTACGAAATCGTAAGGCTAATGGAAGCTGGCTCCTTTGACCCAGAGCATGAAGCAATAATCTTCCTCAATAGACAGCCTGAGCCTAAGAGTAGTTTAACGACCATTGTACAAGATCTGAATAGGGTAGCTAGCTCAAAGCCTGTAGACATAGATGTACTTGAGGTAGGGAGAAGTTATGCGAGAATTAAGGTTAGAAATGAAGGCGGTCCCTTTATTCTGATCTTCACTCAAGCCTACGATCCAGGTTGGAGCTTGAAGATCCACGGCAGAAAAACAGGCATTCATGTAGCTATAAATGGTATACTCAACGGCTGGATACTATATGAAGAAGGGGAATTTGAGGTCTTAATTGAGCATGAGGGCGTTTATGCAGAAATCGTTGGGCTTACTATCACCATTGGAGGTATAGTCATCATTGCATGTATCTTGTTAAGGCGTTACCGTATCAGACGGAAGCACATAGTGCAGAAAAACCATATTAGCTAGCCTTAACTGAGGCTAGTTAGGATTAGCTTTACTAGCATAGAGGCCCCAAGGCCAGATATTATGAGGCCCATGCCTAGCTTCAGAGCCCTATCGCTGGCCCTATTCACTAGGTAAGCCGATAGGGGAACCGTTAATAGCGAGCCCAGTGTGGCTGCGAGCATTAAGCCCCAATCCAGGGGCACCCCTAGCCAAAGGTACATTAAGATGGCGTTAGTACAGATCACAGTTTCCGCTAGTAATGTTCTCCCTATAGCACTTTTTGTACTAGCACCCGAGGCTACTTGGCCTCCAGATACTAGTGGGCCATAGCCTCCACCACTCAAGCCCTTATTGAAAGCTGAGAGTATGCCTACAACTACTATCTTCTTAAGTGATGGCCTCACTGTATGGGAATTCCTCTTAATTAAGACGAATATGCCTACTGCAAGCACGACTAAGCCAACGTAAGTATTTATTGCTACCGCTGGTAGGCTAATTAAGGCGAGGGCAGCAATAGCTATGCCTATAAGGCCACAGGAGGCTAGGATGCCAGCTATCTTCACATCCTCCGTTTTAAGTCCTATCTTTATTGTGCCTAGCCTGTGGTAAAGGAGCGCAAGCAGGATGCTTGAGGTAAGCTGGGATACAAGCGTTGAGGGAACGGCTAAGCTTAGGTCGTACCCCATGAGCACTAAAGCAGGTGCTAATATAGTGCCGTAGCCTCCCCCAAATACAGAACTAAGGAGTTCTGAGAAGAAAGCTAGGAGTGCCACGGCTAGGAGGCGTAGTACTCCATCCATTTGCTCCTACCTCAGACGAAGCCGTACTTAGCTATAATCCTGGCTACCTCTGGCCTTATGAGCTCTGGTGGTGGGTCCTGCCCAGACCTGAGCATCTCCCTTATGGCCGTCATACTTATTCTAATTCTCTGGCTCTCATCATGCCCACAGGTGTTCTCGGTAGCCGTTCCACCACACGCTTGGCAGTAAAAAGGTCCTTTCAGCAGCAGAACCTCTATGCCAAGTTCTTCGCGTCCAAACTGCCTTACGTAATCATGTGCATCGTAGTCCTTGTACCAACCGCTTGGGCTAGCATGAAGGCGACCAACTATGAAGTGCGTGCAGCCGTAATTCTTGCGAACCAAGGCGTGGAAGACCGCTTCCCTTGGGCCAGCAAACCTCATCCACGTAGCCAGGCCAGATAGGACAACACGGTTAGGGGGATATACGTTCTCTATGAGCCACTTGTATGCCTCCATTATGGCCTCGTTCTTGAAATCGCCTGGCTTCTTCTCACCTAGCACTGGGTGTATGAGGAGGCCATCTAAGAGCTCTAACGCTATACGCTGTAGGTGCTCATGTGCCCTATGAGGTGGGTTCCTAGTCTGGAAGCCAGCAATGGTATTCCAGCCCCTAGCTCTAAACTCAGCCCTAAGCTCCTCTGGCGTTCGGCATAGGTCGGCAAATGGGAGGTAGGGCTTCCTGAGCGCCCATATGGGGCCAGCTAAGAGCAAGTTAGAGCGCCTCAGCACTTTTATAACACCTGGGTGGGATGGATCGTCGTAGCCATAGATGCACCTGGCCTCCCTGGCTAGATCCACCTTGAATTTCTCTTCAACATGCATGGTACCGATTATAGAGCCTGAGCTAGCCTGGACTAGGGCTACATCATCGCCTTCCCTAACGGCTGAGAACTCCCCCTTGCTAACCGCTAGGACTATGGGAAGGGGCCATACGAGGCCATTAGCAAGCCTAGCCTCCTTGAGCACTCGCTCATAATCAGCGGTTCCCATGAAGCCCTCTAAGGGTGAGAAGCCACCAGTAGCAATCTGCCAGAAGTCCATAGTGGTATTATCATCCATAAGTACTTTTTGTAACTCACTTGCCTCCTCAAGCAGCCTATCACGCTTCGGCCCAGCTAGGCGCCTATCCACTAGCTTCCCTCCATGTGGCTGGCCAAGCCTCAAGATGCTATTCCTCCTTTCTGAGCACGCTTCTACCATCTAGGCCCTCTGGAATCGTGAGGTTAAGCAGGTCTAGGACAGTTGGGCATAAGTCCTCTATCTTAAGCCCATCAGTACGCCCCTTGACACGTTCCTCAGGGTCAAGAAGGATGAACATGCCATACTCGCCATGATTGCTATCATCTGGTCCCTTAGCGGTTTCAAGGCTGTATGGGCTACCGAACCCTATGGCTTCGTTAGATCCGTAATGCAAGTTATCAAAGTACACCGTTAAATCTGGCATAAGCTCTAGCTTCTCACCTCTATAAGCTTCTTCACGCATGAAGATGCGGTTATCTAGCTTCTCCCCATCTGGCCCCTTTACCGATGCGAGGAAGTTGGCAACCTGCTCCCTTACGGTCAGGTACTCCTCGCCAGGCTTAACTATGCCCTTCGGCTCCCTTCCCTCTACGTTTATGAATACCTGGGCGATGTAGGCACCTAACGAGAAAGCCTGCGTCCTACGCCAATCTATTAGTCCAGCTTCATTCGCCTCCCTTAAGCCTATCGGGCGCTCTGGCTTCTTCTTAAGCTTCAGGAAACCCTCCTCAGCCAAAAGCTCATTTGCATTTATGCGGTAATACATGCGCTTTGCCCCGTGGTCGGAGAGCACTACCACGGCTGTATCACGTGGCAGCATATCAAGGACTTCTGCTAGCCTAGCATCTATCTGCTTATGTAACTCAAGCAGGCCCTCCTTGAGCTCTGGATCCTCCTCGTACCTAGGGTGTTCTTTATCAAAGAACTTCCACAGGGTGTGCTGAGCTCTATCTATACTCATTATCACGGTCATTAAGAGATCCCATCGCTCGTTAGCTATGAAGTGCTTTATTATCTTGAAATCGTGCTCTGTCTTCTCCCTTAAACGCTTGTACAACTCCCTCGGTGGGAGGCGCCTATACTCGTAGACATCTATTATGTAGCGCTCAGGGCCACCTACGAGTTTCAGTACCTGCTCCCTTACTTCCGTCGGATATGTAAATGATGAGTGAGGGCTTGGTGTGAGGAAACCAGATACAATTATGCCATTAATGGCCACTGGCGGATAGGAAACTGGCACAAAGAGCCATATAGAGTGCTTCCCAGCTCTTGTTAAGTAGTCCCAGAGCCTAGGCTTATCTATGAGGCGGGAGTTTACTATGCGGAAGTCAGTATAGGTTCTAGGAGCACGATATTTTAGGTCGTAGAGGCCGAAGTGGCCAGGGTTCAGGCCTGTGAGAGAGGAAGGCCAAGCGGGGCAAGTTATTGGTGGCACGGTAGTAGCTAAGCTACCCCAGAGGCCATCTCTAGCTAGGGCAGATAGCGTCGGTAGCTCATCTCGCCACTTATCGAAGACCAACGAAGGTTCAACGCTATCTAGCCCTATGACTAAGGCTTTCATCCCTTAAGTCTCCCTCAGCCTTCAGTGAAGCTTAAGCTAGAGTATATAAGCCTTCTGGCGTAGGTGCGAGCACTTATAACCCTGCCATGTAACCCCAGTCGGGGTGTAGAGATGGGGGAAGTGGCCATCAGAATTCCAAGGTTCCTCTACGAGAAAATCAAAAAGCAGGTTGAGGAAAGCAGCGAATTCAAGAGCGTTGAGGAATACGTGATATTCGTGCTTGAGGAACTCCTTAAGGAAGAGGGAGAAGAGGAGGCTGTATATAGCCCCGAGGAGGAAGAGGAGATAAAACGTAGGCTTAAGGCCCTTGGCTACCTTTAGGGCCTTCCTCCAGGGCTTTTATGGTCTTCTCTATTCCTTCCTCAAGCCCTATGGGCTTCCAACCAAGCACCTTCATGGCCTTCTCAGCCGATATATATGGCATACTTGGCCCCTCACGCTTGCTTAGGTCGTAAACTACCTCAAAGCCGTACTTGCTCCTTAGGAGCTCAGCGATCTCGCTAATGCTCCTGTACTCAGGGCAGATCAGGTTGAATATCTCATTCTCATGCTTCATGGCTTTAACAGCTCCATTGGCTATATCCTCTACGTAGGTATATTGGTTCTTACGCTGCCCTTTGCCCCACACTACTATCGGCCTACCAGCTAGGCCCTCCTTTATGAACTCGTAGACAACGCATGAGCACCGCTCATGTGGGCCGTACACTGGCCCGAACCGAAGTATGACGTAGTTAAGCCCGTACTTATTGTGGTACTCTAGGACCAGCCTTTCTCCAACTAGCTTGGCCACGCCGAACATCTCAGCCTTAAATATATCCGACCTATGTGATTCATCAACTACCATGTCCTTGGGGAGGCCATCGTAGACGTAGAAGCTGCTAGCGTAGATGAGCTTATCCACACCACTCCTCAGGCAGGCCTCTAGGACATTTAATGTACCATATATATCAAGCTGGCCAGAGAGGTAGGGGTTCCTCCTCGCAACGCTGAACACGGTGCCAGCTAGGTGGAAGACCAGATCTACCTCTTCTAGGGCACTTATGACCTGGTCCAGTATGCGTATGTCGGCAAGGTAGAACTCCACATCAGGGCTACCCCTCCTTATGTCTATATTGATGGTATCGTAGCCCTCCTCCACTAGCTTCCTGATGAGGAAGGATCCTATGAAGCCCGAGCCACCTATTACGGCTACACGCATCACAACCACCCTAAGTCTTTTAGGGCGCTCTTAAGGCTCTCAACGACGTAGTGTACTTCCTCCTCCGTCATCTGGGGATAGATGGGCAGTGCTATATGCCTATAGCATAGGTCATCGGCTACTGGGAAGCCACCTGGATCATCTACATACTCCTTGAACACGGGCTGCCTGTGGAGCGGGACCTCGTACACGTAGCCAGCTAAGGAAACGCCATATTTCTCCTTCAGGTGAGCCCTCAGGGCTTCGGGATCACAGCCTTTAGGCAGGAAGACCACGTACTTATAATAGTTCATCTTACACTCACTTGGGATTTGGAGGGGCTCAAGGCACGGTATGCCCATTAGTAGTTCATCGTACATACGGGCTACCCTCCTTCGGCCCTCGATCATCTCTGGCAGTAGCCTAAGTTGCTCTAAGCCTATTATGGCCTGGAACTCCGTCATGCGCCAGTTGTAGCCGATGGCCCCTAGTAAGTTGCCCTTTACCTTCCCTTGGTTCCTGAGGAGCCTAGCTGTATCAGCGATTTCATCGTCATTAGTTGTTATCATGCCTCCCTCGCCAGTCGTCATGACCTTTGTAGAGAAGAAGCTGAAGGCATTTGCAATCCCAAATGTACCTGCCTTACGGTCCTTAAGCTCGCTTCCATGTGCATGGGCAGCATCCTCAACTACGTATATACCCCTCTCCTCCGCCAATTCTAACAGGGCCTCTAACCTAGGCGACACAAGCCCACCTATGTGAACGGGCACTATGGCTTTTACATCATCTGAGAGCTTCCTCCTAATATCACTTAAGCTGAAGTTCAGGTCCCTATCTATATCCACAAATACAGGCCTACCCCCAGCCCTTATCACGCCATAGGCGGTAGCTGCAAATGTATTAGTTGGAACTAGGACCTTGCTTCCCTTTATGTTAAGTGCATGAAATATTATCTCTAGAGCTGCTGTTCCACTTGAAACTGATATAGCATACTTAACCCCTATGAAGGATGCAAATTTTCTCTCAAACTCCTCTGCGTACTTGCCCTGGGTTAGGTAATCACCGCTCTCAAGGAGGCTCTTCATCCGCTCGGTAATGTTCTTAATAGCCTCTCTGGGGAAGTAGTACTTAAACGGCGGTATTTTCAGCATCATTTAGGCCACCGCACGGCATGCTGGAAGTTGTCTTTAAAAGCTTTTCCATGCACGGTTCCGAGATAGATAAAAAGGAGTTCTAGTCTTTGATTGCCTCTCCTTTAGGCATAAGAGCTATCCTAACAGCTAGGAATTCCCCTCTACATCTAGGCCTGATCTTGAGGACCATGGGGACATAAAGCCGAGATACCTCCATATCTTAAATCAGGTCAGCCATTAACTGCCTAATTGACG
>Ga0180302_10001449_pt1 | contig 11262 bp, 12 predicted proteins | sample GuaBasSediGuay17_FD_121794 | JGI IMG/M metagenome (GOLD analysis project Ga0180302, IMG submission 121794) | Subseafloor sediment microbial communities from Guaymas Basin, Gulf of California, Mexico - Guay17, Core 4571-4, 12-15 cm | ecosystem: Environmental > Aquatic > Marine > Hydrothermal... | reverse complement strand
GGTTGAAGTTCAAGAATCCCGTGCTCCCGGCAGCTGGCCCCGTTGTTAGGGACGCCGAGTCCGCGAAGGAGTGCTTGCTGGGAGGAGCTGGAGGCATAGTAGCTAAGACCATAAGCGTCAAGCCAGCGAAGGTTCCTAGGCCCACCATGGCCCTGATAGACCGCGGAAAGCTTAGAGAGTACTTGGAGCAATTCGTGGAGGGCAAGCTGGTCAGGAGGCACCACGTAGACATACTGGTCATGCACGGCTTCTTGAACGTGGAGCTCTGGAGCGATATTCCCTACGAGCAGTGGCTGGAGAAGGAGTACAAGGTGATAAGGGAGCTTTGCAACGACTACAAGGTTCCCTTCATAGCCAGCATAGGCTACTCGCCAGAGGAGCTTGCATACCTGGGCCCTCTGGTTCAAAAAGCCGGAGCTGATGCCATAGAGTTCTCCACGCACTACGTGGGCTTGGACATCAAGCCAATAATAGAAGCGGCCAAGGCCTTGAGGGAAGCTGTGGAGGTTCCGATATTCGCCAAGGTAAGCCCCCATATCCACGACGTTTGGGAGCTGAGCCGGGAGCTGGAGAAGGTTGGCGTGGATGGCATAGTCGCCATAAACACCCTCGGGCCCGTGCTGCACGTGGACATAGAAACCGCTAGGCCCATTTTAGGAGGAAAAGACGGCTATGGTTGGCTATCGGGGCCTTCGATCAAGCCCTTAGCCGTCAGGATAGTTTCGGAGGTCGCAAGGGCAGTTAAGATACCCGTGATAGGCGTGGGAGGCATAACCACAGGCAGGGACGTGATAGAGTTCTTCATGGTGGGAGCTTCGGCTGTCCAAGTCTGCACCGCTGCGATAGTCGAAGGCCCCTCGGTGTTCAAACGCCTGAACAAGGAGGTCGAGGAGTGGCTTAGAGACCACGGCTACTCCTCGCTGGAGGATGTCAAGGGGGTGGCGCTCAAGCACCTCCCCAAGGAGCCCGTAAGCTTGGAGGCGATACCGCCCAATGTTGATGCGGAGAAGTGCACGGGTTGCGGCTTGTGCGAGAAGCACTGCATATACAAGGCCATAAAGGTGCAAGAGGTGGAAGGTAAGTTGCTGGCCGTGGTCGACGAGGAGAAGTGTTATGGTTGCGGCTTGTGCGTTAGCTTGTGCCCGATGAGGGCCCTCAGCATAGTTAAGGAGGGATGATCGTGCCCAAGCCTAAAGGAGGTTACGTTGGCAAGTACGCTCGCGTGAACTTGACGACTGGCAAGGTGCTAGTGGAAGAGCTCGACTTGGGCTTCGCCAAGAGCTACCTAGGCGGGACAGGCTTCGCTGCTAGAATACTTTGGGACGAGCTTTCCGCTGGCACGGATCCCCTGGGCCCCGAGAACAAGCTGATATTTGCCACCGGGCCCATGACTGGAACCATGGCCCAGGGGACCGGCCGCATAACCATAGCTGCCAAGTCTCCGCTAACGCTCGCGTGGGGAGAGGCAAACAGCGGAGGAGAGTTCGCGCCGGAGCTGAAGTTCGCTGGCTTCGACTTCTTGATCATCGAGGGAAGGTCGCCCAAGCCCGTCTACCTCTACGTAGAAGACGGCAAGATCGAGATCAAGGACGCTAGGGACGCTTGGGGAAGAACGGTTAGCGAAACCTTTACCTTCATCAGGGAGGTGGAAGGCGACGAAAGCTTGAAGATAGCTTGCATAGGGCCTGCTGGAGAGAACTTGGTGCGCTACGCTGCGATAATGACCAACTACCACGACGCTGCTGGAAGGACCGGAATGGGCGCCGTGATGGGAAGCAAGAACTTGAAGGCCGTAGCTGTCAAGGGAACTGGTGCCGTGGAGGTAGCTGATCCCGACAAGTACTTCGAGGTGGTTCGAGAGTTCTTCGAGATGGCGAAAAATGGGCTGTGGGCGGAAGCCGCCGAGGAGACCCTGGGGAAGTACGGAACCCCCAGCTTGGTGCTAGCTGAGCAGGAAATAGGGAGGCTTCCAACGAAGAACCACTACACCGGAGTTTACGAGAAAGCAGAGGATATCAGCGGAGAGGCTCTGGTGAAGCAGTACAGAGTCAAGCGGTCCTCTTGCTTTGGCTGCTTCATCAACTGCAAGTACTACAGCTACGTCAAGCGCGGGAAGTTCGCCGGAACGCTAACAGGCGGCCCGGAGTACGAAAGCATTGCCGCTTTTGGCTCTTATCTGCTCAACCCCCACTTGGACTCGATAATCCACGTCAACAAGCTGTGCAACGAGTACGGCATGGACACGATATCCGCTGGAGGAACCATAGCTTGGGCCATGGAGTGCTACGAGAAGGGGCTGATAACCGAGGAGGATACAGGCGGGCTCGAGCTGAAGTGGGGCGACTACGACGTCGTGGTGAAGCTGATCCACATGATCGCTAAGCGGGAAGGGTTCGGCGACCTGCTGGCCGAAGGAAGCAGGCTAGCTTCCAAGAAGATAGGCAGGGGGACCGAAAGGTATGCCATACACGTAAAAGGCTTGGAAATGAGCGCTCAAGACGGCAGGGCCCAGAAGAGCATAGGCTTAGGCCACGCCGTAAACGTCAGAGGAGCTGACCACCTCAAGGTGCTGAGCTGCTACGAGGAGCTCGGCTTCCTCGAGCCACTGGAGAAGAGGTTCGGAAAGGAGAACGCGCCCAAGATAGCGGACAGGCTTTCCATAGAGGCAAAAGCGCTGGTTACGGTGGATTGCGAGGACTTCTACGCTCTGGTCGACAGCTTGATCGTCTGCAAGTACGGAACCATGTGGCCTCCCATGTACTACTTCGAGGACTTCGCCAAGATACTTCCGCCGCTAACGGGCATAGAGGAGTTCGGCAGCGTGAAGTACCTGCGCTTGCTGGGAGCTAGGATCCACAACTTGCGGAAGGCCTTCAACGTGAGGGAGGGCCTCGCTAGGAAGGACGATACGCTTCCGGAACGTCTGCTCAAGGAGCCCATGCCCGACGGCCCGGCCAAGGGTCACGTAGTCGAGCTGGAGCCCATGCTCAACGAGTACTACCAGCTGAGAGGCTGGGACGTGAAGACGGGCCTTCAAAAGAGGGAGACTCTGGAAAAGCTAGGCTTGAAGGACGTGGCCGACCAGCTGGAGAAAATGGGCAAGCTAGCGTAGCAGCCCTTAGCCTGGACCTTTGAGCTTTTATACGAGTTTGCCCATAGTTCCAGCTGAGCGTCGATGTCCACGGCGGAGCTGAAGAGGAAAATACTCGAGCTGATAAGGGAGGACGAGGAGTTTCGATATGCCCTCGCTGGCGCTCTAGGCTTAGAGGAGATTCTCAAGAGGCTAGACGAGAACACGAAGGCCATTAAAAGCTTGCAGCAGCAAGTTGCCTCCCTCCAGCAACAAGTCGTTTCTCTCCAAGACCAAGTAGCTTCCATGCAAGAGCAAATGCTCTCCATGCAAGAGCGGCTGGAACAGCACGCTAAGGCCATGGAGGAGCTAGGACGGAGGATGGAGCAGCTGGCGAGAAGTATATCCGCAATAGGAGCTAGGTGGGGAATACTAGCAGAGTCCACGTTCAGGAACGCCATAAAGAGCTTAGTGGAGGATTACTTCGGAGGAAAGGTAGATCGGTGGGTATACTACGACGAAGAAGGCGAGGTGTTCGGCCACCCGGCGGTAATAGAAGTAGATTTGGTGGTGAGGGACGACAAGCACATACTGATGGAGGTGAAATCGAACATCACGAAGGGCGATGTCTACGAGCTTTGGAAGGCTGCCCAGCTCTACGAAAGGAAGCACGGAATCAAGCCGGAACTAGCGGTAGTAACGGCTTACATCGAGGACAAGGCAGTAGAGCTCTGCAGGAGGCTGGGGGTAAAGGTCTGCACAGAGCTACGCTAGCTCCTACGCTTGCTAGCTAGCCTTGCCACGATTTCTGCAGCTTCCGTTAAGCTTCTGGCCGAAAAATCCGCTTCTGGGGCTGGATCCATGTTCCTGGCTAGGTGTATCGCGGTCATCCCCAAGCTCTTCGGCAGCCATACATCCACGTAGGGCTCGTCTCCCACCACCGCTACTTCACTGGGCTTCAGCTCTAGTAGCTGCAAGAGCTTCGAATACATCCTCGGGTCCGACTTGTCGCAACCAGCCTCTACGCCGGTCATCACGTAGTCCAGCAGCCCCTCTAGCTCCTCGAGAACGCTCGCGAACTTGAACTTCGGGATGGTGGTAACAACGGCCGTCTTGAGCCCCAGCTCCTTGACTGCTTCGAGAGCTGGCCTAGCGTCCGGAAAGAGCACGTACTGCTCCCCTTCCTCGTAGAGCTTGCGAAGCTCCTCTAAGGCTTTTTCCTCCGGGTCTACGCCCAAGTTTAACAGAGCTCGCCTCAAGTATTCGTCGTAGCTCGAGATTCCCTCCCGGGGTAGCTGCACTATGCTGACAAAGTGCAGCGATGCCCTCCAAGCTTGCGGAGATACGCGATACCCGAACTTCGCCAGCAGCTGCGAGACCTCGTGAAGTTCCACTCTTTCCTTCAAGTAGGCCAGCGTGTTGTGGAGGTCGAAGAACGCGCCTCTCAGCTTGGGCAACCTCTTCACCTCAGCAGCCTTCCTAGGCTTTGCTTCCGCCGCTAGAAGAGCTCAGATAAGTCCACCTCGAAATCATGCAAGTCATTCGATGCGGACCTCATCATCGCCAAACGAAGTTCTGCAAGCTGGGTAATAACGGTTGCTCTTAGAGAAAAGCATCTTCCAAGAACGCTTATAAGAGATCCTCGGTAGTATAGCAACGATGTTCCTGCTAGCCTACGACGAAATTGCTCTCAAGTCCGCGGGAGTTAGGAGGCTTTTCACCAAGCGGCTGCTGAACAACATATTGTGGGGCTTGGAGCGCAAGGGCATAAGGGCTAGAGCTTACCACAAGTGGAGCAGAGTCTTCGTCGAGCTGGAGGATGAGGGGAGGCGAGAAGAAGCGCTAGAAGTGCTTAGGAAGGTCTTCGGCGTGGTGTACGTAGCTCCCTGCACATACGTTGAGCTAAAGGAGCTGGAGCAGTTCGTGGCTGAGCACGCCGAGGAGCTCTTGGAGGAAGGAGAGTCCTTCGCCGTTAGGGTCAAGAGAACTGGAGAGCACCCTTTCACCAGCGTGGAGCTGGCCGCTAAGCTAGGGAAGGTGCTGAAGGAGCGAACCTCCAAGAAAATAGACTTGAAGAGCCCAGAAGTTACGGTCTACGTAGAAGTCAGGAACGGCGACTGCTACGTCTACAGCAAGCGCTACAAGGCTCCAGGAGGGCTTCCGCTCTCTACCGCCGGCTGCGTGGTGTCGTTGCTCAGCGGGGGCTTGGACTCGCCTGTTGCCTCTTGGATGCTGATGAAGAGGGGCTGCCGGGTCGTAGCGCTGCACGCTAGGCTCGGGCCAGCTGAGGACTTAAGCGACATGAAGTCGGTCCTCGAGGTGGCGAGGGCGCTCGACGAGTGGCACATCGGCAAGAAGCTTAAGCTCTACGCCTACGACCACGAGAAGCCTCTTTCGAAAATATCCTCCTTAGCTAGAAGCTACACGTGCTTGCTCTGCAAGCGCTTCATGTACCGGGTAGCCGAAGCTCTGGCGAGCAAGGTTGGAGCCAAGGCCATAGTAACGGGGGAGAACCTAGCTCAAGTAGCTAGCCAGACGCTCGAGAACCTCTACGTGCTGGAGCACAGCGTTAGCCTTCCAGTTTTCCGCCCGTTGCTGGGGCTGGACAAGCATGAAATAGTCGAGCTAGCCAAGGAAATCGGAACCTACGAGGCATCAGCGGAAGCTAGCACCGTTGCGTGCTGGGCGAGGCCTCGGAAGCCCGTTACAAAGGGCTCGCTGGAAAAGGTCTTGGAGCTGGAAGCCAAGATAGGGGTCGAGAAGTTGCTGGAGGAAGCTTTGAGAACACTTCGCAAGGTGCCGCTAGAGTAGCGCTTAGAGCTGCGACATGCGCTAGCTCGCAAAGCATTTAAGGACGCTGCGTGCATCTACATACGGCAAATGATGAGATCCGGCGCTTCAGCGGAGCGGTGATGAGCCGCCACCCCTTCTGATCACTCCTCGAGTATGAAAACGGCAGCAGCTACGACTGTTGTCCAAAGTCCATTTCTATCGCCTCTGGCCGATTGAACTACGTTCATAGTCCTTATCCTCTTGTCTCCGATCCTTAGCTCCTTCTTGGCTTGGTCCCAGGACTTGGAGAGATCGATCTTCAAGCCGTGCAGTTCCGCGAGCATGCTCGCTGCTAAGTACTCAGCGTACCTTCCGGCCTTCTCCGCCGTCTCGCCAAAGGAGTGGTACTCGCTGATGTACCCGTACATCGTCGGGTCGCTAGGCACCGCTGCTCCTATCGCAGCCGAGATCAGCCTGTGCGGCTCGTTGGTGTGGTTCTTGGACAGCACGCAGAAGATTATCTGGCCGGGCTTGAGCATCTTCAAGCCGTGCTCCTTGCTTATCACCCTGCAGCCCGGCGGTATTATGCTGGAAACGTTGACTATGTTGCACTTTCCTATGCCAGCATCTCTCAAAGCTAGCTCAAAGGAGTGCAAGTAGTCCTTGTGCTTTCCAACGCCCTTGGTCAAGAACATGTACTTAGGTATAAGGGCGTCGGAAGCCTTAGGGGACAAGCTGCCCATACCTCCTAGCAACGCACAAAAGCTCTCCTTAATGCTTCTCGCTTACCTATTTAAACTTTCCTTTCAGCTGGCTCCGCTTTTTCTCAAGGGAAGGCTACATGCCCATTTTACCGCTAGTAGGTTGCTCACTCCTCTGGAAGGGAGATGGAAGCTGCTCCAGAGGGTGCGATTTAGCAAGTTAAGTGAAAGGCTCCAGCTACCCTCTTTCCCTCCCTCAAAAGCTTGTTGAACGTCTTGTAGGCCTTGGGTGTGGGCTCTACGATCACGCTAATTCCCATGGACTCCAGTTTTTCCACGACTTCTTTGGGGACCTCCATTACGCCAGAGTAGCCCGTTCCAATCACCAAGATGTCTGGCCTTTCGTTCAAAACGACCTTCAAATCATCCAAGCACAAGCTGTGCCCTTCCTTTCTCCACCAGTTCGGGTATATCCTGTCCTCTACTAGTATCAGATCCCTGGTGTACCTCCTGCCACCGATGACCATGACGCCGAAATCGTAGTCCTCGATCATCGCGATCCCTGCGATTAAGCTTAAAAGCTGAGAGGCCGTTGTCCAATAATCCGTGGAAGCGGCTATTAAACTTTTCACAACAGCCTACGTGGTTTTGCTAACCATCGTAGCTTTGATCCCCATGCCAGAGGCTCCGGGGGGCTACGCAACGCCCCTGGACAAGCTGGAGCACTTAGCCGCCTTTTTGTTCTTCGCTTTGCTTTTCTCGCTAAGCTTCGAAAGCAAGCTCTTTTTGCTAGCTTACCCGGTGGTTCACGAGCTTTTGCAGCTGCTCGTGCCTTGGAGGTCCTTCGACCCCTTGGATTTAGCTACAAATTTTGCTGGAGTAGCTGCGGGTCTTCTAGTGCTGGAGGCTTGGAAGAAGCTTCACGCTGGTAGAAGCGAAGCAAAAAGTAAAAAACAAAAACGGGAGAAACCTAGCCTTTAACCCTCTTGGCTATTTCTTCCCACATTTGGTCCACGTACTCTTGCAGCTTCTTCAAGTCCTCTGGCTTCAAGCCCCTGAACCTTCCTTGAAGCTTAACGTACTCCTCGACGGGCTTCCTCTTGCTCTTATCCAGCAATGCTTTGCTGGGTCCTGTAAGCCTGAACACGCCGTTCTCCACTTCGTAAAGCGGCCACATCCCTGTTTGAACGGCTAGCCTCCCTATTTCAACCGTTTTCTCAGGCGGGAACCTCCACCCCGGCGGGCAGGGAGCTAGCAAGTGTATGTACTTGAAGCCCTTGATTTGAGCTGCCTTCCTAACCTTTTCTACGAAGTCCAGCGGGTAGCCTACAGAGGCCGTTGCCACGTAGGGGATCTTGTGAGCCGCCATTATTCCTGGCATGTCTTTCTTGTGTTCTCTCTTACCCGTCCAAGTGGTTGTGGTCCAAGCTCCGTAGGGAGTAGCTCCGCTTCTCTGAATTCCGGTGTTCATGTAGGCTTCGTTGTCGTAGCAGATGTAGAGCACGTTGTCACCTCTCTCAGCAGCTCCGCTAATGGCTTGTATGCCTATATCCACGGTGCCTCCATCGCCAGCCCATCCTATGACTGCTATGTCCTTCTTGCCCTTCATCTCTAGCCCGGCGGCTACGCCAGCAGCGGTAGCGGCGGTGCACTCGAAGGCTATGTTGAGCAGCGGGAACTTGGCGCTGGTCTTCGGAAACGGCCCTTGTATGATGGTGGAGCAGCAAGCCGGTATGACTACGATGATCTTCTTGCCTAGCGCCTTGGTTAGCAGCTTAAGCCCCAGCGAAGCTGGGCAGCCTGGACAAGATGGATTTCCTGGAAGCCAGAGTTCTTCCCGAGGTAGCTCTTTAATCGTCACGACCATCAGGGGAGCACCTCCCATTTAACGTTGTAGAACTCCCACTTGGCGCCTTTTTCGCCAGCTTCGATCTCGCTATACACTTTCTTCACAATGTCTACGAAGTGGTTCACCGTAATGTCCCTTCCTCCCAAGCCTGTCACGAAGCCGTGCACTAGAGGCGTGGAGCCGTAAAGCGAGGAGGTGACATCAGTGAACAGTATTCCGCCCTTGGTGAAGCTTATGCTTCTGTCAACTACGGCAACTGCCTTCATCCTCCCTAGAACTTCCCTAACTTCCTCGTGCGGCCAGGGCCTAACGAACCTTATTCTGAATACGCCTACCTTGTAGCCCTCTTCCCTGAGCCTATCGGCAGCCTCCTTGGCATCACCAGCAGAAGAGCCAGCCGCTACTATGGCGACATCGGCATCTTCGCACCTGTACTTCTCCACCAAGCCTCCGTACCTCCTGCCAGTTAAGCGGTAGTACTCCTCGTCCACCTCGGCTATCACTTGCTTGGCGGCCTCCATCGACCTCTCCATCAAGTACCTGAACTCCATGTAGTAGTCGGGGTAGGTCAAGTTGCCATGGGTGAACGGGTTGTCGGGATCTAGGATGTAGGGCTTGTCGCTCCTAGGCGGCAGGAACTCGTCTACTACCTCCTGATCGGGTATCTCGACGGGCATAGCAGTGTGGCTGAGTATGAAGGCGTCCTCGTTGACCATCACCGGCAGGAGGACGCGCTCATCCTCCGCGATCTTGAAGGCCTGTATCACGCCGTCCAGCACTTCTTGGTTATCCTCGGCGAGCATTATCAGCCAGCCGGTATCCCTTTCGTCGAGTATGTCGCTGTGCTCGTTCCATATCGTCCATGGAGGAGCAATCGCCCTTGCCACTATGGTCATGACTATCGGCAGCCTAGCTCCAGCTGCCCACCAGCACATTTCGTGCATCAGCAACAAGCCGTGGCTGGAAGTAGCCGTGAAGGCCCTAGCTCCGACGGCGCTAGCTCCTATGCACGCTGCCATGGCGGAATGCTCGCTTTCCACCCTTATGTACTTGGCCTTGAGCTCTCCCTTTTCAACGAACTCGGCTAGCTTTTCGATTATTGTGGTCTGCGGAGTTATTGGGTAAGCAGCTACGACCTCGACCCTGGCTAGCTTGGCGCCCCAAGCTGCGGCGTAGTTTCCAGTTAGGACCTCAACCTTTCCCTTAGCTTTGGCTACAGCCACCTTCAACCCTCCTCCACCATTTCTATGGCCTTAGTAGGGCACTCGTTGGCGCAAATTCCGCAGCCCTTGCAGTACTCGTAGTCCACGGAAACGCTGTCGTCTTCGTGGCGAATTATCGTTCCCTCTGGGCAGTAGAGCCAGCAGTTCAAGCACTTAACGCATTTCTCTTGGTGTATGACGGGCTTGAACGTCCTCCAAGTCCCCGTCTTTCCCATGGAGCCCTTGGAGGGCAGCGAAATTACCGTCAGCGGGATCTTTTCCACGCTCACGGCGCTCACCTCTCGAACACCTCCGTCTCTTCGTAGGCCCTAACCGCCGCCTTGGCGTTTAGCTCTCCTATTTGTCCGCTCCAGTGGGCTCGTATTGCCTTCTCAACGGACTTTATGGAAACTATGCCAGTGGCCTTGGCTAGGGCTCCCAGCATTGCCGTGTTGACCACCGGCCAGCCGGCTACTATCAAGTTCAAGTCCAGCGCTATCTTGGTGGCGTTTACGGTGGCTATCTTCTTGCCGGCTCCGAGGTCTACCTCTTGCGGCTTCTTGTCCGAGTTCAAAACAACCACGCCGTTGCTTTTTAGCCCTTGGGTTACGTCCACAATCTCCAGCAGCCTGCTGTCCAAGACGACGACCACGTCGGGCTCGTAAATCTGGCTGTGCATCCTTATCGGCTTGTCAGCTAGCCTAGCGAAAGCGTAAACTGGAGCTCCTCTTCGCTCAGCGCCGAAAAGTGGTATTGCTTGCCCCTTCAAGCCCTCGTAAAGGCCCGCTCGGACGAGAATGGTGGCGGCGGTTACAGCGCCTTGACCTCCGCGTCCGTGGAACCTTATTTCGTAGAGCATTTCAGAACGCCTCACGAGACCGTGCTTCCGTAGCCGTTATAAAGTTTACCCTACGGTCGTTTGTCAAGCATGGAGGCTCTAAAGTAGCGGAAACCGCCGCTATTTCTCGTCAGTGCTGGCGCAGGAATTTTCTCGAGGGATGCTAGCCTATCTGAGAGGTGCGCCCCTCGCTGCAATGCTTCCCGAAGGGTGTGGGTGATCCTTGCGAAGAGGTTCCCAAGTAGCACAACAAGGGCAAACTACATAAACGTGGGCAGCCATAGCTCTTTGGGTGCAAAGCTTGGCTCAAGCTATCGAAGGCGGTGGAGGATCGTTTAGGTGCGCTATATGCGGTAGTACGTTTCCCGCCGCTGAAAAGCACAAGTTGTCCGTGGAGGATCGCGTTTTCTACCTCTGCAAGAACTGCTCCGATACGCTAGTCAAGTACGGCCTTTCGGAAGAGCGCCACGCTTCTGAAGACAGCTTCAAGTGCGCCATGTGCAGGCAAGAGCATCCCTTAAGCGAAAGGAAGGAGCTTTTGCTGAGCGACAAGGTTTTTCACCTCTGCATGTCCTGCGCGGATCTAGTGGTCAATAGAATGCTGGCGAGGTCTAGCGAGGAGGAATAGTAGTCGCTCGAGAGCTCGCTCTCAGAAGCTCAAGCCCTTTCGTACACTCCAACCGAAACTTCCTTGTGGTCTATCCTTCTGAGCGATCTTGCTACATTTCTCGGGAGCAAGTCGCCTACCCACGAGACCCACTTCAGCTTAAGCAAGCTGATAAGCCTCAGCACTCTAAGCACGTCTCTGTACGTGTAAAATATAACCCTCC
>Ga0180302_10001448_pt1 | contig 11266 bp, 9 predicted proteins | sample GuaBasSediGuay17_FD_121794 | JGI IMG/M metagenome (GOLD analysis project Ga0180302, IMG submission 121794) | Subseafloor sediment microbial communities from Guaymas Basin, Gulf of California, Mexico - Guay17, Core 4571-4, 12-15 cm | ecosystem: Environmental > Aquatic > Marine > Hydrothermal... | reverse complement strand
TTGCTCTTTTTGAGATATTTCCCTGAAAAATTCAAAAGACCAAAAATGAAAGAAATGAAAACGAATAAGATCATAATACTGCCTCATCATGAATCATCAGCATGGTTTACCCTAACAAAAATCTTGCTTATTTGTGCTACGCCAATCGCTGGATTGATTTTAGTTTTTGTGTGTAGTTCGTCTCTTTATTTCCCAGATTTATTCCCTCAAGACGCATTTGGCTTAATTTCACCGATGGGAGTTATTTTATTCATGTATGTTGGAACAGGAATTTATAACATTTTGATTTATGATTGGATTAGAGAAAGCTTTGAGCATCAGAAGAAAATCTCGCTTCTTGCAATTATAATTTCTCTAATGACGTACTTGGTATTTACACTTAGCATAATATTCTCAGTTGATGTTCCAATTTTGATTAAAACAAACGCAGAAAGAGAACATGCTTTGATGGCTATGTCTGAGAAATTAAGAATTATAGGATTAACACTTGCTTCTTATCTGGTTATAGTATTAGCAGACTTATTTGCAATGCTAAGCGTTTCTGTTGCATTTGTTGGATTTACCGATTCGCTCTCTAATCGATTTAAAATCAGATTTAGAATAAATGAGAACATATTCTGGGTAATCACCTTAGCAATTTCTACAATCTTAGTGAGTTTATCCGAAGTGTTCCACATAGTAAATGCAGCAACAGACGCCCTCGGTTTTGCTGGCGCAGCCGGAGGAGGTTTATTCATCTTAATTTTACCATGGCTACTCCGAACCAATGGCTATAAAAGAAAACTATTTGTGGCATTTTCGATGTTTTTGATGTGCCTCTCATTCAATCTAATAGCAACAATGTCCTCAGCCACACTCGCCGGAAGGATATCTGGATTAATATCATCAGTAATTTTGATAATCAGTAGTGGATTTTTGTTCAAGAAAGCTCTTAAATAATTCTTTCTCTATTATGATTGTATCTAAACAGTATTTCATCATTTTAAGTATTTGTAAAAAATCAAAAATTTGTAAAATTTCTCATTTTTGTTCGGTATTTTTATGATAATGGAGATAGAGATGATATTAAGGGAAAGACCGGTTCTTCAAGTCGCATTGGACTTAATTGAATTAGATCGTGCATTAAAAATAGCAGAAGAAGTTGTAAAAGAAGATCCTAACTGTTGGCTTGAGGTAGGTACTCCTCTTATTAAAGCTGAAGGAATGAATGCTGTTAGAATTTTTCGTAAGAAGTTTCCACGCCAAGTAATAGTCGCAGATTTAAAAACCATGGACACTGGACGTCTTGAGGCCGAAATGGCCTTTAAAGCGGGAGCAAACATTGTAGTAATTCTTGGAGTCGCTGATAATTCTACGATTAAAGAGGCAATTGAAGCAGCAAGAAACTTTGGAGGATATGTAATGGTAGATATCATGAATTGTGAGAATCCCGTTCAGCGATCAGTCGAACTTGAAAAACTAGGTGTAGACATAATTTGTGTACACATTGGTATAGATCAACAGATGAAGGGAATGAATCCTCTAGATGTATTAAAAGCAGTAAGAGAAAAAGTTTCATGCCCATTAGCAATAGCGGGGGGAATCACATCGGAAACAGCAGGACTCGCCGTGAAATACGGAGCTGATGTTATAATTGTTGGAGGATTTATTACTAAGTCTCTCAATCCAGGAAGGGCTGCAAAATTAATAAAGGAAGCAATGCTTAAAGAGGAAGTAATAAAAGCAGAAAGAGGAGTTAAAGCAAAAACTCTTGAAGAAGCAATTGAAATTTTCAAGAAAGTATCCGTTCCAAACATTAGCGATGCGATGCATCGTGCTCCAATAATATTAGGTTTCAAGCCGGTGGTTAACAAGAAAATTATTGGCCGCGCAGTAACTGTTAGAACGTATCCCGGAGATTGGGCAAAACCTGTAGAAGCAATAGATGTATGTAAACCAGGAGATGTATTAGTAATTGATGCTGGTAATAAACCTATTGCCGTGTGGGGAGAACTTGCTTCATTAAGTGCCAAGATTAAAGGTTTGGCTGGAGTTATTGTGTATGGTGGTGTCAGAGATTTAGATGGAATAAGAAAAATAGATTTTCCGGTGTATGCAACTCATTTTGTTGCCAGAGCAGGTGAGCCTAAGGGATTCGGCGAGATAAATGTGCCAATTGAGATTGAAGGAATAAAAATTCGTCCAGGCGATATAATTGTTGCTTCCGAAGAAGGCATAATCGTCATTCCGAAAGAGAAGGCATTAGAAATAGCGAATCGTGCTTTGGATGTTAAAGAAAAGGAAGAAAGAATCTGGTCAGAAATAGAGAAAGGATCTACTTTAGCGGAATTATTAGATTTGTATAAGTGGGAGAAAGTATTTGGATAGTGCATCTTTAAGAAACCTTGAATTTTTGTTCCTTTTCTCCTTAGACAAATCTTTTTCTTTTTAATACCTACTCTTTTTTGAATAAAAGGAATGGTGCACTCAATGTATATTTTCCCTATTAAGCAAAAATGGCGTGCATACGTTACTGAAGGCATAATAATTGCTTGTGTTATAATGTACATGATGGAATTACTTTTCCCACCAATACTTGATTTACTAGCGCTTGTTCCACAAGAAATTTTATCTGGAAAGAGGTTATGGACTTTAATAACGCATATGTTTCTTCATTCTCCCTACGATCCTCTTCACATATTTTTTAATATGTGGTTTTTATGGATTTTTGGTCAAGATATTGAGAAAAAACTAGGTCATGTAAGATTTCTAATGTTTTACTTATCATCTGGAATATTTGCTGCTTTGTTTCATGCATGGTTTGTAATTACCTTCCTCCCAGCATTTTCAGATATACCCGCAGTTGGAGCTTCCGGTGCTCTTTTTGGATTGTTGGCGGCATTTGGACTTCTTTATCCACGAAGAAAAGTATTTGCTTTCTTTTTCCCACTTGTTATTGCTATGGATGCATGGAAATTCGCTTTAGTGTTCGTTGGAATTCAAGTAATTTATATGATACTCGAAATTCTAACACAAACACCTTATGGTGTTGCTTTTGCAGCACATGTTGGAGGATTCATATTTGGAGTGATTTTAACTTACCTATTTAGATTACCAGAAAGAATATATGCACATCCTTATCAGCCTCCATATGAATTTAGAATTACTGTATATCAATATGGAGCAGATTATGCAGAAACACCTTATGAAGAGGAGGAAGAAGATTACTTTTGGTAGGGAGCATCCATGAAATATGCATAGATAAAAAAGCGTGCAAGAAAATTAATTACACAGGGTATGTTGATTTGGATTCCAACAATGAGAATAAGATATTCTGTGGAAATACGCAATATGATAAGTTATTTGATGCTTACTTGTATAAAAAACTGGATTTAGATTATTCTTAGTAGTATTAATACGCGATTCTTCTGATTCTACTTTCGAAGAGGTAGAAAATCTAAGAAAATATACCTTAGAACCAATTATAACCGATCCAAATGAAATTATGAATGATTTGATAGATTTTAAAGAAAGTTTAACTAAGAAGAAAAAAAGAAATAAATGAAAAATCAGATTAACACCATTTGCACAAGCAACTACATTATTTATACCAGTAGTTGACGAAATCTATTTCAAACCCATTGATGATTTATGGATAATTGAAAATGCCTTGTCCATACTGGACACACTTCAAATTCCCTCTGATAAAAAGATCAATATTTCGTACGAACTTATTTTTATGCCAATCGTAATTGATTTGGACAAGAAAAAGGCATATGAGCTTGCGTTAAGTACAAAAGAAAACAAAAGTATTACATTTTTACTAAATAAATATAAGGTTGTTCGAAAATTCTTCAAGCAGTTAATAGAATCATTAGAATATTTATAGGATTCCAACTGTACTTGCGATATCAACAGCCGAGTACTCTTTCGCTATTTTTACGTAAGCTTTCTTTTCACCACGTGATGTGATAAGCGTACGCACATCTTTGACTCTAACATCAAATAATGCTTCAACTGCGCGTTTTATCATTGGCTTATTCGCTTTTCTATCCACAATCAAAGTTAATGTGTTTTGACTATGTAACAACTCAATTGCTTTATCTGTTACAAGTATATACTTGATTATTTTGAATGGATTTATATCTGGCGTTTCACGTTTTGGTACGATTGCACCAGGTCTTATTGGAAAACGTTTACGTGCCATATCATCTCACCTCTAACTTCCAATAGCTTTTGCCACTTCTTCTGGAACTCCTCTTCCCTTATTCCATAAGTGATTAAATTGTCGTTTTATTCGCTCCTTAAGTAGTTTTAATGCTGATTCAGTAAATACGGCTAACCTTCCGGGATGACCCCCCGGCGCGAAATGCTCTACACTAAGCTTATCCACGGGCACGACGTCAACACCTTCGAGATTTCTTGCTGCTAAAATTATTTCCTCATTTTTACCACTAACTACAATCAAGGGACCCTTCTTTCTCTTGTATTTTCTACCTCTCATTTTACCCTTTCCAGATCTAACTCTCTTTTTATCTTGTGCGAGATCTACATCTTTCCATACTCCTAGCTTCTTCAAAACATTTCGAACATCTTTTGTCTTTGATAATTTCTCGAAATCATCAACTACTACGATTGGAACCTCCCTGATTCTACTACACTCATGCCCTCTCATTTGAACTAATACTGGATCAGCCGTCGCAGCAATTGCAGATATGAGCGCCACAAATTTCTCTTTCTTATTAATCTCCTCAACAATCACCTTTTTTGATGTTGGTGCACGAACGCGCAAACCACCAACTGCTTGAGCGACTTTCTTGGCGGGACCCAAACCGTCAAAAATCCTTGCAACTCTTGCGCGATCATAACCTTTTCCAAGATTATAAACAGTATAGTCCCTACCCGCAACTAGACTCTTTCCCTTAGGTTGTAATCTCTTTGTTCTTATTGCAAGTACTGCTCGCATTATAAGATCTGGCCTAATTTCGCTTTCAAAAAATTCGGGTAATTCAATCTCTTTTATCCTCTTTCCTTCGAGATTATACACACCTACTTTCATAACCATATTTTATCACCTTTTATGCTGGCAACTCAATAAGGGTGGGCTCTAATCTTTCATCGGAATACCAAATTTGTGTTAATTGTGTTTCAACCAGTCTCTTTGGTCTTATTGGATGACGTAATATCACCATTCTTTTTGGTGGACCCATGACGGAGCCTCGAATTATTACTGCCGTATTTCGAATTATACCATAGTGCTTCCAGCCGCCTTTTGGACTTAGAGTAATTACGAATCTCTTAGGAAGCTTTGTCTCATCTGTATTAAGATACTCCTTTGCTAGTTTCTTCATACGTTCTTTGAATTCCTTTAATTCATCCTCAGTAAACGCCTCATCCTCCATTTTGTCGGAAACTAATGGAATAATTTGAATTATCTCCTTATTGTATTCCGTCCTCCTAAAGAAACCATATTGTCCATAACGAGGAACAGTATATCTAACACCACCAGGAGTCCACGGACCTAGCGATCCAACTTTTCTCCGTTCCTTCTTTGTCTTTGGTGGAAGTATCTGAACACCATGTCTCTTGACAACTCCAGTAAATCCGTATCCTTTCGTCACACCAATAATATCGCAGAATTGCTTTGGCTTAAATACTTCTGTAATTTCTACACTCTTCCCTAATTTGCCTATTGCATATTCTAAGGCCTTATCAACGGGCCCTCCAACTTCAATCTCAAATAATTCTGGTTTCTTCTTGCCGATTCCTGTTAAAGCAGGTCTTGTTCTAACGATTAATCTAATTTTATCAACGATCCCATCAGCAACGAGCTCTCTAAGTTTGTTAATTTTTTCCTCTACTTTTTTCTTATCAATTTTTTTAGGTAACGGAAATTTTCTACCGAGATACTTTCTTTCGAAATCAAAGATATATGGAGTCCAAACCTCCGTGACCGATCTATATCCAAGGGGAGTAGATGCATATGCTCTTATAGCCATCACCCTAATTGGTGGTGCTTCAAGTACAGTTGCACCTACTGCACGCTCTATTCCAAAGAGTAGGGAATGTTTATCTAGAACTTTCTCATATATTGTACACATACCGACTTTATATGCTGGAAAACCAAGGAGCATAACTTTGTCCGTTTTTGGCCAAGTGAATACTCTGGGATATATTCGCCTTGATCTTACTCGTTTGAAAGCTACCGAGCTTTTTCTTGGAGCATGATATTTGACCATTTATTTCCCCCAATACCCACTTGTATCAAAATTTGCATAAAGTAAAAACTCTATTAAATATTTACATGAGCCTTTACATAGTATTAAAGTATTAATTCGTCAAACAGCTGTCGATTGTGTTTTCTTATTCAAAAACAAATAATAACCATTAATTTTAGAAATTAATAAAAACAGATTATTCCAGACAAGGAGTACAAGTGGCATATGATTACGTCGGTGTTTTTAATGTATCTTTCGATAATAATACCAACAAAAGATAGACCAAAGGATATTCGTCGCTTACTAACAGCACTTAGTAGGCAGACTTTTAGAGATTTTGAAATAATAGTTATTGATGAAAGCAGAAATAGCATGACTAAAAACATTTGCAAAGAATACGAGAAAGACTTAAATATAAAATACTTTCATGTAAAGCTTGGAAGTCTAACACGTGCAAGGAATTTCGGACTTAAACATGCAAAAGGTCGTATAATTATTTTCATGGATGATGATATCATAATTCCAAAAGATTTTTTAGAAAAAGTGCATAATATTTTTGAGACAAATTTGAATATTATTGGTATTCAAGGACTAATAATTAGCAAAAGATTATTTTATTCACAGATTAAAAATGCCATTAGAAAAGCACTTTTACTCCCATACTTAGGAGCGAAAACACAATATGTACGTAGATCAGGTGTAACAGCGAGACCTTTTATACATATGATTAAGGCACCAATTAAAGTTCAAATTTTTTATGGTTGTTGTTTTGCATTTAGAAAAGAAATTTTTAATAAGGTAAAATTCGATGAAAATGTTATACTTTGGAGCTTTATGGAAGACATTGATTTCTCTTATACATGTTATAAATTGAATCCCGGTAAGCTTCTTCTTGATCCTTCTCTAAAAATATATCATTTTATTAGCCCAGAAGCGCGTTTAAATGATAGAAGAAAATATTATATGTCTCGTGTGTATTGGGCTTACTTTTTCTTTAAACATCATAGAAATTCATTATTGAGCATTTTAGCCTTCATTTATGCTTTTTTTATAGGCAACTTTATATTGAGAATCATTGGATTTATCACAAATTCAAACAAAAAAATAGAGAGCCAACTTTTTCTTACACTCTTAAAAGCACAGATAGATGTACTACGTTACTTAGGTCATATTCTTAGAGGCAACTTAGGCAGAATCAATGATAAAATTATACGAATGAAGTAAGCATTTATTAAAAGCATTTTTTTGACAATTAAAAAGTTTGAAATCATTAATGTTTGGTTCTATTAATCATATACCAAAAAATTGATTCTAAATTTAAACTACTTATTGCAAATGCATGAATAATTAATAACAAAATTCACAAGACGTACGATTTTCTGTGCATTGAAAGAAAAATTTGATTATACCTTTTATATTGTTTTTGTGTAGTGATTAATGTGACTACGAATAATAGCGAAATGATACTTATTAACTCCAAGCCACTTTCTAAGCTAACTCTGGAATCATCATCCATAGGGGTATCTCTAATACTCACCTCTAAAGTACTTTCAACATTGGTTGCTTACGTGCTTCTTACGCGTTTTTTACCTCAAAATCAAGTTGGGCTCTTTCTAGCAATAGCTTCATTTATCTTGCTTGCTTATAATATTTCTTATCTTGGTATAGATGGTACTTACGTTCGATTTGCAACCATGTATCTTCTTCAAAAGAATTACGAAAAGCTTCGATTAGTTACTATATTCTACTGGAAGTATGTAATATTCGTTTCGATTCCAGTAGCAATATTAATCTTTTTAGTTTTAGAATCAATGTGTGGACTAGTAATCCCTCTGGAGATTACATTTTTAGTTATTACTTTTTTGATAATTCGAATCATAACAAAATCCTTCGCTTCCTTACCTCGTGTGTTTATGAAACTGCATATTTATCAAATAATTATTCAATTTCCTTTGATATTTTCAGCGATTGGAATTATTATTGGAGCTCTTTTTAGAAATATAGAAATAATATTTTTAATTTGGATTATACTTAACACATTTCTAGCAATTTATGCAGGATTAATATTTAATCGCTTTTTTAAACTCATCCACAAAGTGTCTCCAAATAAATTGCAAAATCCTGTTTCGCATACAATGGAAGAGTTTACTAAAATGCTGATTCCATTGGCTTGTATAGCAATACTTTCTCCGTTAAATGGAATGATAGATAAATTCTTTATCACAATATTAGTACCAGCTGAAACCATAGCAATTTATATAGCAACATTTAAGCTCGCATCTATTTTTAGTGAGGTTACAAGACCATTTTCTCAAACACTTTTAAGTTCGCTAACTTATTCTCATACATATAGTGAAAAAACATTTAAACACGGATTAGGATTTATTTTGCGAACGACACTGAATATTTCTTTTCTAGTATTAATTGTTATAATACCATTATCTCCCATAATCGTTGGGATTTTGTATGGAGCAAGTTATTTAAGCGGATACATTTTATTGCCAATTTTTATGGCATGTGGAACTATTATGGCTATACATTCATTATTTTGGACTATTAGCATAGTAATACGTAAAGCAAGCAAATATCTATATCTAGTATTGTTTACTACCATTATCAGACTCATAACTTATTCCAGTTTAATTTGGTTAAAGACCTCTATTACCTTATGGATTCCATTAGTATTAGCTTCATTAGTTCTGATTTCGCATGTACTCTTACTTCTACTAATTTTTATCTTTTTCAAAGAAATTACCGCAGATTATGCTTCAGACTGTTTAAGGATACTATTATTATCAATTCCATTTCTATTAGAAAGCATTATGTTGCTAAATTTACAATTAGAATTACTAATAACCGTAATAACCATTCTTATATCTTGCATCATTTATATAATATTACTTCTGAAAATTGATTTAATAAAAACAATTGACCTAGTAATATTAAAACGAGCATTACCTCAGAAACTTCATTTTCTAGTGAATGCCCTTCAATCTCTTAAAAAATTCATTACAAAATAGCATCATTTAATAATCTTCATTTTGCTTACATCACAAAATGATGTATTAAATTTATGAACACAATCTTTGATACATAGGGGCTGAATGAAATGCCAAAAGCATTCATAATAGGATTAGATGCTTTGGAATATAACATTGTAACTGCTTTTCATTTTAAAACTCTTCTTCAAAAAGACTTCGGAAAAATTGATTTAACACCATATAAAATGAAATTAATAACTCCTTGGCTTTGGTCTATTATCATTTCTGGAAAAATTGATACTGGGATTACTCACTTTGTTACATACGAAAGTAGAATGTTACGCTTTATTGAGAAAATTCTTACGCACCCTATTCTTTACAAGAAAATTGAGAAAATAGTAGAGAGTCTCAGAAGAAAAAGAGAAGATCGCAGTGGTACTGCTTTTTTCTTTTATAAAAAAGGAATAAAAGTACGACCAATGGGTAAAGAGGATTTGAAAGTTAAAACGATATTTGATATAATTCCAAATTCTCATGCCATATGCATTCCAGGATATAATTTATGGAGAGAACAATTCATTATTGACTTATTATTACCCTTAACTAAGTGCATTGGTAATCACAAGTTAACATTAAAAAGACTCAGATTACAATGGCTTCTTGAGAAGAAAAAGAAGAAAATCTTAGAACAACTTTTACATCGTGGTGATTGGGATTTAGTTATGGTTCATTTTTACATAACTGATGTTGTTGGGCATTTGTATTGGAATAAACCACTAATGCTTTTAGAAACATATAAAATTATGTCTCATTGGATTAGAAAGTGGAAAACAATATTGAATACTTACACAGAACCAGTATGGATTCTCGTACTTTCCGACCATGGAATGCGGAGAGGACTGCATACAGATCATGCTTTTTGGAGTTCCAATTTTAAGTTAAAGAAACGTCCGAGACAATTAACTGATTTCTTCAGATTAGTAATAACTTATTTCCAAAATCCATCCGAAGTTGTTAAAATCGAAATTACTCATTAATCTTAGATTATAATTTCTTGATAATATTCCTCAGTACCCTTAGAACCAAATTGAATTTCTTGATGTACTTTTTCTTCATTTCTATCATTTGATACTTAAGCTCACTAAGAACATTCTTATTTTCGATTAAATAGGATATTTTCTTAACTAAATCTTTAACACTATTATCAGTGTATATCACACCCTTCGTGAAGATAGATTTGAATACTGGCTTATCACTCAATATAAGAGGTTTTTCTAAGAACATTGCCTCAAGGGCCGCTGCTGACAATGAATATCCAACTCTTGTAAGGGCAAGTATAACATGACATTTTTGTAAGAGTTCATAATACTTCTTACTTGGAAGAAATCCTGTAAATATAATGTTCTTGTCAGCATACTTGATGATTTCTCTTCTACGTTCATATCTCCCGGTAATAAAGAGCTTTAACTTATAACCCTTTTTAATTAACTTTTTAACGGCGATTATAACATTTTCTATTGGTTCATCCTTTGCAAAAGACGCTGGGAAAACTAGTGAAAATTCTTCATACTCCTCTTGTTTCTCTAAATTTTTCATGGTTACAGGGGGATCGTAGGCAACAATACTCTTGCACTTTAGTTTACTTGGTATTTTCTCTTTTACTGCATTACTATGAACTAATATTAAATCACAAAAACGCAAAAACATACTAAATGGCTTGTTAATTATAACCCCACCAACAGATACTGGATTCAGGAAAAAGGAATGCATATCAGCAACTAAGAAATAGTGTTTTATTGCTTTAAAGAATGTTGCTAAAAGGAGCAATGGCCCTGGTGCAAGTTGAACGAAAATAACTCTAGGATTGTTTTTTAACAAAAACTTAAGTGTTCTAAAAAAAGCTTTGAGATAGGGAGGTCTATCTTTTATAAAAATCAACCTTAATCCCAATAATTTCGAATACCTCGCGGTCCTGTTTGAAAGACGACTCCATGCAATAAAAACACCCTTCCATTCCATGACATCACCAAATAGAAAACATATCAGTCTATATTTGATTTATTTCATTATAATCGCAAGAATTAATAT
>Ga0180302_10001447_pt1 | contig 11267 bp, 7 predicted proteins | sample GuaBasSediGuay17_FD_121794 | JGI IMG/M metagenome (GOLD analysis project Ga0180302, IMG submission 121794) | Subseafloor sediment microbial communities from Guaymas Basin, Gulf of California, Mexico - Guay17, Core 4571-4, 12-15 cm | ecosystem: Environmental > Aquatic > Marine > Hydrothermal... | reverse complement strand
TAGGTAGTGGAAAGTGGAATGAGAGGATAAACTTCATGGCTGCAAGTTGGGTAACTCCAGTAGCTGAAGAGCCTCCCAGAGTTGCCGTAGCCATAGACGTAGAGAGTTACACTCATGAGTTGATAAAAGAGTATAAGGAGTTTACAATCAACGTACTCCCCCTCAAGAGAGTAGAGGTGATATACAAACTAGGTTCTTTGTCTGGGAGAGAAGTCGATAAAAGAGCCTTTGTAAGAGCTAGGAAAGGTGAAAGAGTAGAAGCCCCTATCGTTGAAGAGTCTCTAGGCTATCTCGAATGCAAAGTTGTAGATGAGCATAGCAGTGAAGACGTTACGTTATTCATAGGAGATGTCTTAGTAGCTAAAGCTAACTCCCAATTCTTCTCAAAGAGAAGTGGTTGGAATTTCAAAAAGATCAACATACCTCTACACAATTGGGGTAGGGGATTTTATAGCGTAGGTAAGTTCACTTTAGCTCGTTAACTAGTGTACCCCAAGGAGTCTTACAGAGAGTCGATTAAAAATCAGTCTTGCTAATGGTCCAGAAGTCTAATAGAAATTCCTTAAAAAAATGAATAATAATGCATTTATAACAGGATAATCGCTAGGGCTAACATGAAACACCCGATGTTGTTCTTCTCTGAAAAGGATATCCCAACGTTAAGAAGCAAAGCCGAGAGTTCTTCTAGGGGTGTGTTTGGAATTTCTGGCATGGATTTGTGGAAAGTGATTAAGCGTAAGGCTGACGAGTATTGTGATGAACAATACCTCACGATAAAGTATCCTACTAAAACGCTAAAATTCAAGTTACCGATAAGTCAGCCTCGTGGTTCGAAATATTACGGTCATATGCCAGACTACAACATAATTAAAGTATATCCTTACTGGACCAGATTATGTCGCAGCATAGCCGAGAGGATAGAGCTCTTATCGTTTGTCTTCATTATAAGCGAAAACAAAAGATTTCTCGAAAAAGCTAAGGAATACATTTTTTCTGTATGTAAATGGAAAGAGTGGACAGACCCAGACTATAATTGTAGAGGAAAGACATGTCTGGACACGTGTAGCTTAGCATTCTCAATTTCATTTGCTCTTGATACGCTATACGGTCATTTAAGTGAATGTGAGAAAGAGTTAATCATTGATGCTCTGTATGAAAAGGCTATGAAACCTCTATCTCACGATTTGAAGAGCGAGACGTTAATAGACGTCAACGTCGTCAGTGACAGAATAGGAGCTCTGGGACTCGCTTCATTAGTGACATCAGACTACGTGGATACTGAAGAGTACTTGAACCTCGCAGTAACTAAGACCCTCTGGTACCTTGACCAGAGAATCGTGAGCGGCCACACTGAAGGGCTAGGCTACGACATGTTCTCCCTTAGTTGTCTTTTAAAGTTTCTTTATCCTCTAAAGAGAGTTAAAGGGTTGGACATGTTTAGACATCCCTGTATTTCAAAGATGCTGAAGTGGGCCATCTATTTCATGGTTCCTGGTGGTAAAGGGTCAGTAAACTTCTGTGACTGTCATTACACATACAAACCCATACTACCAATAGCAATTATAGCGAGGGTCCTGAAAGATCCACTAGCTTACTGGTACTTGAAGAACAACCTAACCCTGAGTGCTTCCTCTCCACTACTGTTTATACTGATTGACACTAATCTTAGAGTAGAAGAGGTGGAGTTGCCAAAGGCTAAGGCTTTCTTCGACATAGGGTGGGTTTCCATTAGAACAGGGTGGAGATCTAGTGACGTGTTATTCGCTTTAAGATGCGGATCCTTTTGGTCTCATCAACACAGAGACCAGAACAACTTCGTTTTAAATATAGCCGGAGAGTGGTTTGTCTACGACCCTGGCTATAAGTCTTATAACAAAAAGCTCAACGAGTACACTGAGGGGACAGTTGGTCACAATACCATTATGGTTAATGGCATCGGTCAAGTATGTGAGCCGGAGGGGCTTTTGAAAGAATTCATTTACAGCGGTAGCGTCATTTACGCAATAGGCGACGCTAGTAACGCTTATCCTAAAGAGACTAAGCTGTTGACTTTTCTAAGGAAAGTGATGTTAGTAGACAGCGAATACTTCATAATGATCGACGAGCTTAAGGCGAGTGAGAGTGTGACGTTTCAATGGCTCCTACACCTTAATCCTTTAAGTAAAATAAAGATTAAAGAAAGAGAAGTTTCTGAGGCTCTTAACGGCAAGGAACTGGTAATAAAGTTCGTGTTGCCTACTAACACAAGAGTGTCACTGAAAGACTCTCCCGATGTAGTGAGATATGGTAAGTATGTCGTTTGTGAGTGTGAGGCATCTAAATGTAACTTCGTGACTTCATTTATACCAGTTATAAGCGAAAAGAGTAAGAAAAATTTCGAGTTTGTAACTATTAATGAGTCTTTAGTCAGAGTGAGAAGAGATGATGTCGAAGACGTATTGATGATTGACGGAAGTCATTACAAAGATATTAGCTCTAATGCCAAGGTCGCTCTTTTGTCGTACAGAGAGGGCGAGTTATTCCGTTACTTTATTGATTGTGGGAATGAGTTGAGACACGACGAAAGTGTTCTTTTAAAATCCTCGAGAGAAATATGCGCAGTATACACTGAAGACAACCATGGAGTTTCATTGACATTAAGATGCCAATGTCCTACTTACATAAAAGTTTACATTCCCAAGTTCAAGGATGTCAAATCAATAAAAGGTTCAGTCGATGAGTTCTTTTACAGCTCACATGACCGCTTTCTAAGGTTTAGAGCGAGTACAGGAGTTCATAGATTGACTATTCATGCAAAGTAATTATATCTCCTCGATTAATTACTCACTAAATATCGTTATAGAGGGATTATCATTGAACGAAGTCAGGGGAGTGTACGCTCACTTCACGAGTGAAGTGAGTGACAATGAAGAGGGCGTAAGAACCTTGAAGAAAATTTTGCACAAACTGTCTGAAATAGGAGTGAACATGATATTGCCGTTAGCTAAAGACACTTCTTCAAGAGTGTCTTATACATCAAAAGTGCTACCTCGCTTCTTCAAAAACGTTGATATAATAAAGGAAGTCACAAATACATGTAAAGATTTAGGTGTAGAAGTACATCCTTGGGTCTGTGTCTTCGTTGAGAAGAGCCTTGAGACAAGCCCAATACTCAGCAAACATCCAAACTGGGTTTTCGTAAGCTCAACTGGTGAGGTTAGAGAAGCTATATGTCCATCTAATAGAGAGGCGAGAAAGTTCCTGCTTAGCGTAATGGAAGAGCTAATTGTTAACTACGACATTAATGGAGTAAGCTTAGATTATGTTAGGACTCCTGGTGGTCTCTGTTATTGTAAAAATTGTGTGAGAGAATTCGAGAAAGAGAGTGGGTGTGATCCACGAACACTAAAGCCTGGAAGCGAGAAGTGGTACGAGTGGGAAGAGTGGCAAAGAGAAAATATAAGTACTTTTGTAAAAGAGGCCCATACTCTAACTAAGCAATATAGTGTGAAATTGTCGTCGTACGTTTGGACGTCTACATCTCGCTATATAGTAGCTCAAGACTGGCCTGCATGGGTTAGAAAAGGTTACTTAGACTTCATAATACCCACTGGATACGTCTACTCGATAGACGTGTTCAGAAAGCTATGCCAAGAGGCTAAAATTGTAGTGAGAGACATCATACCAACATATATGTGCATTGGAATTAGGACTAGTCACGGGTTCTTAGAAAGACCTGCAGACGTATTAACCTACATCGATGTCGTCAGAAGGATAAAGTTGCAAGGGTACGTATTCTTCAGCCTTTCATCTCTGTTACCCATGGTACCTTACCTTAAAGAAGCTTTAGAGTGAGCGAGGCCTACTCAGTCGTCGGTTACTTTCTGAAGCTTTGAGATGCTCATACTATTACCCTTTACACATGTTTAACAGTAAAAAGTAAGTCTTTAAGAAATACATGAAAATTTAATTATGTTTCGTATTTGTAGTACTAAGGAGGTTTTCTAGAAGATCTCGTTTTGTATAAATTTCTTCTAAGAATCTGCATCAAGAGAAATAAGGCTTAATGGCTCCATAAGGGTAAACTCATACATGTGAGATTTAATAGATGGATTCTTCATGGGAAGGGTCAGTTCGTCGCGAGTTCAGCACAGTTAAGCAAAGCCTGGGACGGCTTCTTCATCCCCATAACCTTAACGGAGACATTGAATAAAAACCTAACGTAAGTGTCTCAGAAAACCCCGCCTTTCCCATCACTCGTCAGTTTTGGAGTCTTTCATCACTAAGAGAATTGCTTCGTTGAATACTACTTAAGTCTTTTGTTAAAGGGGTATCATACTGTTCAATTCTATGACTCATCACCAAACCAAATTTAAGTAGCTTTATGAGAGTATTAGGGTAGTGGTGTCACGATGAGTGAGAACCCTTACGCTGACATCAACTTAGTGAAAAGAGTGACTAAGCACATAGTTGGTAGGAGGCGGGAAGTCACTGCTATCATAGCGGCTTTGGCTGCTGGAAAGAACGTCCTTTTAGAAGGTCCTCCGGGAACTACTAAGTCTACAATTCTTAGAAGTATAGCAAGGGAATGTGGCGTCCCCTTCTACATGGTTGAGGGGTCAGCTGATTTAACTCCCCAAAAGTTAATTGGAATATTCAATCCAGCTCACGTGCTTAAAAGGGGCTATAAACCTGAGTACTTTGAACCTGGTCCTCTTACTAAGGCTATGTTAGAGGGAGGGATTCTCTACGTAGAAGAGTTCAACAGAATGTCTGAGGACGCTGCTAACGCCTTAATAAGGGCTATGGAGGAGAGAGAGCTCGTTATTCCACGACTTGGAGTGATCAAGGCTAGACCTAGTTTTAGGGTCATAGCTGGTATGAATCCGTACGATGACGTGGGCGTAGGCAAGGTGAGTAGGGCGGTAATGGACAGGTTCTGTAGACTTAGGTTAGATTATCAGAGTAGGGAGGAGGAGATAGAAGTAGTTAAGCTGAAGACTAAGTGTAAGTCGAAGTGGTTAGTGGAGTTAGCTGTAGACTTAGCGAGGGCTACTAGGCGTCACCCAGCCGTTAAAATGGGCGCTTCTATAAGAGGGGCAATAGACATGGTTCACATAGTTCAAGAACTCAAGAAACTAAAGAGGAATTACTTGACGTTCGACGACCTTTATGACGCAGCTGTCCTAGCTATGTCGAGCAAAATGTGGGTTAGAGACCCTGACACCTCTCCCGAGGACATCATCAGAGAGCTCTTAACTAAGCTCTTGAGTAAAATGAGTTATCCTGACTTTCTCAAAGAAGTACTAGAGGAGCGCGAGGAGGACGAGTTTTTTCGAGAGGGATATAAGAAAGAGGTAGAGAGGTTACTAAGGCTGTCGAGAGTAGCTCCTTTAAGAGCTGCACTAGAGTTGATGAAGTCAGATTTAGCAAGCTTATTCGAGTGTGGTGTTGGAGTTGGAGACTTTGATGTTTTAGAATTGTACTCGAGGACGTACCCTTATATGAGCGATCGTTACAGGTCTCTAGCTAAGAAGTTCGCTACTGAGTTGGTCTTAAGAATAGCGTCAAAGTGCTTTGGTGGACTTAACAGTAAGAGGCTCTCGTTAGGCAACTTCAAATGGGACTCAGATGACATAGACGTAGACACGACTGTTGAGAGGGCCGTCGAGAGAGGGGCTCTTGACATAGATTCTTTGACTGTATATAAAAGAGACAAAGGTGATAGGTTGTACGCCCTTATAATTGACAGAAGCGCATCGATGGCAGGGTTTAAAATAGTGTTAGCAGCTTTAGTAGCCGCTTCATTAACTTACGCCACTTCATGGAGTAGCTATGCCGTTCTTGCCTTCAACACTAGAGTAGAGTTCATCAAGAGAGCGCGTGAACCCTTATCAAGAGAAGCTGTAGTCGACAGAATACTTGACTTAGTCCCTAGGGGTTACACTGATATAGCTATAGCTATAAGAGAGGCCTATAAGGAGTTGAAGCGTTGTGGAGCGATAGAAACCATAGGAGTGTTAATAACTGATGGGGAGTGGACTTGGGGAGATTTCCCGTTGAAGTACGCTCCCATGTTCACAAAGTTACACGTCATAGGTGTGCCCAGTAAGTGGAGAGGGTTTGCTGAGGCAATAGCCATCAGAGGTCATGGAACTTTTGTCTTCGTGAGGAGGTTAAAAGAGGTCCCAGAGGCAATAAGGAGAATATTATCATCATGACCAGTCAACTGTTGAACCTGAATTCTTGATCGCTCTTCAGTCTAACTTGAATGCTCTCACTTAAGTTTACACGTACACGAGCTCACAACATCCACATTAAACAGAAGAGCGTTCTTGAGGAGTTAACGGAAAGTGGGGTCACTGTAGTGATTAGGTATCAGCCGTTTATTCCTGAAGTCTCGGATAATGAAGACTCCCTAGTCGAACTTTTTAGCGAACTTGAGAGAGTTGGAGTCAAACACTTAGTAGTTGAGTCTCTAAAATCGCCCTCAAAAGTGCTCAATTTTGTTCGAAAAATATTAAAAGAAATATGTTGCATGAAGTTCCGCTAGAGAGTTATGGAGCTAAAAATGAGAGTTTCTTCTTAAGACCTAGTATCCTATGGAGAGTTAACGCCTATAAAGTTATCAAAAGACTCTGTGACAAGTATGGCATAAAGTTTGCCACTTGTAAAGAAGGACTCTATAATTTGTAAACTGCTGAAGACTGTTGTGGTCTCTACCTGCTGATTTCTGAAAGAGTTAAGTATAGAGTTACGTTGAGGGAATTTTTGGAGTTGACTAGTGGACTGCGTCTACTGCCCTCATATGACAAGGTAATAAAGAAACTTGACTTGGAGAAATACCTTTGCTCAACTAACGTTAGTCCCTATCCAAGAGTTATCAAGACGGGTATTAAGTCTCCTGAGAAGAAGCTCTTTAAGGTAATTTCAGATAGAAGTCTGGTTGAGCGACTAATTAGCGAGACAGCTTGTGATCAATCAATTAGAGGAGAGTTTTAAACTTATTGAATTAATTCAGTAAGATAATCATAGTGATAACGTAGCGACCCCAATACTAGCTAATACTATCCCAATGACCCTTGACTTAGTTAATTCTTCTGAAAGAATTAGCTTTGAGAGCATGGCTGAGAGGACAGGGGCTGAGGCTATAACTGGCATCACTACAGGTAAAGGTCCCAAGTCTATGGCTTTAACCCAAGCAATGAAGCCCATCACATCGCCTACTAGTCCAGCTAATAGTGCGAACTTTAATTCCCTTATAGTAATTCCTCTAACCTTAGGAAGAGTTACGGGACTCATTATAGCTAACGCTGTCACGGCTCTTACAGCTGCTATTCTTAAACTAGATAATGAGTATGTTAATAATTTAAACACTATAACGTTTGAACTCCACAAGAGTGCAGCTATAGTTGTCAAAATTATAGGTTCCCATTCAAACTCAATGCTCTCACTACGCTTTGTAACTAAGATTACTCCTATCAACACTAACAACGACGCAATTACGTGTTTAGTCCCTATAATATCTCCTAACACTACGTGACTTAGTATCATCGCGACAATGGGATAAGAATTAGCTATAGGGTGTAAAACTACTACTAAGTCCTTCTTTAACGCTCTCGTGTACAAGTACCAAGCTAAAGTAGGACCTGCTAGTGCAACATATAAAATCATTAGAGCTGTTTTTAAGTTAATCTCGGCTAGGTCTTTTAGGCTCGTCAAAGTCACTGGTAATAGTATTAGAGAAGCTGTCAATAACCTGAAATAGTTCACTAAAGAGGGTTGTAGTCTTGAAGTAGCTAATTTAACGATTATGTGAGTCGCAGCAACTAATAATGATGCTATAAGAGCAGTGATTATTGAGAGTATCACTTTCCTCGCCTAACAACAAGTTTAATGGGATTCTTAATAGATATTTCCATCTCTTTATGTAGAGCTCTAATCCTTGAATTCCATTCTTAGAGTAGTTGACCACGTGATAGACATAGTTCAAGCTCATGACACGTAAAAGAGGAAATGGTCAAAGGATTCATTAAGCTCTTAAACATGGTTAGGTTAGATGCGATCTTCTTCCTGACTGTAGATTTCATCCTAGGTGTCCTTACAAAATTCTAATAGACTCTCATTACGAAAAACTAGACTATTCGATTTAATGAATTAACACATTTCTCAATTAAGACTTGTGCTACGTTCTTACTATAGGGCGGCCAACCTAACATTAGTGGAACCATGTAAGCTGCATATCCATATCTATCAAACTCCTCAGGTGTAGGTATGTAGCTAGCGTAGGCCCCAGTATAGCCCACTATCAAGAGCTTCTCAGCACGTGAAATCTCCCTTATCTTCAGCCCTACCTCCACGAAGACTTCTCCTGGAATAAAGAGAATGACTATTTCTCCGACTTTAACTAAATAAATTTCCCTCTTAATGTACTTGGGCAGGCCCTTAGATATTTTCTCACAGAGCTCCTCCATGCTCTCCCTATAAAACCTCACTAACGCTAAGACGTTGCTCATGTCCATAGCAATGTCTGACTTCATAGATTCCACGCGCTTTAAGTGAACTGAGATTATCTTGATCAAGTCTTCATGCGTTATCTGCTGTAACGGTAAAGAGATGGGCTTGCTCACGACTTCTAGTTCACGTCCTCTTACCTTTACTGATTTATTAACGGCGTCCATTACGGTTTTAGCTACTTTTCGTCCTATCTCTTCACTAGCGTCAAACCCTCGCATTTTCCATGCTACGACAGGGTCTATGTCACCACAAGTCCCTTGAAGGAAAGCACTAATTCCTCCCAGTTCATCACTAATGACCTTCATAGATACTCCTGGCCAATCAGCGGAGACGTAAAGCCCAGCATCAGTCCTTACGTCTACTGTCACTGGGTGGCAAGAGTAATTGAACAACGTCGCAACAACTCCTCCAAGTGACTTCTTGAATTGAATTACCCTAACGATAGGGTCTACAGGTCCTCCCTTGATGACTCTGTTAAAGGCAACTCCCTCTAAATTTGCCTGAGAAAAGAAGACCTCGGTCTTTGCGATTTTCTCCTCAAGACCTTCGACAACTTCTGAGAACCTGTTTATCAAGAAGTTGACGTAGTCTTCACTGACTTCTCCTAAGCCTCTAAACCTAGTCGTTGGAGGAGCTGAGTGAGTGTGAGTTACTGTGAGTATGATCCTGTCCTCACTTAGACCTAACGTTTTACCGACTTTGCGCTTCACCTCGTTCACTACGTGCTCATTTACTTCAAGTAAGTCAGCGTTGTATATGAGGACGGCTTCATCACTTGTTCTCAGCAACAAGACTCTTACGTACAGGTCATCGTGAACTCCTACGTTCTTTCGGTTTCTGTAAAAGCCATACCCTCCAAGTTCAACTCCAACTGGAGGACTTATGACTTTCCTACTGTGAGCTACCTCCAACTCCACGGAACTCACCACGTCCTGTATACCTTAAGGGTTATTTGAAAGTTAGCGACTCCTCTCTTTTCACTTAACTATTAGAACTCCAGACCCTCTTAGCCCCTTAGTCTTGAGAGTTCTCAGCGCCTCATTAGCCTCCTCTAACTTAAACTTCTGAACACTTACTTTAAGCCTAACTCTTTCAGCTAAGCTCAATAAGCCAACTATATCTTTCCTAGTACAATTTGCAACGCTCCTAATGACCCTCTCATGATATAACAGAGAATAATCAATGCTTGGCATTGGGGTCATGTAAATTCCAGCTAACACTAGCCTCCCAGCCTTGTCTAACCTCTTGAGAGCTTCTAGAGCTACCCAACCAGCTGGGGCAAATACTATAGAGGCATTGAGTTTAACTCCAGGGTCGTCAGTCGGTTTTCCAACCCACTGTGCCCCTAACTTCACGGCTAGTTCTTGATGTTCGCGACTTCTCGTGAATACGTAGACTGGAAAGCCTAGATGGTTAGCTATTTGAAGTACTAGATGAGCAGAGGAACCAAAGCCGTAGAGACCTAATTTCTCACCCTCCTTTAACTCACACATCCTAAGCGCTCTGAAACCTATGACTCCAGCGCATAATAACGGAGCGACTTCAAAATCTTCGTAATTACTCGGCAACTTAAAAGTGAACCCCTCTAACGACTTCACGTATTCTGCATAGCCACCGTCTACAGAGTATCCAGTGAATTGAGCGCTTTCACACAGGTTTTCTAGTCCTCTTTTACAAAAATGACACTTCCCACAAGTAGAGTATAGCCACGTCACGCCGACTCTGTCTCCCTCCTTTAATTTAGTCACGGAGTACCCGACTTCCTTCACTACTCCTACAATTTGGTGTCCTGGTACTAGAGGGAGTTTTCTAGTTGGTATCTCGCCCTCAATTATGTGCAAATCTGTCCTACAGATTCCGCATGCTTTGACCTCTATCAATATTTCCCCTTTACTGATTTCGGGCAAGGACAAGTCCTCTTTTGATAGGGGATTAGTCTCTATAGGTCTAGGCTCCTTCAATACCATTGCCAACATGTTATCAGTTAGGATACAGTTTGAGAGACTTAATAGAGTTATGTCTCCACAGATGCCCTTTGATCCTCTTGAATAAGCTCTACTTCGAGTTCTAGGCTCTTACTCTATTAAGGAATCATTTCACTCTTACTTTAAGACCCTACAGCCTGAGCTCGCAGGTCAGCTGAGGAACCTGCAAAGGTTTGCTTTCCCTAAGGCATCCTTCCTCTGTCCCAGAGACTCTCGAAGTACTTCTCAGCGCTTCTCGCTAAGTCGTGTGAGATTATTAAGACACTGTATTCATGGTTGTAGCTGAGAGCGCTTTCAGTCCAGTTGTGACTCCCTACTAAGAGGTATTTGTGATCTATGATGACTAACTTAATGTGAGTAGTGACTCGACTGCTCTCGTCTAGCTTTACTGGAACTCCATTGTTTCTTAGGAACTCTATAGTCTGCTTATAACTCCTTTGGGTAGCGTCGTCGACAAGGACTTTTACGTTTAACCCACTCTTCTTAGCTTTAACGAGCTCTTTCAGTAAAACGTTTACTGGGTCGTTCTCTTCACGAGGATCGTACTTGATCACGTATATTGCAACTAGGACTGACTCGTTCGCTCTCTTAATTAACTTCTCAGCTGTGGAATAGTATTCCCTGTCTGGTAGCAACACTGTAGTCGTACCGACAGACTTCTTCAGCGAAGTCAGCTCTTCAGTTAGTTCGGTTACTTTTGAGCTAAGCTTTGAGATAGTCAGTTGAAGCTCGTTAACTCTTTCCTTATACAGTTCAACTTGACTGCCGATTAAGGCGAAGGTCAAC
>Ga0180302_10001446_pt1 | contig 11268 bp, 12 predicted proteins | sample GuaBasSediGuay17_FD_121794 | JGI IMG/M metagenome (GOLD analysis project Ga0180302, IMG submission 121794) | Subseafloor sediment microbial communities from Guaymas Basin, Gulf of California, Mexico - Guay17, Core 4571-4, 12-15 cm | ecosystem: Environmental > Aquatic > Marine > Hydrothermal... | reverse complement strand
CGACCCGGACTACGTGTCGCGCGTCCTGGCTAGCGCTCACGTGCTCATCGACGTGTACTCGAGCAAGCAGATGGCCAGGGCGCTCCAGCTCTACGCCCCCGCCTCCATAGGCTCCTGCTACTCCTACGTTAAGAGGCGCAGCGACGCCGTGGTCGTGGAGGGCTTCCGTGACCTGGCAGCCCCCTCAGGCCACGTGCTAGACGCGGACGTAGTGCTAGCCGTCGCCCCAGGCACCGTGATGGCCTTCGACGGCCGCTCTTACGCTAAGGCCGTATCCCTCTACTCGGGGGTCAAGGGGGCGCTCGACGTCCGGGTCCAGGACGTGCTCGAGCTGCTGACGCCCCTCAAGGCGTTCTCCCTCCCGCCAATGCCCGCCAGCGACGCCAGCGACCCTTCAAAGGTGGCGACTAGGCTGGAGCCCCTGCTCTCATTTATCGAGAGGGCGGCGAGGGGGGGTGGCGCTTGACGCCCAGCCACGCGAGCGGCGTGCGGCTCGACGAGCTCGTGAGGCTGGCAGTAGACCTAATCAACATCCCGAGCCCGCTCTACGAGGAGGGGGAGGTCGCCAGCTACGTCGGCAGCTGGCTGGAGAGGGCGGGGCTCGACGTCGAGTATCAATACGTGAGTAGGGGCAGGCCTAACGTCGTAGCCTGGCTCAAGGGCAGGCGCGACGAGGTCAGGGTAATGATGGTAGGCCACTTAGACACGTTCCACGTTGAGGGCGAGGAGGTTAGGGCTAGGGTGGAGGGTGGCTGCATCCACGGCAGGGGCTCAGTCGACATGAAGGGCGCCATCGCCGCCATGATGCTGGCTTTCTCAGACGCGGCTAGGCGCCAGCCGGAGGGCACAGCCGTCCTGGGGCTGGTGGTCGACGAGGAGGGCAAGGGGAGGGGCAGCGAGCTGCTGGCCAAGTCAATTCGCGCTGAGAAGGCGATAGTGGGCGAGCCCACGGGCCTCTCGGTATCGCCAGCTCAGTCAGGCCTCCTAGAGCTCGAGATCGTGGTCCGGGGCGTGAGGTCTCACGTGACTCTCCCAGAGCGGGGCGCCAGCGCCTATGAGGAGCTGCTGAAGGTGCTTGAGCTCGTGAGGTTGCTGCCTCCGCTGAGGGAGCGCGGCCCGCTGCCACTAATGGAGCCGACGGCCGTAGTGAGCCTGGTCAAGTGCGGCGAGGACCCCTGGTCGACGCCCAGGGAGTGTCGAGCTCGCGTGGTCATGAGCCTGCTGCCGTGGCACGACCCCGACGCGCTGTTTGACGAGGTCGGCAGGGCCAGCGCCCAGCTGCTCAGCAGCGGGTGCGAGCTGCTAGTCTCCATGGTCGACGACGACATGGGGTTCTGGCTCGCTGACTGGAGGGATAGGTTCTCGAGTTTACTTGAGGCCGTTAGGGAGGTGGTGGGCAGGGTGTCCGTGAGCTACATGAGGAGCTGGTGCGACGCAAATAACTTATACCACAAGGGCGGCATCCCCACAGTCGTATTTGGGCCTGGGGATCTCGGGCTTGCTCACAGCGATAGTGAGAGGATTAGCGTCGAGGAGCTGCTACTAGCTGCCAGGGTGTACCGCGAGGTGCTCGCGAGAGAGCTAGGGGCTTAGGTTAAGATCTACAGGAACGAGAATATCTTGGACCTACCAACGGCCCCCTCCTTCAGCTTGAGGGCTATCAGCGCTCTGCTGTTCTCGTAGTGCACGCGCAGGTCCTCGGCTACCCTGGACACGCAGCCGCTCACGAAGCCCACTGTAAATGGGTCGTCGCTACCGACGACCAGCACCTCGCCGCCCTGCTTGATCTTGACAGAGACCTTAGACCAGCTCCGCACCACCCGCAGCACGTCCCTCAGCTTGACCGAGCCCTCGGACAGCTCGCGCTCCGCTACCCGCTTGCCGTAGTTGTAACCTATCGAGAAGACCAGCGCTGCCCCGCCAGTCCCAGCGAACTCTATGAACTCAACCATAGCCTCCCTCAGTATCCTGGCGTCTATCCTAACCTCAGGCTCTAGGCTAGCTTGCCCCACGTGACCACCCCCTCGCGCGCCAGCTCAGCCTCGGCGTGTGAGGCGAACTCGTCAGGGATCCAGCCACTCGGGGTGACTGGCAGCCTCTTGGGCAGGGCTCTCCTGCTGAATATCCGCGCGTAGAAGAGGCCTAGGTCGCTCACGCTTCTCACGATGCCGCAGTCCCTCAGCTCCAGGATCGCCCTGATGAACTCCACGTACTGGCTCGCGCGCACCTGGTAGTTCAGCAGCACCACGGGCTCCCTGACGCACACGAGCAGGGCTAGCGCGTGAGGGATGCTGGACATCACGTTCAGGAACTTTGCCACGCTCGAGCGGCTCTCGAACTCTAGCTCGACGAGACCCCTCAGCGCCTCTGAGCCGCTCATGGCCAGCCGCAGGTTCCTGGAGAGCACGAGGGGCGCTACATGCCTCTTGTAGTGATAGTGGGCCAGCTGCTGCGACACCCCGATGCGCCTCGCGATTGACCTTATTGACTTGAGGGGGTTGAGCTCAAGCTCCCTGATCAGCGCGAGGTCTATGCGGTCGACCTTGCGCGGCGGCGCCTCCGACACTAGCCTCAGTCTCAGCTCGCTCGGCGCCTCCTCGACGTCTCTGCACAGGTTGCCCCAGTCGTAGTTGAATGGGTCCTCAGGGTCCCTGATGTACCTCAGGTCGGGGATCCAGTAGATTGGCGGGTAGGTGACGTAAGCCCTCCCAGCCCCGCTAGCCGACGACAGCAGCGAGGCCACGTAGCCCCTCAAGTGAGCGGCGGGCGGGGTCATTACGATCACCACGCGCCTGCGCCCCAGGCTCAGGGTTCGGGCCACGGACCTTAAGTAGGGGCTCTTGGCCAGTTCGAGCCCGCGGGGCACGCGGTCGCACACTAGCACGAGGTAGGAGAGACCCATCGCGTACAGGTCGTACCTCAGGGAGAGCCTGCCCTGGGAGTACTCGAGTCTCCTCAGGTGCCTCCTGACGGCCTCCTTCGACACGCCTAGCGAGCTGGCTATGGAGGCGAGACTTCGAGACCTCGCCAGGCCTTCTATTACTTGGAGCTCTAGCCTACCTATGGTACTACCCCTCATAGTCCACCGTCGCTGAGGCCTCTTAGAACGGGCTGACGTCAGGGAACCAGCTGTCGTTATCGTCGTTCTCGTCAGTGTTGAGTATTGAGACGCTAGGGTCAGTGTAAATTATGGTAACGATCTTGCAGCTCCCGTCAGGCCCGACTACCGCGATGGCGAGAGCAGCCTGGCCCTTCTCGGCGCTCGGCGCAGCGCTGGCGAGGGGCGTTCTCAGGGCTAACGACAGAGCGACGATCAGTATCAGTGCGACCTTCACCGACTTGACCAGTATTTGGGCGCCCCTCATGCTCCTATGATAAACCGCACTGAGAGTTATTTAAGCTTTGTTATTGTCACCAAAGCTCTCGTCGCATCGGTTGACAGTAACAAACTCAGAACCGAACCAGCACGGTTATCTTATCTCTTACGCCACTCAGCCTGTCGACCCACTCCTCCCCTATGCTAGCGACCACGAAGATCTTGCTGATGGTGCCGCCTAACTTCCTAATCAGCCTGATGAGCGCCTCAAGCGTCCTACCCGTCCTGAGTACGCTGCAGATTACAAGTACTCTGTCGCCCTTCTCGATCGCGCCCTCTGGCACGTAGAGCGTCATCATGAACGGCGGGCTCTCTATGTAGTACGTCTCCTCGACGTACCTCTCTAGCCCGACGCCCTTGGCCTTGCTGACCACGACCAGCGTGGTGTTGGTGAGGTCAGCCACCATCGACGACAGGGGCATGCTGTCGACGTCGGCGCTGAGGACCTTGTTGAACTCGACGTCCTCTATCAGGAACCTATAGGCTAGCAGGCGCACGATGGCGGGGTCGCTGAGGGCCTCCCTTATGTTTATGAAGCCGTGCCTGTCCCTCACAAGCACCCTCTCCAGGACCCTCCTCTCCAGGCTCTCGTCGGCTATGGCCCTCATCAGGCTCAACGCTCTCTCGTAGCTTGGAACTATGCTGCCCTTGACGTACTTGGCTAGGAGCGAGGCTGGGAGCCCGAGGAGTTGCTCAAGCTCCCTGTACTTGGTGAACTTCTTCAGAGCCCTCAGCTGCTCGACGGCAGCTACCTGAACCCTCAGCTTGTCGAGCCTCGTGACGGCCCTCATTCACTCCAACCGTTATATACTGAAAAGAGGCACTGGTATATAGCTGTGAGTGCGGGTCCCTAAGGCGACTTGACCGCGTGGAGCACCCTGACGGGCGAGTCTGGGAGAGACTCCGTCTTAACCCTCAAGCCAATTGAGGCCAGGGCCGCGTATATCCTGTCAACCCACATGGGGTCTCTGCCCGCGAACACAGACATCGTCCCCCCGCGCCTCAGCACGGACGCCAGCCTCCCCAGGAACCTGCGCGAGTAGAGCCTCGGGTTGCTCGCTGGGTTGGGGCCGCCGTCGTGCACTACGTGGTCGAAGACCTCGCCCCTCATGGCCTCAACCACCCTCACGGCGTCTCCGAGCAGCACCCTGACACTCTCGTCCCAGAGGGCTCTCATGTAGACGTCGACCAAGTTGCCGTACAGAGCCACGGCTAAGATCTCAGGCGAGTTGTCTATTGTGACGTACTCCTCCACGTCAGCTGAGCTGAGGATGGCGAAGCACGTCCTACCGAGCCCCGTGCCTATCTCCAGCACCCTGTACCCGTCCCTAACTACGCTGGCCCACGATATAATCGAGCCAGCGTAGCTCATCCTCGCAACGTCCCACTCCCCCCTCCTGTAAGCCAGCCCGCCCGTGACCCCATCCACGAGCCGTACCAGCTCGCTGAGCGACATGCCCTTGATGACGCGCTCGTAGACGACCCTAGCGCACTCCCTGGTCAGGGCGTCGGCCTCCGCGTACCTCCTACTTGAGACGAGCCTCAGCACGTTCCTCCTGGTCGCGTCGCACAGCGCGGACAGCTCACTGGGCCCCATGCCCCTCGGTGAGTACTCTCTGCAAAGGTTAAAATAAGCTGGGCTCAATGTACGGGTGAGCGGCATGCTGCTCCTCGGCATAGCCATCATAGCCGTCATGGCTGCGGTGTCGCTGCGCAGAGGGTATATGGACGTGGGCGGTGTAATCGCGGCAGCCGCGGTAGGGACCATAGTCCTCCTCGGAGGCTTCCACATGTTAGTGGCAATGGTGGCCTTCTTCGTCAGCTCAAGCATCCTCACGAGGCTCAGGTACGAAGCGAAGGCAGCGGCTGGCGTGGCCGAGAAGCCGTCCGGGAGGAGCTATAGGCAGGTGCTGGGCGCTGGGGGGGTCGCGGCCGCGATCTCAGCGCTAATCGCACTGAGGAGAGCTAACCTCTTAGCCCACAACTCGGCGTGCGGGGTGCTCGCTGTGGCCTTCCTGGGAGCGCTGAGCACCTCAACGGCGGATACGTGGGCTGTCGAGGTGGGCGTCCTATCCGAGAGCCAGCCTAGGCTGATAGTCGCGCCCTGGAGGCGCGTGCCCCGCGGGGCATCGGGCGGCATCACGCTGTTAGGCGAGGCGGCGTCAGCGCTAGGAGCGTCCTTCATGGGGCTCATCGCCTACCTGCTGGCCACTAGCGGGGGCCTGGGAGTTGAGCCCCTGAAGTGCCTCGTGGCCGTTACTGTGGCTGGATTTGTGGGGGAGAAGGTTGACAGCGTGCTGGGCGCCACCCTGCAGGCTCGGTACTACTGTCCTCGCTGCCGCGTCATCACGGACGCCAGGGTGCACAAGTGCGGGCGGGCCACGGTCCTCAAGGGGGGGCTGCCTTGGTTCACGAATGAGGCGGTCAACGTGGTCTCGACAGCCGTAGGCGCCCTGCTTGCAGCGCTCCTCTACGCTGCCATGGCGCAAGGCATATAAGCTAGGGCTGCGGGATTACCCTGATTTTGGGGTGAGTCCGTGGGCTGGATCAGGATTATCGAGCATGAGCACCCCAAGCTCAGAGACCCGGTTCTCGTTCAGGGGCTCCCAGGTCTCGGGCTCGTCGGCAAGATAGCCGTTGACTACCTCATCGAGGAGCTCAAGCCGCCTAAGATCGCTGAGCTCTACTCCGACTACCTGTTCCTGCCCGACGGCAAATCTGGGGTCCTCGTAGAGCTGGACGGCGTCTGTCACCTGCCGCGCTACGAGTTCTACGCCTACGCGAACGCTGGGGGCGGCACAGATATGGTGCTGCTTGCAGGGGACACTCAGCCCGTCTCCTGGGCTCAGTATGTCGTCGCGGAGAAGGTAATATTTTACGCGAAGAAGCTGGGAGTGAGAAGAGTGGTCACGCTCGGCGGCACGCTGACCCAGGCCAGGAGGAAGGAGGTGTACGCAGTGGCCAACAGCGACTCAATACTCAAGTGGCTTTCCGTGTTCGGAGTGAAGCCGTCGAGGGGCGGTGCCGTGACTGGAGCGTGCGGCGTAATGGTCGGGCTCGCCACGCTTCACGGCATGGAGGCCTTCAGCCTCATGGGCAATGTCAGCGAGATGTGTCCTGACCCTGAGGCCGCTAAGGCTGTGCTGGAGGTGCTGATAAAGATGTTCAAGATACCGGTTAGCCTGAGGAAGTTGGAGGGCATGATAAAGGACATGAAGATGAGAGTGGCCATAGCCCAGAGGCTGCGGGAGTACAGCAGAATGCTCACGGAGAGGAGGGGGGCCGAGGAGAGGAGAGAGGAGCCCGGCTTCTACGTCTGACCGTACATGAGCTTGTCCACGACCCCGTAGAGGGCCCTTATCGCGAACTCCAGATCCCTCACAGACACCCTCTCGTCAACCCCGTGCATCAGGGGCACGACCTTCTCCATCGTGCTCTCTGGGGACGTGGGCCAGAAGCCGTAACAGACGCTGCCGAGAGCTAGCCTAAGGTGCCTCGAGTCCGTACCCCCGGTGCTCATGAATGGGGCCACCGCCGCTCCCGGCACCAACTCGTGCACCGTGTCCTCTATCGCTCGGTACAGCGGCGTGTCCATCGGCGACTCAGTGCCGGAGCTCTCCGTTACGAACTCGACGTCATAGTCTAAGCCCACTAGCACCTGCCTCAGCGCTTCAAGCAGCTCCTCCTTGCCGCGCCCCGGCAGGAGCCTGCAGTCTACCACGAGCTCACAGGACGGCGCGACTACGTTCTCCTTCAGCCCTCCCTTGACCATGGTCGGGGCCATGGTGTCCCTCACCATGGCCTTAAGGACATGCACTAGTAGCCCCAGCCCTTCCTCCTTGGAGACGACGTCTAGGGCTAGGTCCACGAAGTCGGGATTGGTCAGGAGCTCAGCTATGGCCTCGCTCCCCGTGGCACTGCCCACGGCCTCTAAGAGGGTCTTGACTACGGGCGTTATGGTAGCAGGGGGCCTATAACTCTCTATCCTCCTCACGGCCTCAGAGGCCTTGGCTATGGCGTTGTCGCCGAGCCACGGGACTGAGGCGTGCGCTGGCCTGCCCTTGAACCTCAGCTTAAGCCAGAAAACGCCCTTTTCAGCTACCTGGACGGTGTATACCAGCCTGTCCTTGACCCTCACTGGCACGCCCCCGCCCTCATTTATCACGTACTCGGCTCTTAACAGCTCTGGCCTGTTCTCGAGGAGCCAGGCTACGCCCTTGACGCCTCCTTTCTCCTCGTCTGCCGTGGCTGCGAATATCACGTCGCCCACCGGCTGGTCCTCCCTACCAGCTAGCAGCCTCATGACCGCGGCCTCGACGGCCACTAATCCCTTGCAGTCCACGGCCCCCCTGCCCAGGACGAAGCCATCCTTAATCTCGCCTGAGAACGGTGGGAAGCTCCACTCGCTTGGGTCGGCTGGCACCACGTCAAGGTGCGAGAGGAGGAGGAGCGAGGGCCCCTCCCCGGAGCCAGGGAGCCTAACTATGACATTGCCCCTGCCCTCCTCGCTCTCGACGACAACAGGCTCCAGCCCAAAGCTCCTTAGATAGTCAGCTACCACCTGGGCAGCTGGGAGCTCGTTGCCAGGCGGGTTAGTCGTGTCCACTCTGATGAGCTCTGAGAGGAGCTTGGCGGCCTCGTCAGCCAGCCCCCGGAAGTCCAAGGCCGAGCTCACACCAGGTCTTCACCGACCAAGTTATTTAAGATTTCGGTGAAACAGGATACTTCGGGGTCTCGCATGAAGCTAGCACAAGGCATGATTGGCAGGGTCCTCATCGCCAGGCTTGACGAGGGGGAGGACTTAATTGATGGAATAAGGAAGGCTTGCGCTGAGGTTGGGATAAGGTCAGGTCTCGTCGTAGGCCTCGGGGAGCTAAGCGAGTACAGGGTCGCCGCTGACGGGAGCGTGGCTGAAGGGCGGCAGGCCTCAGTCCTCAGCCTAGTGGGCGTGGTGTCCACGCTCGAGGGGCAGCTGCACGTCCACGCTCACGTCACCCTCAGGTTGCCCGACGGCAGCGTCGTCGGCGGACACGCGCTTAATGGTAATAAAGTAAGCCCATCAGTGGAGGTCGTTGTCCTAGAGATTCAGAAGGCTAAGCTGTCTCGCGTCGTGAGGGAGGGCGTCGAGGTGCTCGAGCCCTCTGAGTGAGCTAGCTCGGCGATGATGAGGGTTGAAAGCTCCGAGAGCGTGAGGAGACCCGGCGCCTGAGCCGCGATAAGGTTTTATACCCATAAAATATTTTATTTCTATAAAAGTGGTGGGTCCATGAGCATAAGGACCGTGGTGCTGGGCCTGGGATACGTCGGCACCACCCTAATGGTGGGTGTCGAGAAGATAAAGGCAGGTTTACTTAATTACTGCGGCGTGCCCCTAGGGGATAGGCTCGAGTACGGAGCTGAGGACATAGAGTTCGTTGGAGCCTACGACGTTGACTCTAGGAAGGTCGGCCTGACGGCCTACGACGTCTCACTGATGTACCACTCGTCGGTTCCAGATTCTCTCAGGGGGGTGAGCGTTAAGCTAGGCGTTCACTTAGGCGGCCTGCGTGACATGCCTATTGAAGCCCGAGGCATAGACGACGACATGACCCTCACTGAGTGTGTCGAGAGACTGGTGAGGGAGTGGGAGGGACTGAAGCCAGACGTGCTAGTCAACCTCTGCACGACGGAGGGGGCCAGGTCATTTAACTCGCCCAAGGAGCTCGAGGAGGCCATCGCTCATGACGACAGAAGGAGGGTCACAGCGACTCAGCTCTACGCCTACGCGGCCATTCGGTATTCACAGACAAGTGAGCCCGTCGCGTTCATCAACGGCATTCCGACGCCAGTAGCCAATGATCCAGCGCTGCTGGCCCTGGCAGAGGAGGCTGGCGCTGTCCTCCTTGGCGACGATGGAGCTACTGGCGCCACGCCCCTGACGGCTGACATACTTGAGCACCTGGCCGAGAGGGGGAGGCGCGTGCTCTCGATAGCTCAGTTCAATATAGGCGGGAACGCCGACTTCCTCGCGCTGATGAGGGAGGACAGAAATAGGGCCAAGCAGGCGACGAAGTCGAAAGTGGTGAGTGACATACTCGGCTACGACGCCCCCCACTACATCAGGCCGACGGGTTACCTGGAGCCGCTGGGCGACAAGAAGTTCGTCTCAATGCACATAATGTACGCCTCCTTCAATGGCGCCGTGGACGAGATAATAGTGAACATGAGGATAAACGATAGCCCAGCGTTCGCTGGGCTTCTCGTGGACCTGATACGCTTGGCTAGGATAGCACTCGACAGGGGGCTCAGCGGGACGGTGTATGAGGTCAATGCGTTTTACATGAAGAGCCCAGGCCCCCCCGGGTCCAGAGTCATATCCAAGGTTGTCGCCTACTATAGGCTCTTAGACTGGCTAGGGAACAGCCTTAAGGAGTGTAGAGCGGTGCGGGCCTCTGGAGTCAGGGCGAGTCGCGCGCTAAGCTTATAAGGCACCGTGGGGATAAGGAGCCTGCCGCTGGGGATGAAGAGCACCCGGAGCAGCGCGTGGCGAAGTGGCCGCCGCTGCGGAGCCCAGCGGCGCGGGTGGTCGCATGGCGAGGATTTTGATAGGGACGTCTGGGTGGGACTACAGGGAGTGGGTCGGCCCCTTCTACGCTTCCCCCAACGGCTTGTTTAAGCAGTACTGCTTAGTGTTTAACACCGTCGAGGTTAACTCCACATTTTACAGGTACCCCACGCCCTCCCTGATCAGGGGGCTGGCGAGGGCCTCCCCGAAGGGATTCGTCTTCTCGCTCAAGATGCCGAAGCTGGTGACGCACACCAAGCGCTTCAACCCCAGGCTCGGCGTGGGGGAGGACGTCGAGCGCTTCCTGAGGCTCGTCGAGCCCCTCAAGCGCGCGGGCAAGCTGGGCGTGGTGCTCGTGCAGCTGCCCCCGGTCTCGCGCGAGGAGGCACCGTACTTCGACGAGTTCCTAGATCTGCTTCCGACGGACAGGGTGAGGTTCGCCGTCGAGTTCAGAGACCCCTCGTGGCTAGTGCCAGAGGTCATCAAGTCCCTGAGGAGCAGGGGGGTAGCCTACTGCATAGTCGATGAGCCGCTGCTGCCCCCCGCCACCTACGTCACTTCAGACTTCGCCTACATAAGGTGGCACGGGAGGGGCGAGTCGCCGTGGTACTATTACTTGTACAGCGAGGAGGAGCTGCGCGAGTGGGTTCCCAGGATAAGGGAGGTGTGCAGCGCTGGCGCTGAGCTAGTCCTCGGCTACTTCAATAACCACTTCCGGGGCTTCGCGCCTCGCAACGCCTTGCAGATGCTCAAGCTGCTAGGCCTGCAGACCTTCGCTCAGGAGATGACGCTAAGCCTCATGGAGCGGCGATGGGCAGCTGAGAGCAGGAGGAGGGGGGCTCAGTGCGCTCTCAGCGCGCTGAGGAGCGGGCAGGGCGTTGAGGGCGTGCTAGCGTGCTTCACTGACGGCAGGAGGCTCGCCAGGGCTAAGGAGATGCCAGACAGCGTAGTGAGGCTGCTCGAGGTCGGCGACCGAGTGATCAGGGCCCGCGTTAAGGACTACATCGTGGAGGTAGACTTGAGGGATAGGGTAATGAGGCATGACTGCGAGGACTGGCGGAAGGGCGCCGAGCTAGGCAGGTTCTGCAAGCACGTCGCCAAGCTGTTCCTCACCCTGCCCGAGGGAGCGGCCATGAGGGTGCTGTCTGACATCGCCGAGAACGTCGAGAGGTGGCGGTTCACATGGGTCAAAAGGTAGCCGTGGGCCTGTTTGAGGACGACAGGTTTGCCTCGCTGTACCCCCTCAGCAGCCTGAGGCCCGTGTACGAGGTGCGGTGCGGGGTGCTGAGCGCTAGGGAGAAGCTGGAGCTGGCCCTGCCGGGCCGCGAGTACTGCCTGCTGGTCAGGG